>Ga0116227_10013558_pt1 | contig 12758 bp, 11 predicted proteins | sample S1TSphgellanicum_FD_89693 | JGI IMG/M metagenome (GOLD analysis project Ga0116227, IMG submission 89693) | Host-associated microbial communities from peat moss isolated from Minnesota, USA - S1T2_Fb - Sphagnum magellanicum MG | ecosystem: Host-associated > Plants > Peat moss > Unclassified... | reverse complement strand
TATAACTATGGTTCTCAAAAACATGAAAAAGTTTAAGAATTGGTTGGAGAACTGTGGATTCTTTGATGAAGACCATCAATTCTTTAATGGTTTTGAAATAACCAAAACCGGCAATTCTTTGATTCTTTTTTTTTTTTGCAAAAATCAAAATTGACAATTCTCTGATTTTGGAATATTTAAGAATCAAAACTAATGGTTCTTTAAAAATTCAAAGAAACATACAACACAAAAATATACCTACCTCATATCAAACCAATCATTAATCTTGGACCCAATCTCATGACCAACATGGTGCATTCAAAAGTTGATATTGTATTACCTTTTCAGGTTCAGCATAATTATTTTATATTTTAAATTTCACTTTGGCAGCAAAAAGAAAAAAGAAAAAAGAAATTTTGACAATAAACATAGCCAAATTCTTTGGTAGGTTGTCTGGACTCTCAACCTCTTAAAATATTAAGATTTTTTACTAATTCTTTTACTGCTTCTTTTTGCAAAAATGGGGGAAAATAATGTTCTATCAAATGTTGTATTTTGCCCTTCCACATAATATTCTTAAATTTCAACATTTCAAGCAGATTATGTCTAGAAAATATGACATTTTCAAAGATAATTTAATTCTTGGCAAACCTGAAAAGGTATTACAATATCAATCCAACACTAGTATTTTCCTACACTAAAATAAGTGTAACCTTTGTCTGTTGTCTTTACAGACACAGTTAAAAAGTTGTAACAAAAAGCCACACTTAGGAATCATTGTTAGTTATTTTTGTTCATAATCGTGTATAAGGGGTGTTCTAACTTGTAATTAGGTACGATTAAAGTTGTATGAAAGCTATCGTCCTAGTTCAACAAATTTTGTGTGTGGTACTTTTTCCACTCACTTTCATTGGAAATTTTGGCAATGAATCTTTGGGTTCAATTCTTGAGAAAACTCTTGTGAAATTTTGCAATGAGAACTTTTGCTGGTGACCAGCTCTTGGTACCTATTTTAGGAGCTTGGTTGGCCAATTGCGATTTTGAGCATTCAAGCAAAATGAGCAGCTGAGTGGTTACTTGGTTGCACAAGTTTGGATGATGCTTGATGGACAAGTAAATGAACTAGAGAATGGGCCCCTCTATGGCCACTTGTGCCAGGTGCTCCTCCATGCACACTTTGTGCATCCTTCAGACTCCAAAAGTTCTAGTATACCTAATACATTTTCTTGTCCACATGCAATCTGATTTGTCTGACCTAGTAGTACCGTAGCATACGGTCAATTTTCACATTGACAAAATGAATATATATATTTTTCAAAAAATGAATTCATTTTAAATTTTTTTGAAATTATATATTTTTCCATCATCTACTATGATATTGTGATGTGAATAGTGAAATTATTCAGAATGTAGCCTATGATAATTATGATGATTTTCAACATGTCAACTTCATATTTTCATAAAATTTCATTTCATTATTTTGAGGATTATTTAATGACGAAACTAACCTTAGGATAAAACATGCATCTTCTTAGAAGGGTCCTTTCTCTACTTATTAAATTTTCTTGTCCACCCAGCATCTGGCTTCTCCAACCAAGTATCGTAGTGAATAGATTAAATTTTAAATTTTAATTTGCCGAATATTTTGGATATTAATAATTAGTATGACAAAAAAAAATCACCTCCTCTTCAAGTGGCTCAGAGCAATAATTTACTCGTCACTTAACCAAAAAAGCACTAAACTTTTCTTTTATAAGCATTTGGTTATAATAAATTTAATATTGAATGCCAAAATTTTCAATTTTTAAATTTTAACCGCCGAATTATAAATTGAAAATTAAATTAATTATTTGACACAGAGGTGCCAAACCTGAAAAATTACTATGGTATCTTAACAAGGGAAAGCCCATTGAGAGCTCATCATCCAACAATTTTAGGAATAGAATTTTCATGCAACCAATGAGACTGCTCAACATGCATCCAAGTGGGTCCATCTTTTTCCTTTCAGGAGCAGAGGGGAGATAGGAGGAAGGGTGTAGAGTTCAAACTTTTTGGATTTTTTTGTTCGCACCATGTTCTCATTATGTTCTCATAGGTTCCCAATGATGTTCCCAACATGTTCCCCATGATGTTCCCAATAGCACCATACTTTATCCCACAATTTTTGCCCAAGTTGTATTTTCATAACTTGTAAAAAGGTGCTGAAGGAATTTTATTTATTTATTTTGGGGATTGCCTAATGTTTCCAAGAAAATTTTGATGGGCCAATCAAAGTGTCTCCTTGCCAAAAAAGAAAAAAAGAAAAAAAAACCTTGGGTGCAACCCCTACCCCCCCAAGGCCCCCTGGCCACCAACCCAATCAATAATCAACAAATAAGGACTCACCTAGCTCAAGCAAAAATCAGTGACCATCAATTAAAAATAAATTTTCAAGGGCAACAGCTGAGGTGAGACAATAGGCACCCAAGATTTTCCTAGGATCTTTTTTGGGGCCAGGGTAGGAGAGGGAGGATTTTAGGATTAGTTTTGTTTTCTCAGTTTTACTCACACAAAAGTTGTTTCTATTCTCAATTAACCTAAGTTTGGTATCATTAAACATTGAAGGCATTATTGCAATCACCTATAGGACATTCATTTATCTTGTGCAAAATTGAACCAATTTTGTAAGTTTTCTTGAATTTCAAAGTAAACAAGGACTTCAACTTATAATAAAGTTATTTGTAAAGTACAAAGCAACTAGGGTGAGTACCTTGTGTTTGTTGAAAACACCAGGCATAGTAAAAAACACACGGTGAGGAGTTGACGAAGGGAAAAACATGGGGTGAAACTTGGAAATGCATCGATTTTTGTGCATTTTCAAGTTTTGCCTTGTGTTATTTTCAACATGTGCGATGTTTGACAACGAGAAGAGAGAATAGGCTTTAGGGTTTGTAGTGGAAGGAGCAAGTAGCCATTTCTATGTCTAATCTTGTTAGTTTGTTTGAGTGTCATTAGAGTTTTTTCGAAGGGGGAGGTCCAATGCTTGAAAGAGGAAGCGTTTGAAGGTAAGCACTTGAAGGTAGTAGGCACATGAACATAAGAAAAGGTTGTGCGTTTGAAAGCTAATGCATCAGCAAAAGAAAATGTTAGACATTTGAAGGTAGGTACATCAATAAAGCTTGAGGTTGAGCACCTGAAGGTCATTTGATGAATTAAGAGGTGCATCAACAAACAGTATGTTGATGTCAATCCATAGCAAGCACATTAGCATAAAAAGGTATTGCTAAAACTTGGCAAGGTCTTTTCTCTTTGATTGGCTACCAAGGTGTGTTCATATTTTGATTAAAAAGTTTTTTCTCATCACATCGTTGCCAAGTCAGTTCACATACTATCCATGAGGTTTTTTTTTGCGTCATTACCATGGTCTATTTGCATACATGTTTGTTGTGAAGTCTTTTTTTTAATCATTACTAACATTGGCATAGTTTTCGTGGTTTGACAAGCAACACAAAGGCCGCATGCATTGTTGTCCGAGTCTATGTGGTTCAACAAAACAATTGGAAGTGCATTTCTACCATTGTACCTCCTAGGTCAATGACGATCGACAACACATTTTTGTCAACATGTGTCCAAGTTGGTCAATAATGCATTTGGTAGTGCATTTGGCCTAATTAAAGGTGTCATTTATGGGTTTCAAGTTGGTCACACGTCCCAAGTTAGTCAATAATGCACTTGGAAAAGGTCAACTATTTGATTATCCTTTGCACGTCTCAAGTTAGTTGACAATGCATTTGGAGGAGGTTGACCCATCATTAAGGGTTTTAGGTAATTGAAAAAAAAATGTAAGTTCATTTTTTTGCTTTCAGGAATTGGTCAACCTGCAGGTGATGTGCAAACCATTTAAAGCCATGGTGATAATAGATGTCAAACCCTATCAAGATGATGAGGTCTTCTACAACCGTGTGGAAAATTTCACAATTTGGTAGTCATTTTTGTTGTGTGTGTAGTCTTTTTCCACTCTCTATTGTAATTTGTGTGAATTTGTACAAACCTTACTTGAAAGAAAATCAGTTCAGTCCCACAAGAAACCTACTTCATACATTCATGTACAAACAATTCTAACACCACATCCAATAAACATGTGTATACCCAAAATCCCAACCTAATCCAAATGTGTTCAAAAGAAAAAATTTAGTTTGTTGTCTCCTCTCCTAGATTCTATTGCTATACAACACACCTTTAATGTTTTGGTGTCTTCATTGAGTGAATAAGGCATGGGTTATGTTTATAGGCAAGAATCTTCTTTAAAAGGCATTGGAGGTAGTTAGAATTAACCATAGATCCCACCTCCAACAACTTGCCAGTAGTGGTATCTTAAAGTAGTCACTCCAAACGTGTTTTGAATTTGAACTTCAATCTTTGAAAATGTGTTTGGATCCCGTTGACCTAATTTTATCCCATATATTATGATTCATAAAGTTTTTTCTAATGCAACTTTCTAATTTTGAATGGCACAAATTTTATACAAAGCTAAATGGAAATAAATTCTCATAATTTTATCTTTGTAATTATACCACATATCCTATATATGCATGTTGCTATTTTAGAATTATGTCTTTGCCTTTTTTTAAAATTATGGTACATACGTTATTTATTTATGGTGGTGATTACAAATTCCACTCTCAATTTCATAACCTTAAATCTAGTCTCTTTGAGTTGTTAATACACTCCAAAGTCTTGAAACCTTAAACCACTCCAATTTTGTCTTTGTTTTTTAATTTTTGGTACACCCTCTATCTATGCATGGTGGCAATTACAAAATCATTGAAAAAACATAACTTTAAACCTCGTCTCTTTGAATTGATATCAAACCTTAAAGTCTTGAAACCGTAAACCATTCTAATTTTGTTGTTGCTTTTTATTTCCAATACGATTTCTACCTATGCATGGTGGCAATTACAAATTCATTGAACGAACATAACCCCAAACCTAGTCTCTTTGAATTGTTATCAAACCCTGAATTGAAACCCTAAACCACTCCAATTTTATTTTTGTTTTTTATTTCTAGTACACCTTGTATCTATGCTTAGTGGTGGTTACATGTTCATTGAAGGAGCATAACTTTAAACTTGGTCTCTTTGAATTACTATCAAACCCTAAAGTCTTGAAATGTTAAACCACTCCAATTCCATTTTTATTTTTTATACAACCTCTATCTATGCATGGTCTCAAAATGCAAACCTTTTATTTGGTGTCTTTTAGTTGTTATTAGACCTTGTAGTTGCCAAACCTTCAATCTTTCTCCTTCTACAAAGTTACAAAATTTGTAAACTATTCCACTTATTCAAGTGCATTTCAGGGTCAATAAGGTATGGAGGGAATTGACTTGACCAATTCATGACCCAAGAAAGTGATTGTGAAACACTAGTTAATAAGAGGCCCACAAAGGCACTTCAGAAAGAGAAAGCCCCAAGGTGCATTGTGGATTCTATACATTTGAGTTCCTTAACCAACTCCTATAAGCATCATTAAATATGTTTTATAACCAAGATAGAAAAAATGTCACACAACTTATACCCAACCATGTTTGGAAAGTTGTCTATGCAAATTACAAGTTGAAGTTCCTTACATCTATTTTCCAAAAGGAAAGTTTAAAAAATAGATTACAAGATACATTGAAGGAATTAAAGGCAAACACAACTAATGAAGAAGGTGTAGAAAGGGTTGTTTTGCAAAGTGATTAAGTTTTGGCACAACTGAAATCAATTGATGAACATGCAACATGGAATGGATTAAAAAAACAACAAAATTTGATGGAAGGTACAACTAGTCCTTTTAATCATTCCTCTCCTAACCTTTCTTTTAACTTTATTCTGCTAGTAAAAAATGGCCATTTTGTAACTAGTCTTTACAATTAATTTTTAGTTGCAGGCAACATTTGCAACTAAAATCTTCATAGTCACCTTGGACAAGTTACATTGACAATAGTCGTAAATGACAAGGAATTTTGGATGAAAGTCAATGAAATACACCTTCCTCTTTTGACTAATCATATACATATTGTCGCTTGTAATTAATATGCAACTTTTTTGGTGAACAATGGGAACAAGTTATGTGTTAACACATGTCCCAACTTTTAATAATTAAAAATATTTTATTATAATTTAGAAATAATCCAATATGTTTTATTTTTATGTTTGTATGGTTTAGATTATGACACATGGTGCAATAAAAACTTGCCATGTGGTATATTTAATTGAGTTTGTCCAAAATAAATTTAAATCAATATTTATGTAGGTAGGTAAATTAGGGAGATAAGTAGTTAGGTGTTAATACACAAATATTTATATTTTATTTTGGGTTAAGCCCTTTTCATTGGTTCATCCCAGCCCAAGTTTTTAAATATGAAAATGTAAGGTGAAACACATTGTTTATATAATTTTCAAAATGAAAATAAAAGCCAAAACATATGGGATAAAATTTCCAATTGCAAGCAATTTATGATTATACATTTTGGTTACAAACTACATATGTAATTAAAAATTTATCCCACATGTTTTGGTTTTCATTATCATCTTGAAAACTATATAATTAAGTAGGTAATTAATTAACTAGTTAACTTATAAACTAACTAATCAACTAATAAGATTATTAACTAATTCATGAATAAAATATATACTAATTAAATAATAAAATTTTCTAATTAATTCAATAAATAATTAACTAATTCACTAATAAACCATCTAACTAGCTAATTATTTATAACTATAGCTAACTAATAATACAATTAAAATTTAACCTAAACTAACTATTGTATTATGATTATTCCCATTATTTTTTCATTTTTATAGTTAATAATAAATATTTAGCAATAACAATAACATTAATTGAATTATTATTATAGTTAGTCGGTGGCCAACGTTAACTATTTTATTTTTATTATTCATATTATTACTTCACTTATTATAGCTATTTGTGAATTATTACAACAAATATTTTAGTTTTAATAAATACACATTTCCTTTGAAAATAAAATTTTCATTTGTATAATGATTTATTAGATTTCCTTACTAACTATACATTAATTATTATAAAATAATAAAATAACATAATTGAATATAAAAATTATATTTCAGTAATTTTTTAAAATTATCATTATAAGTATTAACTAACTTAAGTTAATTTTTAATTTTTTTTATTATGTCAAAATTTATAATTTCTCTAAATTATAAATATCTAATAATAATAATAATAATAATAATAATAATAATAATACTTAATAGCCATAATATTTTTAATTTCACTATTTATATTATTATTATTCCTATCATATTAATATCATCATCATCATTATATAGTAAAATAAAATTATTTAAAAATTACACGTAATTAATATAAATATATAATATAATATAATATAATAAATTTCATTTGTAATAATTTTAAAGAGTATAATAAGATGGCTTGGATAAACTTGTAATATGGGCACAATATATTTAGTAAATATCTTACATAGAATTTTAATTTATTCAAAATATATACCTAATGTAACCATAATATCGAGGCCATTTATGTTAATAATAATATTTGAAGACACATGTAACATGGTCATTCATATACATTTGTAAAATTTAATATACCCAATTATATTATTTAAAATACACAAAATACACCTTTGTATATTCATAGGGCTGCAACTAAATTGGTCACATTTGTAACTAATGGGACATAATTTAATTTTTTTTAATGAAAACCAAACTAAATGTTGTTCACATGGAAGGATGAAAATTAAAATAGTTACAAATTAGTTGCAATGTAGTCGAAAATACGACTGACATAAAAAATAGTTGCAAATGACTAAAAGTTGCATGTAAGTGCAAATATAGTAGTTACATTTTGGCCAATTTCTACTAATGCTCCTAACCCTACATCAGATGAAACATTAGGGCTATTAATTATACCTCTTGCCACATCTACAAGTACATCAATTGAAAGGCCAATGACCAAATTAGAGATGTTGCAATCACAATCGAGGAGCCTTGCCGCTATTACCAACAAATTGACAGTTAGTGTGGAGGAATGGGAGGCTCTATTAATGGCAAAGGTAGATGTTAATATAGAAAAAAAATGCATTCAAAATAGCCAATTTAAAGGTAATTACGGATGTGAAGTCATTATGGATGTAAAGTTCAAGGCTAAGGTCAAAGATTTGTTAGACTTTTAGTCAATAGTCACCATCCCAACCATGTTCTATTAGGTCATTATGGTGTTTGCCAATAATTCCAATTGTGAAATCTTAATGACACATGTGTAAAAAGTTAATCATAATGTAGTAGCCTTGAACAAATGAATGTACTTTTCTTTTGTTGAATCAAAACATTTCATTAGTTTTTTTCAAGGTGTTTGGATTTCAATCCACCAATGCCCCATTCCACTCTAACTTGGAAACTTGCATGAATTTGTTGTAAGTTAATATAACCACTTTCCAAAAAAATTAAAATCCTAAAACTTTAAATGTAACCTTAAAGCTTAACCTTAAAAACCTAAAAACATGAAACCTTGAACCTTGAACCGTGAACCTAGCACCTTAAACCTAAAGACCTAAAACCTTAAACTTGAAACCCTAAACAAAAAATTAAAGAACCCTAAACCTAAAACCCTAAAATTAAAACTTTAAAACCCCAAACCTATAAATCGAAACCCTAAATTTAAAACCTTAACACCCTAAACCTTCAACTTAAAACCAGAAACCTAAAACCCTAAAGTTAATACTAAACCCTAAAACTTAAAATCATAAAACTTTAAAGTTAAACCTTAAAACCCTAAAACTTTAAACTTAAACTTTAAAACCTTAAAAATGAACTTTAAGTTTAAACATAAAATCTTATAACCTTATAACATAAAACCTTATAACCTTATAAACCCTAAACCTTAAACCTTAAACTTAACCCTAAACCCTAAAACCTAAAACATAAACCTTGAAACCCTAAAATTGAATTTTAATTCTAAACATAAAACCCTATAACCTTATAAACCTATAATTTTAACAATAAACCTAACTTTTAAACCTAGAACATTAACCTTGGAGATAACCTAAACTTTAGATTTAAAACCCTAAAACTTTATAACCTTATAAACTCATGTTTAATGTTGAAACCTAAACTTTTAAGTCTAATCCCTAAACTTGAACCTAAAACCTATAGATAAACCTTAACCATGAACATCAAACTAAAAAACTTATATTTACCCTAGAAACTTGAACTTATATGTAAAACCCTAAACATGAATTTTAAACCTAACCTTAAACCTAAAACCTAAAACCCTAAACCAAACCTTAAAATGAAATGAAATGTCAAACTTGCATGTAGCTTGTCGTATGCTTTAACAACATGCATATGAACTCCAAACGCCAACTCACACTTCCAAATGTTGCACATCACAAACATGTCTTCACCCATGTAACTTGGGTTGCCCAATAAGTACTCAAAATACTCATATGTATGGACAAAATACTAATGCCATGATTTGTGAATGTCTGATTGGTGAAAGACACTAATGTTATGGTATGACCCTAGGTATCCAAGGTCCAAATAAGTGAATAACCCATAGTGGTCCATCACAATTGTGTTGTTCATGCAATACATCTTTTTCCGCCCACTAAACTAGCTATGATGGGACAAATTGTTCCAAGGCTTATAGATTTTGGTGAAGGTCCCATCGATAAATCCAATGTTACCTTAGAATTGTGGAAGTTGTGTTGCCAAAATCCGTTGTTGTTCTACAATGGGCCAACAAATCTTGTCGACAATGGTAAAATTTATGCAAGATGTAATAACTATGCCATCGTCATTTATTGCACTTTTGCTTCAATTCCACACAAAGGCATCATACTTAATCACATTATCATGTTTCATGAACAAATTGAAACTAAGCAAACACTATTTCAAGGCCAACTTGGATGGTCGCCCAATAGTGCACTATGGCTCCCTTGTGGACCTCACATGACTAATAATGGTTGGGACCACAAGTTGTGCCAATTTTTCAAATTCTCCCAAAGTGAAGTTGGTGAGAGAATTGAACAAACCTAGTGTGGCCCGCATGGTCACTAGGATGTCTTGCACACTTACATTGAGATTGACCAATTGTCCACTTTTTTCATTCAATTTGGCTGATGTGAAAATATTCTCAAGTGTTGACACAAGCGATTGTCGCTTGCGCTGCAATCCAATCATTTGCTACAATTTCCTCAAGCAACTCTTCATTGCTATTGAAGGAGTTTGAGTTAATATATGATAAAATGAACTCCATAGATGGCAAATGTAATGAACCTTCAAAAAGAAAAATGGAATGGGACTTTGAAAACTTTAAAAACATTCAAATCACTTGACACTCCCAAATGAAATGGAAGACTTGAAACTTTAAAGTGAAATGAGATGGAAAAAAGAGAGGCAGAAATGGGATCCCTCCCAGTTATATAACATCAAAGCCATTAAATGAAAGGCTCTTGCAACCCCATCAACCCTAGACTCTAAACCCTAAAACATGAACATAGACCCAATATACAAAATTTGAGATAAATCCAAGTATCCCTTGCAGCTCCAACAACCAAAATTAAATATTTAAAAGAGTTAAATATTCAAAAGCTGCTCAGTATGTGACCTTGCAAAAGAAATTTCTCACATCCAAGTTTAGTTATTTATTTATTTCCAACCCCACCCATAAAACTGGAGCATATTCATTTACATTTTTCTCTTGCAGGTGAAGAGCTTTCCTGAGTCAAGCCGGCATGTTTGAACTTTTCTTCATGATTTGAATTTTAATCTGAAGGGTTACATACTGAACACAGCTGGGGATGCTCTTAGGCTTTGGACACATGAAGGAAAGGAAAAAAAAAAAGCCACCTTCAATCAACGACCCAATGAAAGCACGAATGAAACACTTGTGGGAATTGATGATGATGGCTTGAATTTGTTTGATTTTTGAGAAGAAATGAGACTTTTTGGTAGAATTGGTGCCTGCAATGACCTGATAATTATTTTGAGAACTATGCATGCAGCGTGTTTCTCCTGCCATCCATCACAAGGAAAGTCCGCCGGAAGTTCTACACAGAACTTTTGTTTTAATTTCACGCAGAATCTTCTGCATCAGCGTTGCGCTTCTGAACAGCCATCCATGACGAGGAAAGTCTGCCACAAGTTCCACACACAACTTTTGTTTTTAATTTCACGCAGAATCTTCTGCATCAGCGTTGCGCTTCCGAATGATGATGTTGTTATTGTACGCAAATATCACAACTACAAAAATTTGCTGCCATGGGGTGCAATGGGTCATGTGCAATGGAGTGCAAGAAGACACCAGCGTCACACAGTAGAAGAAGAAGACGAAGAAGATCTTTTCTTCCTCCTTGGAAACCCTCAGGAGCCCTAAGGATTAGGGTTTACAATCAACATTGGACTTGGACGCAATGGTTGTTGGAAAGACAGTTTGTGTGACTGGTGCTTCCGGCTTCATCGCCTCTTGGCTTGTGAAGCTGCTTTTGGAGCGTGGTTATACTGTCCGAGGGACGATTCGTAACCCAGGTACGCACTTAGTTTTGGGCATGGCCAAGAAGCAAATAATGCTTAAGGAATGTTGTTCATGGTAATCTGGTTTGTCATCTTTGCTTCCATGAAAATAAGTGTTTCATCATGCAGAAAGTTGTAGCATGTACGATGATGATTGCATTCTGCCATCATAGATTTCGTTTTTATGCATGTGCTTTGATTGAATTTATGTGGATTTTGTTTTCAAGTCTTTTTTGTTTTCATGCTCATTGCAATGTTACTGGGCATTTCAAACATCAATTTCGTCTTCACTGGGTATCTAAGTTTAGGTAGATACAACATTGAACATCATGATGATGCAAAAGCTCTTCAGCATTGTGCTGCTTGACATCATGGATCATATGGGCATTATGTAGACCTTGGCTCAAAATATGCTGCAGATGAAGTGGGGGATCAAATCCATGAAAGTGACTGCACCCAAGCCCACCAAGGAAGAGTTTCACAGTGTAGCCTGTGAGCCTTCACCATTGGAAAGAATTTTGCTTGTCATGAGGACTAGAAAGTTATGTTGCAATGGATGGGGGTGTTGCAGAGAAAGCAAAGTTTCTGCTGCAGTTACCAGGTGCCAGTGACCGCCTGAAGCTGTTTTCTGCTGACCTTTTGGAACCTGGAAGCTTCGATGAAGCTGTGGCTGGCTGTGATGGAGTATTCCATGTTGCATCTCCCCTCATCCTAGAGGCAATTACAGATCCCCAGGTTTGATTCTCCCTGTTCAACCTATTTGGTTGTTACTTTTTCCAAGATGCAAAATTCATCACAAGTCTTGATTTTTTAGTGTTCAAAAACTACATGGTGAAAAACCATTTGCTATCTGTTCATTGGGGGGAAAGAAAACCAATAAGCTTTCAACTATCACATGTGGAATTGAGAAAGAAAAGGCAATTGTCCCTTGGTTTGTTCTTTAATAGCTCAGAGGATTGTCTATGTGGCAGGCACAATTCATTGAACCAGCGGTAAATGGAACTCTGAATGTGCTAGCTTCCTGTGCAAAAGCACACACATGGAGGGTGGTCTTGACATCAACTGTAGCAGCTATCAACCACACTCCTAAATGCACTCCTGATGTTGTTCTTGATGAGAGTTTCTGGAGTGAAGAAGACTATTGTCGGGAAAGGAAGGTCTGTTGGATCTACTGATCTCTATTTTCTATTACTGGGTTTTTCCTATGTGTCTTAGCTTTGCTTTTCATTTTTTGTT
>Ga0116227_10013557_pt1 | contig 12758 bp, 12 predicted proteins | sample S1TSphgellanicum_FD_89693 | JGI IMG/M metagenome (GOLD analysis project Ga0116227, IMG submission 89693) | Host-associated microbial communities from peat moss isolated from Minnesota, USA - S1T2_Fb - Sphagnum magellanicum MG | ecosystem: Host-associated > Plants > Peat moss > Unclassified... | reverse complement strand
TGGATCATCTCTCCTAATCCTATTTGGCTTCAGGTCCACTGATTCTGCTTGATTTAATTCCATCATTTCTTCTGTGCCAATCTCATACTCAGCCTTCACTGCCTTCCCATTTCCAGCTGTAGAGGAAAACAGGTGGTGGAACAAATTAGCCATCATATACACCACCCCAATACCTGAAAGTAGAACACTAGTAAAGACCAAGTTGAAACCGCAAAGATGATGGGCAGCATGCAGTTTTGTGATTTACTTAAATATGGGCGCACTGAGTTCGATCATCACCTTTTAGGTGTAATCTACTTCCTTACGGATTTCAGAATCCAGACCTGAAAACTCTATCAAAATCCATATGAACCCAATCAAGAACACACCTTCGTATGGCATGGCATCATGATCTGTCTGAAATTTGGGTCTCTTGTGTTCCAAGAAATCAGCAGGCCCTGCTGCTTCAGTGTCCCTTCTGGAACCTTCTCCTACTTCTGCCAAGACTTTAGGTATCTGATCTTCCTGAAGACCAACAGCTCTTGTTCCCATATCCTTCCTGAAGGGTGCAAACTTATTCGCATCTACTGCTTCATCACCGAAGCCTGCAATCTCCTTCTCCTTTCTGCTTGAACTTGCTGCTTTGTGTGAGACAAAAGTTTGATCATCTTGCAAGTACAACTCAGAAACAGGTCCAGAGAATGAGCGGACTTGGTTGACTCCATGTGCATCCAAATAGAACTCATCACTGTCATTCTCCCCCTCCTCACCCTCTTCCTGAATCTCCGAAACAATCTTGCTCTTACTTTCTCTTGATCTTTCAGTGGGTGCATGCTGAGGATTTTCAGGGTTTGGAACGATCCGAACAATTCCAACCCCTCGAGGCTGAGTTGAATTCTGAAGACTTTGGATGGCCGATTTTTTTATGAAGAGACACCCAAAGCCTGTTGGATCAGCCCCAAAAACCTAACAAATCAACAAACCACAGACAAAATGATACAGCAAAAGGTAAGTTCCCATTTTCAACAACCTCAACGAAAACTGGAGAAGTGCAGCTTGGGGACAGAAAACATTATGTATGGGAAAAGTTGGACAAGACTTCTAGCTCTGCATACCTTATAAAAGGAGGTGACAATGAATTCTGGTCGGAAGAGGGAAAGACCAAGTGCATCCATGTCCTTGGGCCCTAATGCTGAAGCATCCAGAAGCACATTCCAATCATTTGCCTGCGCTTGGGACATCCACTGGTATGAATACTTGGCTCCAGTCACTCTTGACTGCACAGGAAATACAAACAGCCCTTTTCTGCGTGGCTCTTTTCTATGCCTCCTATCTTGCAGTTTGTATCTCAGATCTCGGGCTGAGATTTGCAGTGATGGCCACTTGAAGTTTGCTGTAAGAGTTTTTGCACCCCGTTGTTTGGCACTTGCAACCATCAAGCTCACGGCCTCACTCTGATAGTCATAAACTGTGAGTAAACGGCTGTAGGCCCCAAACGGATACGATTCAGCCAAGATCTTATATGCTGAGCTCCGACTGGTTGTGAAGACCATGATATAATCTGACTCACTTATGTTCATGTACTTCATGATCCGTCGCTGGATGTCAAATTCAAGTGTCCCCTCTGCTGCCATTCCATAAAGTGTATGAACTAGAAGGTTTGTAGAGACATAAGCCAGGCCAAAGGATGAGGATGATGCCTGCTCTGTGAACTAGATTCAAAGAAACACAGGTGTCAATAAATTCATGAGTTTCAGAAAAGAGCAAGGAAATGAACCTCACACATTATTGTATCTTATGAAGCTCAAAGTACGACACAAAGAAGTAAAAGCAAAAAATTCAGAATACCCAGTTGTTTGTCTCATATATCATATCCTGCATCCATGGCACCTTGAGACTTCAGACATGCAATATAGTTCAAGCAGAGTACTCTAGAACAAAACATCTAGAAGAAGAGGTTTAAGAGAGAAAAAAAATGGAGAGTTAAACAAACCTGCTGTGATTGAGAAAATAGGCCGAATCCGCTGTAGTCTAAACAGACATGGTCCCGTTCAGCAAAATGATAATACTCTTCAGCTCGCAAATGATCTACTTCTTCAGTTTCATCATATCTCACATATACTTCCTTGAAATTATCAAATGCTGTGTCGAAATCTGGCAAGCTTTGCAGGTTATCAAAGATCGCAACATTCCCAATGCCCTCAACTGTGGCCTTGAGGAACTGTTTCCTTGCACCTGCTCGGCCACTGTGCCTGCCCTTTTTCTTCTTAGATGATGACGATGATCTAGCTGCTGCTGCACCAGCAGATTCTGAGAGCACAGGGCTAGAGCTTGGACTTCTGTTGGGACTACTAGGGTTAGGGTTAGTCCCTGCTGCTGCTGCTGCTGCATGGTTTTTCTCCGAAGGTTTATGGAAGAAATTATGAAGAGGATTTTGGAAAGGTTTAAGTAGAGTTGAGGACCTGGATGATTTCTTTTTCTTCTTCTCTCTCCTTGTTGCTTTTTTCTCCCTTGAGGTTTTTCGAACGGGATCAATTTCCACAGACGACGGCGGCTCATTTTTTGCATCATCTTCATCTACTGTGTTGCCTCTACAGATATTGAAAACCATGAAGAAAACTAGGTATCACAATAATATGCCGCAGCCAGCCAGGAAAAAACAGCAGCTCCAAAAAAACACTCTTCCCCAGCTTCTTTCAGTAGTAGCAAGCTCAGTTGTGCCACCTCCCATGGCTTTTTCTCCAAGCTGGAGACTCACAAAACCAATCTGCTGCTGCTGCTGCTGCTGTTATGGTGCTGGTGGCGTGATGGGGTAAAGAGGAGCTGCTGAAGACATGACTAGTGATGCAAAGAAAACAAGAGAGTCACAAATCCCAAACCCCCCACAAGCGCTCATACCTGAGTCCTAGCTCACAAGACCTTTTGCAATCCTTAGTCAGTTCTCAGATAGCTCACACACACAAATACAGAAATCCTCTCACATCATCCCCACAACAACTACAGATAGTATCAATCTGAGTCCTTGAGGGTTGCAGTAATCTGAGATATTGAAGCTGGTCATATTCTCATGGAACCTGCATACAGCAGCTGCCCCAAGCTTTATGATGCAGCACAATTTTATTCTTGTTGCAAGGCAGAGGACTCTTGCACCGACCCAACAAAAGTACTCAGACAAACAAACCTGCAAGGAATCCAGCTCTCTACTCAAACATCAGTAAAAGTCCAACTTTGTTCTCGGATCACCATGAAAGAAAAAGCCTTTGCAAAACCTCCTTGAGACGAGACGAGACAAGACAAGACAAGTCCCCACCCACCCAACAAAAAAAAGACAGAGCAAAGCTGCATCCGGATTCTTTCTGTCTGTCACTAACTAGAGAAAAATGGATCTGAAGCTGTTGTTCCTGCAACTAGTAACAGCAAACTCCAGTAGCAACAGAGTCTGAAGGGTGGTCTCAGGGACTGACAGAAATGAGGTGAGAGACTAAAGAGGCGGGGGAGGGATCAAAGGGAATGGAAGGGAGACAACGCAAAGACAAGCTGAGTAGAAGAAGAAGAAGAAGAAGAACACAAGAAACAACAACAAAAGAAGCATGAAACCCAAGACACTGTCTTCTACAATACATAGAAGACCAGAACTCTACAGTACTACCCAAAAAAGAAGGCTGAAGTTCAGAAGCTTCTGAACTAAGCTAGAAAAAAAACACCCATCAGAAGATTAATGCTAGGAAGCTGGATTCAGGAAGCTGCTGATGGTACAAGAAATTAGCACGGAGATATACAACAACACTAGAAAGTACAACAAACAGATGAGTATCTTTGTGCAGCTGGAGAAAAACCAAACCCGGAAAAAAAAAACAAAAACAAGAAAATCAGAGAAAAAGTGGGGAGCAAAACGAGTGTTATAGCAGTGAAGGGAAGGCAAGGCAAGCAGCAGCAGTTAGCAAGTATGCGTGAGGAGAGAGAGAGAGAGACACACACACACACAACAACAACAACAACAACAACTACTACTACTACTACCCACATGAAGCAATACAAATTGCACAAGCAAAGCACATTAAATGCACACGCACATACTCAAATACACTACTCTTTGGCCTTTCACTGCACGTCAGTCAGTCAAAGAGATCCACCAATTTGAAGTAATTAACACTAAGTATTAATAATTAGCACTAATTGGCTCACAAATTTTTTTGACTGCACATTGATTTATAACAAAAGACCTAATTAGTTGACCTATCAGTTTTCCTTTTTTTCTTCTTTTGGGTATGTTTGCTACCATTGGCTATCAAATTATCCAAATAGCAAACCAAAAGGATCCTATTTTTGTGTGAGTTTTGTCAAAATAGGTGTTCCCCCCCCCTCACCAAAACAAGCACAAAAAGTTCCTCCCCCTCGCCCCCTCTCTCTCTCCCATTTGTGTGAGTTTTGTGTAATGTGACACCAAATTTTGGAGGAACCAGGGCGTTCCCAAAACAAGCACACACCCAAGGCATGCTTATTTCAAGAACTCCCTATTCCCAAGACATTAGGTAAAGCACTAGTAGAATTTTTTAAGAAAGAAGTCTCGTGATACTTGGCTGGGATCCCCGCGTATTCTTTTCAAAGAATTTTTTTTTAAAAGTTAAATGCGTCACCCTTTGCTAAGGAGAAATTTTATTAAATAAGGTGCCCTCCAAATACACTATAATTTCATTTTTCTATGCTCTACATATAATATATATACAACAACAACAACAAAGGCTTTCATTTGTGTGAGTTTTGTGCAATATTGACAACAAAAGATCCAAAATACACATAAAACACAAACAAGCCATATATATAATAGACAGAAACAAAATCCCCAACACACAATAAACCCATAGCCACATAGAAGCCACAACTATATGACCTACATATGACTCAAAACACATGACACTCGACCCACACAACACACAAAAGCCACACAATAAACATACACTAGTGACACACAAAGGACACACATGCACATGTAAAGAAAGTAATTAAATACCCCATTGAGGATTGAAAATTGACACAAGACACCCAACACGAACAAGCCACATAGGAGACACAACACAAGTCTACACCAGTGTTGGGCGGGTATCACAATTTTATGATACCCATCGGGTCCGGTTTTCACAAAGTGTGATACCCGCTGGATATGGTTCTCCCTGCAAAATTTACACCATGTAAGGTTCTCAACATTTTTTTAATAAATTAAACGGATTCTCACAATGCTGGTTCTCAAAAATTTGAGAACAACTGGTTCTCCTTTGTCAGTTCTCACAAACTGGGTGAGAACCTTTTTTTAAATTAGAAATTAATTTTCAAAATAAAAATTAGGATTAATTTTTTTTAAATTTTTTTATGAAAACATTATAAGCAATGTTAGAAAAAAAATTCTAAAATAATCATCAATTTATTTATTGAATGTTTACATTCAACAACTTCATCCTTTTCAAATTCCCTTTCTAACTATTCTAACTCCTTTTCTAGTCTATATCCCTTTCAAGGAATTCTAATAAATTAGATGAAGATTTACATCTTATTCTAGAATTGTTAGGCCAATTTTTGTTGACAAAAATCAACTTCTTTAATTTTTTTGTTTACAAACAACATTTCCTAAGGTTCATAAGAATTCCAACCAAAGAAAAGATCCTTTCTATATCTATTTGTAATTCAACAATCCCAAAATTTGTCAAGTTAAAATCCTAATTGTAGGAAACATTGCTTCATGTTTTTGCCACCATTGAAAAGGACATTTGATGTCATTAACATCCAATTGATACCTCTTGAAAATTAAAAGTACTTTCTTGACAAGTTGTTTTGCAGATTCACTTGTGCTTACAGTTTGCTCAAATATATCCAAATTGTAATCTTCATCAAAAATATTTTGATTAATAGAATTCCTCTTTGATCTCACCAAAAGATGCAAATGTTCATGACATTTGACCAACATAGGATATAAGGATTTCCTATCATAATCTTCAACAAGAGCAACACCTTGCTCCATCCTAACAAATGAAGATATTATACAAAGGTTTTTATACCTAGGGTCTAACATCAAAGAAATCATATTATGGGTTTTTCTCTTATCACAAAGCTTTAAAAATTAGAAGAAAAAATCCAAGACATTGATTACCTCCCTTTTAATGTTAGAAGCTAGCAAAGATAATTCATCATTAACAATAAAATCACCGTCCATTAGGCTTTCAAATGAAAGTAAAACTTGATTTTCTTCTTTAAGATTCAAACTCATGGAAATGGCAAAGTGTAAAACATCATTAAGAAGCCAATGTCCATGTGACTAATTAAGAACAAAAGGAGAAACAACAAGGGAAAGACAATCAACAATAGTTTGAAAATTTTGCCACGTCAAAAGTGGAGGCATTTGACTAATGACTCTCGTAGTAACCTGTTTGTTGTAATAGAGCACATTGGCAGATCGAAATTGTAAAGCCTTTTGAAACATAATTATTTTAATAGCAAACCTACAAAAAAACAATAAAAACTTGTTCATTTATCCTATAAAAAATTTAACCATAAACACTTTAAAGAGTTGAAACAATAATGAATTTGAAAAAACTACCTTATTTTGATTGGAGTGTGTAATTTTTTGGGTTGAATTCTAGTTTCAAAACAAGCCTTATTCCATTCCTATTTGCTCGTCCTAGACTTCTTCAACCAAGTGATGCATTTCTACAAATATGTTTGGGTAGACTTAATATAAACATATTTTAGATTTTTGCATATTTTTTCCTTTGCAATGCCATATTGACATGCTTTTGAAAATGTATGTCCAAAACAAGTACCCTGAAAGCTCTATTTTAACCCAAGAGATTCATAATTTACAACAAGCTTCAATGCATCAATCATTGCATTGATATTAAATTCTTCATCTTTGACATAAACAATAATTTTTTTCCCATAAACCATATTTGTCCAACAATTATGTCAAACTTTTGGCCAAGGCTTGCCCTATTATTTTTGTTGCTTCAAATAAGCCAATAATCACATGGTTGGGCTACCAATCATTACTTAAAAAATTAATCACCAATGCAAACACATCAAAGCTCCTTTAAACATCCAAAGGTTGAAACTAGTTATTGCAGAATGACATTCTACCAAGGCAGGAACAACATATAATTCATTTGTCTTTTCCACTACCCTTGGCAATATGTCTTATGAAAATTGCCTTCTAGAAAGGAAGTTTAATTTTGGACAAAAATGGAAAATCAAACGTTTGAATCATGTATTTTCCACAAACTTGATAAGTAAATTGTTTTTGATAGTTAACAGACCAAGATCCTCTAAAAATTGTTTATATGACACTTTTTTTTTATAATTTTTTTAAAAAAAAGTATGTTTGATAAAAAAAAAATTACAAATTGACCCTCCAGATGAATTTGTTCTTTTATTTGAAGGTTGTTTTTACTTAGTATTTTTAATAGACTATTCACTTTTTCTTCAACATTTGTGCAATAAAAGAATGATCTCCATCCACATTTTTTTAAAAAGAAGTTATTCCATTGGTTTTGTAAGAACAAATCAATATTTTTCTCATTTGAGTTCTTGGATTTATTCCAATTACTAGATTTTGATAATAGAATATGTAACACATTATTTGTGTGTTTACCAAATCAACTTTTACATTGTCATTTACACAATAAAAACTCCAACATAAATAAGTTTTGCCATGTGGTTTCCAGATTTTCCTTTGAACTTGCATTTTTTTCAAGTTTCCCTTCATTATTTTTTCACTACCATTTTCTAGATTCCTATTTGTTTCTATTTGGAGACTTGAATTTTCCTTATACCCATCTTCCAAAACTACATCATTCATACATAGTTCAATTGCTTCATTGTTCCCACTTATCATATTATCATTCATAGAAGATTGTTCCAATGGTAGTTTTCATACGATTATGTCCAAAGATAATGCAAAAAACAACTATTTTTCAACAAACTATGTAAAAAATTTACTAAAATTTCTAATCAAAAGAAAGAAAAGAAAGAAAGCAAAATGCATTTACAAACAAATGGGTTTAAAGGTTTTAAAAAAACATTTACAAACAATGGGGTTTAAGGTTTAGAAAAATTATCAAGAAATCACTCACTTTTCTCTCTCATCTCGTCATGGAAAAATTCATCATGGAAAAATAAGTATAGGTTTAAAGGTTTTAGATTTAAATTAAAGGTCTAAATTTTAATCTTACACACAAACAAACAAAACAACAACATATTAAAACTCGCAAACTACATTAAAACAAAATGTATTCAACTAAAAAAATGACAAACAAAAACAAAACAAACAAACAAAATACAAAGCAAAAAAAAAAACCTTTAAAAATCTAGGGAAAAAAAACATCTATTGGTGGATGACATTTGTTGGTGTTGTTCCAAGCTCCTCCACCTGCACAAGAAAATGGGGAGAAAGTACAAATTGACAAGCATAATAGCAAAATGCAACAGTGAGTAGCAAGGTAGTGAAGCAACAACGAAAGGAGCTCAAGAGATATTTAAAAAAGGCAAATAGTATCAATGAGCAACCAACATCTAACAAAGCAAAACACCAAGGCGCAATGGCAGGGCAACAAAACCCATTAACTAACAAGGTGCAATGGTGGGGTAACAATGGTAGGGCAATAAGGCCCATCAACCAACAAGGCAGAGTAGCAAGGTGTGAACAGTTAGGTGCGAGCAACAAGGCAACAAAAGTAAACAATGCAAACAACAAGGCACAATTAGCTAGATGTGAGCAACAAGGTAGCGAAAACAAGGCAACACAAGCAATAAGGCACAAAAGTGAAAGTAGTAGGGCATAAGAGCAAGAGTAGTAAGGCGTGAAAGCGAGAATAATGAGGCACGAAAACAAAAGCAATAAGGCATGAGTAGCAAGGCGTGAAAGCGAAAGCAACAAAACACGACATGAAAATAACAAGGCACGACACATGACAACAAGGCATGACAACAAAGTGCAACGGTATGACAACAAATGCAACAACGTGCACCAACAAGGTGCAACAATGAAAGTAACAAAGCAATGAACAACAAGGCAATGATGGTGAGTAACTACCGCAAGGTAGAACAACAAAGCAAAAACAACAAAAAAACTTTAATTAAAACTAAAATGCACAATGAACATGAGACATAACCCTTTTATGCAATTGGGTGATGCCTAGGGGTATTTGTGATACCCACCCAACATTGGTCTACAACCACAAGAGACATAGAAGCCACATAACAAAAGTACACACACGAGACACAAAATCAAATGTGCATCATATAACAAACAAATTCAATACAAAACACACAATGGCAAAGCATTCTTCTTTCCAAAACTTTAAAACAAGTAGTAACCCCCTCACAATTTGGAATTGTGAAAGAGATCACTAAAAAACTCTAACATGACATTCATTTCATCATTTAAAACCTAGCATTGACATCCATTAAAAAAAACACCAAAACATTGGCCTACCTTTAATTGCATATCAAAAATTGTAGACTTCAACCACATCCATATTTCAAAATAAACACACAAGATATACAAAATGTACCACAATGCCCTTTAAAATGAATTGTGTAGATCCAAATTTTTTTTATGTTCCACCTAATTTTCAAATTGGATTTCAAATTGTTCTATCTATCAAATTTGATTTTGTTTCATGCATAGATGTAAGGTTAACAAGTTTCAAGTTCCCAATCCGTAGATCATATGACCAATTTTTTTCATAAAAATTAATTTATTTAGACTTTTAGTTTGAAGGTGGCATCTACAAAAGGCATTAATTAAGGATTCCAGCAATGGAAAAAATATGTTCATTTTTATTATTAAGATGCTTAAGATGTTAAAATTTCATCGCATTAATATAGTAATTGTAAAAAACTTATGTTATTATTTGTGCCACCATGATAAAATGCACCTGCAACTTCTTTCATCAATAGATAGCAATGGAAACCAACACATTATTTCAACACAATGTTCTTATATATATTTGCATTGATGTGTGGTGTGAAACAAATATTGAAAATCCACTTATGATCAAAAACTTTCAAACTTGTTAGGCATTAACAACTTGTATGCTTCAATTAATAAAAGCTATAAAACTTTTGATCATATTTAGTCCAAACAAACTATTAAAAGTCACCTTAAACATAATCATTATTTAATTTTCATTGTGATAAATGATTATTTTGATTGGTGCTGAATTTTTGTAATGAATTTATATAACAATATTCTTTAATGTATTGTGAAAACATTTGACAAAATTTGGAATGAATATAATGAGAATGGAATATCAAAAATGCACCTTTAAGACAATAAACCTAATTAAAATGGGTTTACTTAGTTTTCATGGGTGTGTTAAATTTGTTTGCCTTTATTTATTTAAAAAAATTGTCCCATGCTTGCTTACCCAATGCTAGATTATTTTGGCCAAATAATGCATTTTTTTAATGTTGATTTCAACCTTTATAAATGTGTAGTTCAATCCATGAATCATTTTGTCATTTGTAATAACATATTTACAAGGCTTTAAAAGTGCATGCTTGAATTAAAAACAACCCATCAAATGGTTCCAACATGTCCCAATTATGACACCATTCAATCAAATTCAAAGCACTTGCACAAGTTTGCAAATTGGACTTTTGGTTCTTCATATAAAAAATTATCATTTGAATGAAGGAAAACCTATCTAGGAATTGTTATAATGTAAGAACCATAGCCCTCAAGCTACTAATAAACTCATCACCTCAAATAGGCCAATATTAACATGTTTTGCCTCTCAATTGCTCGAAAGAAAATAAACAATCAACAACAAATACATTATGCACCTTATTTAACACACATAGATTAAATTTGCATGTGATTGATAAACAATTGGCCAATGTAAAGTCCATGTATGTCACCATATTTTTTTCCTACAAAGGCATGCAAATTTTTTTCAACAAAAGCTTTCTTACATGGGAACACAACCTTTGGACATAACATGTATGCTAAACCCTATAGCCAAATGGATTCACAATTTTCATAAGCAACAATCTTTTAATCACAAACAACATCGGATCTTTTATAAACCCAATTTGCATTGCATCATTTTTAAAATATTGATTTGTAGAAAAAAAACTTAAAAATAACAATTGGGGATACATTTGCCCATTTTTTGTTTTATGGTCAAATATTTATATCCTCCAAAAACTTTTTCAAATTAAAATGTCATGCACAACCTTAACATGTTTTTTCATGACTATTATGCCAAGAGACTTACATGAAGCATTGAAACCTTTTTGATATTTGATGTGCAAGGTCAAAATTTTAAGACCAACTTCACTACAACCAACAATGCATTTCCTTATTTGGACATGAAAAAAATTAACATTTTTATTATTGTTCACCTTAAAGAATGTTCATGTGGTTGAATTTTGGGTTTATAACTTTTAAATGGTTATTTGTTTCAACAATTTCTCCAAGTCCAATTTATATATGTGTGGTCCATCACCACAAACACCTTTTGGAAAATGCAACTTACACTTCATTGCACTAATTGCATGTTGTCAACACTATAACTACCATCAAATCTAGCAAATCCTATCAAGTTTCAATAAGAATTGACATCTTGAACACTCACAAAAAGACATGAAAAAAAACCCCATCAACTTCAACTTCTATTTACATGCAACAACTAGAAACAAAAATAGACAAAACAAAGAACAATCAATTGAATGCAATTGACGAATTATGTTATTACAAAGGTTAGAGCTTTATGGAATAAAGGTTTAAAGTTTAAGGTTTAAGGCTCGGTGAGAAGTCACATAACATAAAACATGTCATCACAAATATTGCAAGAAGTTCCACATTGAAATGAAATGAAGAAAGTAGGAAGGGAAAACTCGAAGGTGTTAAAAAACTGAAAATGACATCTCTACAAACAACAACTTCAAACCCAAATTCAAAACTCTGATGAGTCTTACAAAGGGGAGCATGTTTGTGAAACCATTGAAAATATGGAAGCACACTATGTAAGACATATCAAGAAGGCCAAAGGGTTTACCTTGACAAAGCATGCTCCTATTTTGGGGAAGGGAAGCATATGTAGGCTTTCTATGTTGGGGAGTGCCCCCCCCCCAATGTTCCAACAAATATTGGTGTTGTTGGGGAGTGCCCATTGTGTGAGTTTTTAGGAGGGTGGAAGATATGATAATAGGTTTTCCGATCATAGCGTCTCATTGTTGAATGGTTGTATGTATTGGTTTTTGTAATAAGCGCATTGGTCATAATTGATGGCTATTGCCGATAGTTATTGGGGATTTTATAGAGCATTGTCATTGTGGAAATAATAAATGTGCCTGAATGTAATTTATGGGGATACCCATGTTCCCCTCCCTTCTCCCATCCTTTTTTGTCTGTTGTTTGTTTGCTTCACATTGCTGTTAACTCATGTTGTGATGGGATTTCCTAAATTTGACTCTCTACACGGTTTTAAAACATTTGTCATACTTGGCAAGAACTTTATGGACGGGACTTTGCACATAAATTGTCAACGGCCTATTTACATACTTGTCCTCCTTTCAATCTATCCCTCACCCCCTTTGTAAGTTTGCCACATGTTTTACAAAGGCACATACTTTAACCATTTACGACAAAGTTTGCAAATGGACACATTCACCACCCAAACTTCATACCTCATAATAGGTTTCAATATCCAAACCTTTTTTTTCTAAGCCTACCTCCACCCCCCCCCCCAACTCCCCCTTCCCCCCCAACACGTCCCACCACCCAT
>Ga0116227_10013555_pt1 | contig 12759 bp, 12 predicted proteins | sample S1TSphgellanicum_FD_89693 | JGI IMG/M metagenome (GOLD analysis project Ga0116227, IMG submission 89693) | Host-associated microbial communities from peat moss isolated from Minnesota, USA - S1T2_Fb - Sphagnum magellanicum MG | ecosystem: Host-associated > Plants > Peat moss > Unclassified... | reverse complement strand
TATTTTCAGTTGATCCAGTCGCTGGCGCGGCACGCCAAGTTCGACATCGAAGCGCCGTTCGAAAGCCTGCCGCAGAAGATCAAGGATTTGGTGCTATTCGGCAGCGCCGATGAACAGATCGATTTCAAATATCTCGACGGCAAAGGCGGTACCGTCAAGCGCAAGCATACCTTTGAAGGCATCGCCAAGAACCTGGAGCGCCGCTTCAACGAAACCGAATCGGTGGCGGTGCGCGAAGAACTCGCCAAGTACCGTTCCTCGCGGCCATGCCCCGACTGCAAGGGAACGCGCTTGAACCGCGCGGCCCGCCATGTATTCGTCGACGGCAAGAGCATTGCGGAGATTTCCTCCCTCTCGGTGCAACGTGCGCTCGAATTCTTCGGGCGGTTGACCCTTGCCGGCTGGCGCGGCGAGATCGCCGTGAAAATCGTCAAGGAGATCGGCGACCGCTTGGGCTTCTTGAGCAACGTGGGTTTGGGCTATCTGACCTTGAACCGCAGCGCCGATACGCTGTCGGGCGGCGAGGCGCAGCGCATCCGCCTGGCCAGTCAGATTGGCTCCGGCTTGGTCGGCGTCATGTACATATTGGACGAACCCTCGATCGGGCTGCACCAGCGCGACAATCAGCGCTTGCTCGACACGCTGGTGAATTTGCGCGATTTGGGCAACACCGTGATCGTGGTCGAGCACGACGAAGACGCGATCCGCCAGGCCGACTATGTGGTGGATCTCGGACCCGGCGCCGGCGTCCATGGCGGCCACATCGTTGCGCAGGGTACCGCCGCTGAAGTCGCGGCACATGCCGAATCCATCACCGGACAGTACCTGAGCGGCCGGCGGCGTATCGAGATACCCGCCAAGCGCCATGCGCCGGACCCGAAGCGCATGCTGATAGTCAGTGGCGCAACAGCCAATAATCTGAAAAATGTCTCGGCGGAATTTCCACTGGGACTCATGACCTGTGTGACCGGGGTGTCCGGATCCGGCAAGTCGACGCTGGTCAACGACACCCTGTTTCGCGGCGTAGCCACCCAGTTGAATCACGCGTCGGCCGGCAGCGCACATTTCGATCGTATTGAAGGCTTGGATCACATCGATCGGGTGATCGAGATCGACCAGAGTCCGATTGGTCGAACGCCGCGTTCCAACCCGGCAACCTATACCGGCTTGTTTGCACCGATCCGGGAAATCTTCGCTGAGGTACCGGAAGCGCGCGCGCGCGGTTATGAAGCCGGCCGTTTCAGCTTCAATGTCAAAGGCGGACGTTGTGAGGCATGCCAGGGCGACGGCGTGATCAAGGTGGAGATGCATTTCTTGGCGGACGTCTACGTGCCATGCGATGTCTGCAAGGGCAAGCGCTACAACCGCGAAACCCTGGAAATTCGTTTCAAGGGCAAGAACATCCAGGAAATCCTCGATATGACGGTGGAGGATGCGTTGCCGTTCTTCTCCGCTGTTCCCACCGTCCAGCCGAAGCTTCAGACACTGTTGGATGTCGGTCTTTCCTATGTGCGGCTGGGCCAGAGCGCCACCACGCTCTCCGGTGGCGAGGCGCAGCGCGTGAAGCTCGCCAAAGAGCTGTCGAAGCGCGCGACGGGACGCACGCTGTACATTCTCGATGAGCCGACCACCGGTCTGCACTTTGCCGACATTGCGCAACTGCTGCAGGTGCTGCATCGATTGCGCGACGAAGGCAACACCATCATCGTGATCGAGCACAACCTCGATGTCATCAAGACCGCCGATTGGGTGGTGGATCTTGGCCCCGAAGGCGGCGACGGCGGCGGCAACATCATCGCCGTCGGCACCCCAGAAAAAGTGGCCGCAACCAAGGGCAGCTACACGGGCAAATACTTGCGCGAGACTTTGAACGCGTCTCGTCCGGCGGAGCGCAAGCGGGCGTGAGATTCGCGCCCTTGGTTGGCGCCTTGATCGGCCTGTCCGGCGGCGCCGTCTACTGGCTCGCCGTACAGGTGTGGCCCACCAGCGTCGCGGTGATTCTGGCGATGGCCATGACGACTTTGGGCAGCGTCGCTGCCGGCCCGGCGTGGCCCGGCGGCGGGCGCCAAAGCTTCAGCCAGGCGCTTTACCTCATGATCAAGTACAGCATTTTGATGGCGCTGTCCGCGGCAAAGCTGGCATTCGCGGCGCCCCCCGAGGCAGTGCTGGGATTGATCATGATTTGCGGTTACGCGGCCAGCGGCGCGCTGGTCGTATCGACCCTGAACGTCGCACCTGCCCCGCTTCCGGCCAAGCTCACCAATACCGACCTGGGACTGACCCTGCTGATGGGTTTTGCACCGGCTGCGTTACTCGGCATTCCCGGCCTGACCGGGTTGGTCGGTGCCATTTTGGCCAACCTCGCCTATACCGCCTACCTGAGATTCTCAGGCGAAGCGCCACCCGCTCAGCGCTTGGAGTTCACGCAGCAACTGACGGAAGTTGCGTTTTACTTGGGTGCGCTCGCCACCTGGAGTTACGTATGACTCGCGGCACGCCCCGCGGCGCGGCGCGGCGCCTCGCCAACCTCGCGTTGCCTGTGCTGCGCCGCCTGGGGCCCGAGACCGCGCATGACTGGGGTCTCCGAGGCTTGAAAAGTGTGCAGTCTTGGTGGCCACCGCTCGCAGTGCCGGCCGCCGCGGCGCTGCGCTGTTTCGGACTGAACTTCGCGCATCCCGTGGGCCTCGCGGCCGGGTTCGACAAGAACGGCGATTATCTCGACGCGCTCGGCGTCTTGGGATTCAGCCACATCGAACTCGGCACTGTGACGCCGCGGCCGCAGCCCGGCAACGAGAAGCCGCGCATGTTCCGCATGACTGCCGATCAGGCGCTCATCAACCGCATGGGATTCAACAACAAAGGCGTGGACCATTTGGCGGCGCGGGTGGCTGTCTGCGGCTATGGCGGGGTGCGGGGCATCAGCATCGGTAAGAACTTCGACACGGCCCTCGAAGATGCTCAGGATGACTATGTCGCCTGCCTGCGCAAGGTTTATGCATTGGCGGATTACGTCGCCGTGAATGTCTCCTCGCCCAACACGGCGCGCCTGCGCGAACTACAGGGCAGCGCCGGACTGCAGCGGATTCTGGGCTCACTGCTGGAGGCAAGGCTCACGCTGCAAGCCATCCACGGCAAGCGTGTGCCATTGCTGGTCAAAGTGGCGCCCGACCTCGATGCAGAGCAAATTTCGGCGCTGGCGCATGATCTGCGTGACCTGCAGATCGACGGCGTCATCGCCACGAACACGTCGATTGATCTGAGCGTCTTGAAACAGGCGCCCACCGCGATTCAGCGCGGCGGCTTGAGCGGCGCGCCGCTGCATTCCTTGTCGCTTCGAGTCATTGCCCAACTGCGCGCGGAACTGGGTGCCGACTTCCCCATCATCGGCGTGGGCGGCATCGTCAGCGCGCAGCATGCGCTCGCCACGCTGCGCGCCGGCGCCAACCTATTGCAGATTTACACCGGATTTGCCTACCGGGGCGACTCGCTGCTGCGAGAAATAGTCGAGGCGCTGGCGCCGCGCGGCGAAGCGCAGCGCCCTACTGCGCCGGCAGTGGAATGAATTCAGTTTCTCCAGGAACCTGTGCAAATTCACCGTTTGACCAGCGGCGCTTGGCATGCGCGATCCGATCCTGCGAGGACGCCACGAAGTTCCACCAAATGAATCGCGGGGAAGGAAAACGCTCGCCGCCGAGCAGCATCGCATGCGCCGCACCGCGCGCCTGCAGGTGGACGCGCGAGCCCGGTTCGAATACGGCCATCTGGCCTTCACCCAGTGCGGTTTCGCCCGCCTCAATCTCGCCCTTCACCACATAGAGAGCCCGCTCGCCATGCTCGACAGTCAAGTCCAGAGCCGCCCCCGGCGCGAATCGGGCGTCCGCATACAAGGTGGGCCAAAGCGTAGCTACCGGGGACTTCAGTCCAAAAGCATCGCCGGCAATGACGGCCAGTTCGACGCCGTCCAGTGAGCGACGCGGCAAATCGGCGGCCGAATAGTGCATGAAGCTGGGCGCAACCTCTTCCTGTCCATCCGGTAGCGCCACCCAGCTCTGAATGCCTTCCGATTGCTCGCCGGCTGAGCGCGCCGCTTGTGGGGTGCGTTCCGAATGAGCGATGCCGCGGCCCGCCGTCATCCAGTTCACATCGCCGGGGCGGATCACTCGAACGGTGCCCAAACTGTCGCGATGCTCCAACGATCCGGAAAACAGGTACGTCACCGTCGCCAGCCCGATATGCGGGTGTGGGCGCACATCGATGCCCTGACCGTTGACGAACTGCGTAGGGCCCATATGATCGAAAAATATGAATGGACCGACCATATGGCGCGATTCGCAAGGCAGCACACGACGCACCGCAAAGCCACCCAGATCACGTTCTCGGGCATGAATCACTTGTACGATGGCCATGTCACGCCTGTAGGTCTTGCGGTACGGCATATTATGGCATTTGCGACCAAGCCCACATTTGCGAAGTTCCGCTACGGCTGCGTGGGCTTCGTGCTGCTCGCGGCCAGCGCCCATGGCGCCGAGGACAGCCTGCGGGTCTCCTATGACCCGAACCGATGGGACGATAATTTCTCGGTCTTCAGCCTCGCGGTTGCGGATCAATTCGGCACCCTCAGTTCCAGCTTGGCAGCCTCCGACGATCCTCGTCTGCGGCCGTTGACCCGATTGGATACCGCATGGGGCTTTGCGGCGCCATGGCTGCACGTACCCGCGCGTATTGGCGATACGGTCAGCAGCTCATCGTTCTGGGATCAACCGGTACGCATGGGCGGCTTACAACTGGGTACCCTGCCCCTTGAGTTGCCGGACGTGGTCAAGCCGGATGCGCTTCTTGCCCCGGATATATTCGCAGGTCCGGGAGCCGCGGCCTTCACTTCCAACCACTTCATCGAGCGAGTCCGCACCGTCGCTCAGTTGCAGCAGCAATCGCTGGAAGCGGCAGGTGAGGCCAATTACTCGCTCGAAGCCGGCAGGGTTCGCGAGGACTTCGAGCTGCGCAGCAACGACTATGGCTCCTGGTTGACGTCGGGCACGTACCGCTATGGGGTCAGCGATCTGACCACCGTGGATGGACAATTCGCGCAGTTGGGAGCCCAGCAAAGCGTGTTCGGCGTGGGTGTTCTCGAAGGCCTGGGCCCCTTGGGATTGGTGTCGGCGCGCATCGCCAACAGCCGCGATTGCGACTCCATCGGCTGGATCGCGCGCATGGGCTACGACTATCAACGCGATAATCTGAGTTTGGCCGTGCGTTCGCATATCCAAACCACCGGTTACCAAGGGTTGGGGGACATCGCGGCCGTGGAGCCCTTGAGGCAGCGAACCGTGGCAACTGCCGGAGTGGATCTGGGGCTGTTGGGCAAACTTTCCGTGGCCAGCGCCACGCAGACTTTCGTCGATGACACCCGCCGCGACGTGCTCGCGCTGAGCCATGCCATGCGCTTGGCCGGCGGCGGCATACTGTCCACGGCGGCAGCCTACTCACCCGGTCAAACCTCGACCTCCGCGTTGCTGGTGTCTTTTACCTATCCCTTTGACTATGTGTCCGCGCCGGTTCGCAGCCTGGCGAAGGAGATGGATATTGCGCTGGAGCGGACCGTTGGGGATGCGCTCAATCAGACCCGGGTTTTGCCTGCCACGCATCTGCCGCCCGACCACACCGCCGGGCCTTGAGCGCGCGCGCCACGCCTCACCTGACGCTACTGGATCAAGCCGTTGCGCAGCGCATAGCTGGTCATGTCGGCATTCGAGCTGAAGCTCATTTTCTCCAGGATGCGCGAGCGGTAGGTGCTCACAGTTTTCACACTCAGGCTGAGTTCCTCGCCGATGCTGCCCACCGAGGAGCCGGCCGCGAGCTTGCAAAAGATTTGAAATTCGCGGGTCGATAAGGCCGTATGCAGCGGCTGATTTTGGTCGCGGGGATTCTCCAGATCGGCGGCCATGGATTCTGCCAACGCAGCGCTCACATAGCGCCGGCCGTTCAACACCAGACGCACCGCCTTCAAGAATTCCTCGGGCGAGCCGCCTTTGGAAAGATAGCCACTGGCGCCGGCACGCAGCACATTGCGCGCGTATTGCTCCTCCGGCAGACCGCTCATGATGAGCACGCGCACGTCCGGATACCCGGAGGTCACATGCTTGAGAATGTCGAGACCACTGCGGTCCGGCATATGGATGTCCATCAGCAGCAGATCCCATTCTTTGCGCCGCAAAGCATCCAGCGCCTCGGTACCGCTCGACGCCTCGCCGACATCGGTGATGGACGGGTCGGCCTCCAGAAATTGCTTGTAGCCAGCCCTGACGACCGCATGATCATCGGCAATGAGAACTCGTGACATATGGCATCCCGTCGATATTCTATGAACGATTTCGCGCCGCCGCCGGTCAATTATCCGTCATTCGCCGCCGCATGCGCAAACTTGCTATCGTAGTCCCATGACAACCAAAACCAAGCAGCGCGTGAGCCGCAGAAGTGCAGAATCGGCCGTACGTACCTTGCTGCGCTACGCCGGCGACGACCCGGATCGGGAAGGGCTCAAGGACACTCCCAAGCGGGTCGTCAATGCCTACAGCGATTGGTTTTCCGGTTACGCGAGCGACCCCGGCGCCTATCTGCGGCGGACCTTCGAGGAGGTCGAAGGCTACGACGAAATGGTGGTGCTGCGCGACATCTCGTTCGAATCGTTTTGCGAACACCACATGGCCCCGATCATCGGCCGCGCTCATGTCGGCTATCTGCCAACCGCCCGTGTGGTCGGCATCAGCAAGCTGGCGCGGGTGGTGGATAGCTTCGCACGGCGTTTTCAAGTGCAGGAAAAGCTGACGGCGCAGATCGCGGGTTGCATCAACGATGTGTTGAAACCCCGGGGAGTGGGTGTCGTGGTGGACGCCGTGCATCAATGCATGACGACTCGCGGAGTGCACAAACGCGGGGTTTCGATGATCACCAGCAAAATGCTCGGCACTTTTAGGGCTGATTCCAGCACCCGCGCCGAGTTCCTGCGCTTCATCGCCATCGAGGGCAGCCACGGCTGATACTCAGGCTTGAGGTTAGCCGCGCGGACCTTTGAGCCCGCGCACCGGCATCAGGTCCACGGAGAAGCTGTACTTGTGTGCCTCGCCGGGCTGCAGCGCGCCGACGCCCACGACTTGGCGGGTGACCTTCTCGCCCTTCTCGTTGGTGATCGACACCACCACGCAGTACTCGCATTGCTCATCCCGGGCGGCATGGCGGATGGATCCCTCGATACGCATGGCCGACAGCGCCGCCGCCTGCGGCTCGGCATTTGCGGCGGTGTTGAAACGCAGATGGTGCTGGCAGCCAGGGCAAATGTTGGCGCTCTGCAAAACCGTCGCCTTGCAATGCGGGCAGACACGCGTTGCGCCGAGGTTGCTCTGGCGAGCCGCACTCACACTCAGCTGCCGGTGCTCACCAACCCGGGTTTGATCGCGCCCTTCGCATCGTCCCAGCCGAACTCGACATGCCCACGCATGCGCGATCCGGCGGCGACCGTAATCGAACCTGCCTTGACGTCGCCGACAATGACACCGCTCTCCAGCACATCGACGCGCTTGGCGGATTCGATATTGCCCTGCAGCTCGCCGCTGACGATGACCACGCCCGCGAGGACTTGGCCGGTCAAATGCGAGCCCTGATCCATGGTGAAATTCCCATCGATGCGCACATCGCCCTTGAAGCGGCCCGCCATGCGCACATTGCCCGAGCCCTCGATCTTTCCTTCGATGGAAAGGTTGGCGGCAATCACCGATTCACCGCCCTCGCTGGCCGTTTTTGGCATCGGACGACGCGGCGATACCGCCAAACCCGGATCATTGATGCTCCGATCCGTCGATGGCGAAATTCTGTCCGGCGCCGCAGTCGCAGGCCGGAAGCAGCTGCCGGGGAGCCCGCAGGTGCGGACGTGGGGGATTCTTTCCAAAGCGCCATATAACTCTCCCGCTAGTGACTTAGGACAAAGCGTACACGTTAATGCCGGCAATTGGCATGGGATCAGGTGCGATTCGCAAGGGCTATAATGGACTTAAAACCACCAGGCGGGACGTTAACTTTTGTTTCAACAGCTCAAGCAGCTCAGCAGCGACTCGATTCTAGGTTTGATGGCCAAATACCGGGCGGATGCCTCGACCGACAAAGTCGATCTCGGGGTCGGTGTCTACCGGGACTTGCACGGCAATACGCCGATCTTGGAGTGCGTTCGCCGAGCCGAAAAAGAGGTTCTGGCCGCTCAAACCACCAAGTCCTACGTGGCGGCAGCCGGTCGCGAGGAGTTCAATCAACTGGCGGAGGAATTGGTGCTCGGCGCGCAGCACCCGGCTCGCCTCGAGCGGCGAGCACGCACCGTGCAAACCCCCGGAGGGTGCGGAGCCTTGCGCGTCGGCGCTGAATTGATCCGGGCGGCAATGCCGGGGGCGACCGTGCACTTGAGCGACCCCACCTGGGGCAATCATGCACCGTTACTCGGCAGTTCGGGCTTGAAGTTGGCGCGCTATCCCTACTACGACCCAACAGCGCACCATCTGCGATTCGATGCCATGCTGCAGCAGCTCGAAGGGGCGGCCGCGGGCGATGTGGTGTTGGTTCATGCCTGTTGCCACAACCCCTCAGGCGCCGATCTCAGCGCGTCGCAATGGGAATCACTGGCTGAACTGCTGCAGCGCCGTGGTTTGTTTCCATTTCTGGACCTCGCCTACCAAGGCTTCGGCGCATCGCTCGACGAGGATGCGGCCGCGCCGCGGATGATCGCACGACGCTTGCCGGAGGCGCTGATCGCGATCTCGTATTCGAAGAACCTCGGCCTGTACCGTGAGCGCGTCGGCGCCTTGATTTCAATCAGCGAAAATGCCGAGCGCGCGGATGCCGTGCAGAGCCACGTGCTGCAAACCGCGCGCAGCATTTATTCCATGCCGCCCGATCACGGCGCCGCCATTGCAGCCAAGATATTCGCGGACGCGAACTTGCGGCGGGACTGGGTGGTGGAGCTCGACGCCATGCGCAACCGCTTTCAGGAAATGCGCCTGCTGCTGGCATCGAACCTGCGCGACACGACGGCGGGCGGGGACTTCGATTTCATCGGCAGCCAACGCGGCATGTTCTCATTGCTGGGTGTCTCGCCGGGTGCCGTGGAGCGCTTGCGCGAGCGACACCACATCTACATGACCCATGACAGCCGCATGAATCTTGCGGGCATCATGCCGCACAACGTTCGCTACGTGGCAGAGGCTATCGCCGCGGAGCGCTAATCGCTCAAGGCCCGGCTCAACGCGGTGACCTCTGCCGCAGAATCCTGCATCACGGCCATGGTCTTCGACTCGTTCAACCCCAGGCGCTTGGCGGCGGGTTGCTGCTTGAGGTCCAGCTCGAGACCCGCAATGTCGGTACCGTGGCCGACCATCATGATGGCCGCTCCGACCACGTCGGTGAGGTCGGGCGCGCCTTTGCTGTCACAGGTGAAGTCTTCCTGACCGACGGCGCGCGACAAGGGCTCCGCGAAATCCCAGTTCTCGAGAATCGCCTTGCCGATCGAGGCGTGCCAGTCGGCGATGATGTCGTTGAGCGCGGCTTCATTGGCGAACAGCGCGGGGTGGCCGGCGGCGCGTGTCAGGATGTACAGCTTGCCGATACCGTGCAGCATGCCGGTGAGCATGGCCTCGTCGGGATTGACGCGCGAGCAGGTCCTCGCGAGCACGAAGGCATACGCGGCGACGTAGGTGCTCTCCTCCCACAATCGATTCAGGTGCGGAGCCAATCCAGCCAGTTTGTTGGCATTGCGCATTTGATTCATCGCGAAGGACATGGCGGCGCTGCGGACCATGGTGTAGCCCAGACGGTTGATGGCCGTTCGCAGATCGGTCACGTTCTTGCCGCTGCGATTCAACGAGGCGGAGTTGGCAATTCGCATCAGCCGAGCCGCCAACGCCGGCTCTGAGCCGACCACTCGAACCACCTGATCAATTGTAGAGTTGCTGTCCGCAAGTACCCGCCTCACCTTGACGGCGATGTCCGGAAATGAAGGCAGATCGATCTGGCCTGCCGACAGCTCGGCAGCCAAACTTCGTACAAAATCAAAGGCTACATTCGCGGGGGCTTGCACTGACCAATCATCGACACTTTGGCTCAATCCTTAAGCTCTCAGGCCCTTGAAGCCCTCAAGACCGTGATTACGTCGAGGGTTTAGGGCGAAAGGCAGAAGGACGGCTTGTAAAACGCTGCTGGACCTCGCCATTTTGGGCGCGTTCGGTATATCGACCGCCGCAGTAAATGGCGACTACGCGCCGCCAGAAGGCTATGGAGCCGGGGTGGCGCTGGTATTCGACGATTTCCCAATCCCCCGCGAATCTGTCAAAAATGAGCGTAGCCGCATCGCGGCCGATTCCCACCCGCTGAAAGGGCTTGCGCACGAAGAATTCCGACATGCGGTAATTGGCAGCCTTGGCGCCGATGGCGGCAATCCGCGGGCGGGTCACCAGCGCAAAACCCACCGAGTCGCGGCCTTTCAGGATGAGCAGCGGATGGGAGTGTTCGTTGGAAAACCAATTGGCGAAGATTTCATCTTCGTGCGTATTGCCGGCACCCAATACCGGAAAGAATCCGGTATTCAGGTCAGCCAATGAATCGATGTACTCGCCATAAATGCTTTGGATCCACTGGCGATCCTGCTTCGAATGCCTGACATCGCGAATACTGACGAGCACGAGGACCCGCTAGATAATACACAGCCCGGACGAACGTGCCATGTGGCAGCCCGTCCGGGCTAGTGTGATCAGCGATACGAAGTTTTTATTACTTCGCAGCGGACGCGGCGGAGCTGGCGGCATCGGCAGCAGAGCTGGCGGCGGCGGCCGAATCAGCAGCGGCAGACGCGGCAGAATCCGCAGCGGCAGGAGCGGGAGCAGGAGTCACGGCCGGGGCAGGAGCCTCGGTCTTGCTGCCGCAAGCACTCAGCACGAATGCAGCGACAAAGGCGCTTAAAGCTAGTTTGGTCTTCATCTATCGATACCCCAGAAATTTTAAGGATAAAAAGTTTTGGCCGAGCGTGTTTTATGGGTCTAAACCCAGACTCTCGGCGATTTTAGAGGGTTTCTTGCGACTTTCATATCTCTTTCGCTTGAGGTTTACACCGCTTTAACATTTCTGCTGCGGCGGTCGGGTGGCGCATACTTTAGCCCTCGACGTCCCCCTTGGAGCAGTTGTGCGCGATTCCAGCCTCGATCAAATGTATTCCTTACACTTACAGGGGCTGATGCAGCGGACCGATCAGTCACTGGCGGCCAGCGGTTTCGATGCCCTCGTGATTCAAGCGGGTCGCCCTCCCGTGCAGTTTGTGGATGATCAAGATTATCCCTACAAGGTCAATCCGCAGTTCAAGGCCTGGGTGCCCATCCTCGACAATCCGGGCTGCATCCTGGTGTATGTTCCCGGATCGCGACCCAAGTTGCTGTTCTACCGTCCCAACGATTTCTGGCACAAACCGGCGGCGTTGCCCGATGCGGGCTGGACCGAATCCATCGAATTGATTCTCATGGAGGATGACGCCAAGGCCGCCGCCCACTGGGCGACGCTGGGACGCGTTGCCCTGCTCGGACCCGAAGCCGGCGCAGTGGGTGCCGGCGATGCCACCTTGAATCCCCCGGAGCTGGTCAAGCGGCTCGATTACGATCGCGCAGTCAAAAGCGCCTATGAACTGGCGTGCATGCGGAAAGCCAGCGAACTTGGCGCACGTGGGCATCGCGCGGCGCTGGAAACCTTCAAACGCGGCGGCTCCGAATATGCGGCGCACATGAGCTATCTTGCGGCCTGCGCACAGCGCGAAGAAGAGATGCCCTATAACAACATCATCGCTTTCAATGAAAACGCGGCCGTGCTGCACTATCAACATCTGGAGCGGCACGCCCCGCAGGAAGTGCGCTCCTTCCTCATCGATGCGGGCGCCCAGTACCGGGGTTACGCCGCGGATATCACCCGCACCTATGCCAAGGGTCCCGGACGCTTCGCCGAACTGATCACCGCCCTGGATCAGGCGCAATTGCAGCTGTGCGAGGAAATCGTCGCCGGACGCGACTACCGTGATGTGCATCTTTCGGCGCACCGCATCCTCGGCGATATCCTGCACCGCGCAGGCATCATCAAAATACCCGGACAGGCTGCCTTGGAATCGGGCGTGACCCAAGTGTTCTTTCCGCACGGCATCGGTCACTTGCTCGGGCTGCAGGTGCACGATGTCGGCGGCGTCATGGGCGATCTGAAGGGCGGGGAGCGAAAGCGGCCCGAAGGCCATCCCTACCTGCGTTTGACTCGAATGCTGGAGCCAGGCGTGGTGGTGACCGTGGAACCGGGCATCTATTTCATCGAGTCGCTGCTCGCGGCGGCGCACGCGGATGCGCGCCGAGCGCACATCAATTGGGCCGCGGTAGAGGAGCTCAAGCCTTTCGGTGGCATCCGCATCGAGGACAATGTCGTCACCACGGCCTCGAAACCGGAGAATATGACGCGGGATGCCTTCGCGCGTCTCGCCGCGTGAAGGCCATCCTTGCTTCGTCGGGCTTACGCGGCCGCTTTCTTGCGCCGCTTGGGAGCGGCCGTTTCAGTCTCGTCGGTATCGGCCGCGGGCGCGGCTTTCTTGGACTTCTTCGGGGTTTTCGCCGTCTTCGTGTCGTCTTTCTGATCGGCTTCGGCGGCGGTCAGATCCACTAATTGCACCAACGCCATGTCGGCGTTGTCGCCGGGACGCGGCTCCAT
>Ga0116227_10013554_pt1 | contig 12761 bp, 5 predicted proteins | sample S1TSphgellanicum_FD_89693 | JGI IMG/M metagenome (GOLD analysis project Ga0116227, IMG submission 89693) | Host-associated microbial communities from peat moss isolated from Minnesota, USA - S1T2_Fb - Sphagnum magellanicum MG | ecosystem: Host-associated > Plants > Peat moss > Unclassified... | reverse complement strand
TGCAACTCTCCACGGAGGCTACATCCAAATGGCTATTTTTCTCGGGACTCCCGAGTGGGAGTCCCGAAATCGCGCCAAATGGGACTCCCGCAACTTTGGAGCCCCATAACTTTGCAAGCAGACCTCGGATCGCAATGCAGTCTAAAGCAAAGTTGTACCTCTCGTCAAGAGCTTTCCAATGATATGTGGCACGCCCCCCTGCAATTAAGTAAATGGGGTCGATTCCCGACTTTTTGTGGTCGGGAATCAAACTGGCAATTTAACTCCCGACCCTTCTTTTGGCCATAACTTGTGTTTTAGATGTCCAAATGAGCAATGCGAGCCCATTTTAGACATTTACGCTTCAAGAGCTTCCAATGATATAAAGAATGCCACAAGACATTGAGGTTTGACCCCTGCAATTGCTCTCTGAAGTTTCGGGAGTCCACCAAGACTCCATCTCCCAACGTGGGAGTTGCCTTGGGTTGGGAGTGTGAGTGTTCACTCCTTCACACTCCCTCACACTTTTTTACACTCCCGGGAGTATGTGATGTGACTCCCCAGGATGCCCTTGGCCCACACCCTTGCAATGTCTTTGCCTTGACTCCCGGGCTTCCTCTTGGCTCACACCCTTGCAAGCCCTTTGCCTTGGTCGCGAGCCCAAGCCTAGGGTTGCGACACTCCCCAACCATGGCATCGTGTGGGAGGCCATAAAATGACCTAGGAGGTCCCTCCCGTGATCTTGAACCTTGTACAAGTTGGGCATGACTAGTTGGTTGGGAAGATTTGCCTTTTAGATTAGCAAGTGGCCCCTCAATGATTCGAGTTCATTTTGCAGAATTTGAACTTGAGCAGCATGGGCTTGAAGCACCTCCCTCTTGTCAGCATTGTGCTCCTTTTTCTTAGCACTTTTACTGGAATTACCTTTGGTGGGGAAAGCTTGAGTGGAAGGTTAAGGTGCCTTGGCTTTTGGTTGAAGGGCAACGGAAGATGCTAGCAGATTTTGCCGTGGTAATCGGAGTTATTTCCTTTTCGAGAACTTGGCAAAACAAACATCTTCCTTATGTTTTTTTTTCCCACATTAATCACAAAAGAGATCCTTAGAAAAAATGTTGCATTCATTTGCTTTGTGAGTAGGATTTCCATAGTAGTTACAAGAAGGTAGGATGGGTGGAGCCGAGTGCATTGCTTTAACCCTTGAAGAGGAATGTGATGATCTGATTGGCGCAGCTAGTGGAGGATGAGGCCTTGAACGTGAAAGAAGCTTCATAGTACTAGCTTCATAGTGTGCATGAACCAATTCCAACTTTTCAAAAATGTTGTACACATCCAGCAAAATGTATGAATCTCCAAATTCTGCAAAAAACCCATTGCAAAACCTGCACATGGAGTGCTGGAGTACCTTCCAATGAATGAAGATATCGATGGGCAGCTTCTAGGTTTGTGATGCTCTAAGTATCCTCTTTAAGCTTGAGAAACCTCATGTGGAACATTTTGAGGGTTTCATCTTTTTGTTGAGAGAAGGTGGTGATGTTGCAACCCCACTTTGGCCAAGTGTGGGGGTGAAGCCCAACACTTGGAAAAGTTGGAGGTTTTGAGTCCTTCGGGACTCCTGAATGTTCAGAGCTCGACAGTAAGGCCCAAAACACCTTGCATTGGGGTGTTCTTGGTGTCATTGGAAAGGTTTTGAAACGTAGATATCGAAAATGGCCTCGCATTGGCCATTCGAACATCTGTAACCCATGTTATGGGCAAAAGAAGGGCCGGGAGTCAAACTGGCAGTTTGACTCCCGACCACTAAAAGTCGAGAATCGACCTCTTCCTGACGTTGCCTTGCAAAGTGCGACACAGTGTTGGAAAGCTCTCAACGAGAGCTACAACTTTGATTTAGGACTCGTCCCGATCCGAGTTTGGGGCGAGGAGCTGTGGCCGTCCAAAGTCCCGGGACTCCAACCCGAGACAGTTTCGGGACTCCATTTCGGGAGTCCCAACAAAATGTGCCATTTGGATGTAGCCTCAACGACCAACCGCAGAGAATACTATGGGGAGTAAGGTGGTGGCTTACTCCCGAGTCCGAGCCGTGGTGAGTCTTGTGTGTCCAAGTGCCCGTGGCAAGTCCCAACACCCAAGGGTGTCCCGAATGCCAAACTAACCTTTTTGGGTTGGTTTTTGGATGCAGATTCACACGAGCTAAACTAGTCCCTCTTCCTAGTCTAATCCCTGGGCTCCCAACTCGACCCTCTACCCCTTTTTAGAGTTGGAATCCGGGAGCGCGCCGTTAAGTCACAATTTCCGCAACTTGACTTTGGGAAACCCTCAAGTGGGTTTCACCCTGTGACTTGGGAGCGCGTCAGGTGAGCTGTAGAATTTTTTCAAAACTCTTCATCGAAAATTCTAGCTCAAAAACTCGCAAGAATTCCCCCAGTAGATCAGGAAAAGCTAATGCATCAATGGTGGGAGGAATGTTTGCGATCGCAGCAATGAGTTGTTGAGGAGAAATGTTTATTGAAGTAGGTATTGATCTGGATTATTGGGCATAATCCCATGATGTGCAATGGTAGCTTGCAATGTAGCTTGCAATGTAATGGCAATAGCTTTGGCATAAACTAGATTAGGGATCTAGGTGACGCCCAAAATCCTCGAAGAATGTTGCTCGTAAACATCCAACGCCTCATAGTGCACATAACAGGCCAATTGTTTAAATGCGAACGCCTCGGTGTAATTAACACCATATTTGAGCTCCAACTCACAAACCATAGTTGAAAAAGTTGCCTTTAACTCCCTCAAAGAAATAACACCTTACCTTTTACTAAACTTCTCCATTCTCCCAGAGGAACTACTGACCTCCATGGTGTATATGAATGTAGAGGTCATGGCTTGTAGCAGAATATACAGTGATGGTGTGAAAGCAAGTGCAACAACAGACATACCCCATTGATTAACCTTTCCAAATGGATTCTGATGCACTATTGATGTAGTGTAACCTAAACCTAAATTCCTAGTAGGAGTTATACTGGATGACGGTGGTGTTGTAGATGCTTAATGGTATCGTCATGAAGATCGTGAGCTTAAATAAATTGGCTCAAAGGATTGTGTGTTACTTCGTAGCTGATACCTACGCTTTGGCTGAACGATAGTGTTCTCATCATCCCAGGACATGGTGTTGCCCATGCCCCAAAATTTTGTAACAATACAAAGCATTAACTACAAAGTTTTAACACAACGTACAGTTTGAAAAATACGATGCGTTGTTGGGAATGACCGATGACAAAAGGATGTCGGACGAAGGTCAAACGGACGTTAAATGAAGGCCAGATGGAGGTCGGACAAAAGTCAAACGGATGTCAAACAAAAAGGTAGGACGACAAAATGGCAAGATGCAGGACGTTAAAACGCAGGACATAGGATGAATGTCCAACAAAAGTCGAATGAACGTCTGACAAACAAAGGTCAAATGTTACTACAACGATGGCAAGCGGCTACACTCGCACTACTGCAACTCATTGTGCTACAACGATGGCCACCACTGCGCTACAACTCACAACAGTCCAATGATGGTAACAATGCCGCACAAATTTTTTTTTTTTTTTACTTGGTAACTTCAAAACCGTCTCCTCCTGTGTTTCTGCGTGAAATAGAGAAAGAAAGAAAACAAAAAAGAGAAAAAAAGGGCGGGGAGGAAATTTGAAACTTGCTCCAGGATCCCGAGTCTATTGGCTGGTAGAAATGTAACAACACAAGCTCCCTTCGGCAACAACAACATTAGCAACAACTTGCTCCCTCTGGTAGCAGCAACACCAACAGCAACAACACCAACAGTAGCAACACTAGCAACAACAACACTAGTAGTAACAACTTAAGAACTCAAAAGCACAAGAAATCTACCACTTTCAACATGAAGCAACAGAGAATAAAGTTTTTGTAGAATTGAATTGCAAAGAAGGAATGAACATGTAGTGTATGTAAACGATGGCCGTGCAATGGCCGCCATGAGCATCTAGAAATCCAAAATGACTATGGAGGACACTCTCTTAATAAAGGAATTTTAGAAAAACTAAAAAGAGAAAGGAAGGGCTTGGCCTTTTATATAGTCGCCAACAAACTAAAACCATGAGTACCTAATAGCTTATAGTCACCTAAAACCGTATATTAACCCGAAAAGGCATGATGAGCATGACACAATCACAAATTAGCATTTTTCTTCTAATTAAACATATTAACACCTAAGTGTTTGTGGTAAAAAAAGTGAGCCAAAATAATTTGTGTACACATCTTTTATGAATCTTTGAACGCTTTTCACTCAATGAGACAAAGTCCTAATTTTCTCCCATGACTTCCTTAAGAATTTTTAAACTTGTTCAAATTAAAAATGAACTTCACATAATAGTACTTTAGTACTATATGCCTCTATGAAGCAAAAAAAAAAATCCAATTTGAATGTGCCACTAAGTTTCAAAGACATGTCTAATTAAAAAGGCCCATTGGATATTTTGCAAAAAATCCATTTGGACACCCCAAACCATGCTTGCACTTACAAAAGGATTGGTATGTGGTTCAATATGTTTGTAGAGGCTATTACTATCTCTATGGATCTTCATTGTTTGGTTTGCTTATTAAAATAGATTGCAAATTAACACATATTACAATTAAAATGTGTGTAAGCCTTAACCTATATCATTTAGAAAAACACTTAGGTAGTTGTTGGAAGCAAAATAAAAAGGATAATGTGCTAGAATAAATGGGATAGGAGAGACAAAAAAAATGGAGTGTCAAAGGATATGAAAGCCATTGTTCTTCAATGGTACTTTGAGGAAACAAGGATCAACCTTAACAAAAATGATGTCCTTTGTTATGAAGTTGGGCACAAAACCTAATAATCATATGTTGCACATTTCCTTCAAAAGGTCAAAGCAAGATGTGAATTTCTCCCTTGTTTCATTATGCCAAATCTTGCCATTTCAACCATTATGTTTGTAACTACCATGGGACTTCTATTGTTTGCAACTAATTTCAAACTCAAATTAAAGTAGTCCCTTGTGACACCCTAGAACTTTGCAAAGTGCTTTTAGTTGCATGTGCAACTACATTGGGGTGCCAACCAATTTTGCAATCATGTTTTGTGCAAGCAGTATGGATTGAACAAGAGCAAGATGAAAAATCAAATCTGCTCATCAATGTTTATTGGCATCCAACAATAAATCGATCATAACTGAGTTGTTTTTGCAACTTATAATATGTGTTTGTGACTACACATTGTTAATTGGACCAACTATAGTGTTGTGTGTGACTTGTGTTGCAATTACAAATCCAAGTAGGCATCTAAAATACAAGTGTTTTTAGTATGTCAAAAAATGAAGAATTTATCATGGGGTACACACTATTTAAGGAGTACCAAAATCTTGTTACAAGGTGAGTCTTCTTAAGCCATTATCCTAAAAGGATCGAATAGTTTAGTAAGGGTGATTCCAAGTAACATATGGCCTAGCTAAGGTAAACTATTTGGACTTGCAAAACATCATGGGTAACATGTCATAGATTATGGGTTACATAAAACTAAGACCACAATTAGTGACACTGTTCCCAAATAGAATGACCATTGATGGGACCTCTCAAAATAAATTGCGAGCCTTGCAAGGCAAAGTGCAATAATCAAGTGCATTTTATACTTAGTTTCATGAATAATGCAATTACCATGTAATTACTTAAAAGTAAGGCACAACAAAAAAAATCCTTTTTTTTTTGCTCAAAGCAACCGCCCTCTATTGCATTCATCGCATTTATGGAAATTTTTCCATAAAAAAGAGCTTTTGGTTTTGCTCTTGAGTTAATTCAATCCTTAAAAAAGCAATTTTCTGTGATGTATTGATCCTTTCAAAAATATTAATTACTGTTTTTAGGTATGTAAATGGTTTAAACCAGGTTTGTGCAATTATTTAAGTTTATAAAGGATCTCAAATTCCAGTTTTCTAACAAAATCAGAGAATTGTGAATTCAAGTTCTCTGCAAAAAGAAAACCAAGAATCAAAGAGCCACTGGTCCTAAGAATTTGAATATCATTAAAGACTAACAGTTTTCATGAAAGAACAGATAGTTTTTGAGGTGATTATTTGATTTTTTTTCAAAAATTTGAGAATCTGAACTGGTATTTTGTTTTTAAAAACTGTGGTTATGAGTCCTAAGAGCCTCCCTAGTAGACCACCAGGGGTCTATTCCTGTATCTGCCCCCACACTGGTAGGTAAAGGCTCTTTTCCCTACCTACCTACTTACAACATGCAAGTGGGTTGTTAATAGGTAGGTAGTTTGCAGGTAGTTAGTAGGTAGTAAAAACAGAAACAGAGCTAACCATGGTGGTTAGCTGTGAAACTTGAAACCAACAGAAAATTGTTTTGTGTGGACCTACCATCCATCTTTAATGGTGTGCAATCAGCCATTCTTTTTACTGGCGAAATTTCACTGTTTCACCAAACAGTGAAATAAAAAATAAAAAATGGAAACTGAAGTGATTCTGGAGGTTTACAATTGCCCAAGAGAGAAAAAAAAAATAGCAAAAAATTACTTGATTTCTATATTTGGGTTTCAAATTGTAGCCAAATAAATAGGAGGATGACTAAAAGATTGGTACTTCATATAGGGTTTATAGCCATATTTGGGTAAATACGATTGCCACTTTTTCTACATCTTCCTATGGATGATTGCCAATTTGGCTGCAAACACAAAAACCCCAAAGAAAACACTGCCAACGGATTGGAGCTACAGGTTTCTGTTGCAGTTACCTGTAGTCAGAGGTTTTGCGGAATCCAGAGAAGGAAGCGCTGGACTGACTGTTGCTCACCGCTTCTTAAATTGAGTCGACTCTCTGCAGCAATTTATGCGCTGTATTTGGCTGCAAAGCATGCAGTAAAGCTCTCGGTGCACGTGTCATCCTGCCCCGCCTGCAATTGGCACTGATTTTGGTGTGTGGAAATTCAGTGTACCATAAGTTATAACCCTCTGGGAATTAACTGCGAGGACAAGGAAGGTACTGTGCTTGGTATATCCTGGAGACCTAGGGATTTGCAGTGAGCTCATTTGTGGGAGGAGTTTTGTCAACTTAATTTAGCCTGGCTACACCATCATTTACATTTCCATTTTTTTAAATCCACACTGCAATGAAGGCTGCCTGTCATGAGTCTGCTCCGTTGACACTCAAGGTACGTTCACACCTGATCACGTTAAGTCATTGTTAAATGAAAAATCTTGGTGGCATCGTAGGTGGCACCCAATGTTGAATGGGCGATTAGGTTAGTGTTAAGTGAATGTTAGCTAAATGCAAAATTTTGATGGTAAGTAGGTTTAAGTCCTGTCAGGGGACTTCACACTAGAGTCCCTAACACCAAGTGTGAATGCACCTTAAGATTTGCATTGTCTGAGATTCTTTCTTTTCCTTGGATACTAGGGGAAAGAAAGCTTCCTACTTGCTGAAAGAAAGCTACAAACCTGTGTTGGCCAGTTGCTGAGAAAACACTCGGTTATCAACCCAATTATTCATAACCTGTCAGTTGTTTTGATACTCATGTTGATTATTGAATTTTCAAATTTTAATAACCTGCCAAGGTGGTTGGCATTTCATCCAGGTTGGTGATCAATCCTAAGGCCCTACACAGGTTTACCATAGAAAACAGAAAATATGAACATAGAAAAATTATAACCTGCCCTACCCATGTAGTATAACTGGTGGTTTTCAAGGTAGGTATTTGAGAATTGACCCCTATGCATAATTGATGGGTATTACTAAAAAAAATAACTGAGTGAATTGATAATCAAGGCTATTACTTTGACAATGAAACTGATAACTGGTGGATTGAATTTTCTCAAATTATTTTGATAACCGACCCAGCTGGTTGAAACAATAATGTTATCTGCCAACAAGTGAGTCTTTTGTGTTCTCTCAGGTACTGTATTTGATTAAAATCTCAAAGGCAACAGCAATTACCAGAAGGAGGCAGTGAGAGGGAGCTTGGCCAATCAGGCGATGATCAATAGAAACTGCATTTGCCACATTGTTTGAACATTTGGATTACCCAATTGATCAAAACCCTGGTTTCTACAGGCCTATGTATGAAGAAAGGGGTCCGATTTGGGATTAATTGGAAAAGGCCTTAGACTGTAAAAGTAAGCTGTGACTATCAGCTTTGGAGGTTGCGCTCATGTGCACAAAAGTCCCTGAGGTTTTTGTTTTTGGATGCACAGTGCTCCTCACACTGGAAATTTTCTACTGGCATCTACCTGAGAGGCAGCCCACAGGTAAGTAACATCCTGGTCCCATTAGAGCCCCACTTGTAACAAGAATGGATGTAGTGATCAACATCATGCTTTGATCCTGTTGATTTGCTCATGAATAAGTTTCAACTCCCACATAGCTGGCACCTCCCAAACTTGACAACAAATATGTGTATTTGTTGTGAGAGGGCCAATATCTCACATAGATAATTTTTTGCTGGGCACTAGGAATGTAGAAAGAGAGAGAGAGCAACCTTGTGACACATAACCATGTGAGATTGTGGACCATATTTCAATGAAGATCAACCCTTTGGAATGAACACTCACTCTTCTAGAAGAAGCCTAATTTCTCTACACTGGCCATTGTGCCAAGCAACAACATATTGAGTTATTTATACTTTCTGAAGTCAAGCGCACATCTACCTAGTGGTGTTAGGTAGCTATGAGCATAGTAGTCAAGATGAATACTCAAATTCATCAACTGAATTGACTCCTCCAGCTCTTTCATATGCTCCAGGCAACGGCAAGAATTTCTCCAGACTGCAACATCAACTATTGCAACTTTTTCCCTTCTTAGTGCTAACTTTGATTGTCATGCATCTCTAGTCTGATATGGTAGTACCTTTACCATTCAGACATAATTAAATAATTTTCAATATGTGTAAAATCTTCTCAAAATCAACTGTTTGCAATGCTGAAAGTCTAAAAAATTGATTGACATTACTAAATCAACTTGTCTACCTTTCAGCTTGGTGGTGTGGTGTGTCTAAGTTGTGCAAAATTATTTGACATTTTTTTCCCCACCTCAACTGTAGGAATTTCTGGAAATTTTTATATTCATTACTGAAGTGAAAAAATTAAAAAAAAACATCAAGAAGAGGTAGTAGGATATCTCAAAACAAAATAGATAATTTTACTTTTCTTCTCTTCTTTAATTAATTATAGAACAGCCGCCACCAACCCCCTGATGGCATACATTGCAGATCTATAACAGGGACCAAACTGACACAGAATTGGCAGGTCTCTTTTGTGCCGCTCTTTATAGTTGGGGCTTCACTCACACGACAAGTTCTATCATTCCCAGACAATTTTTCTAGTATCTGTTGCTTAACACACACCTTGAAATTACAGGTGTCTAAGCCTGATGAGATGTTTGCCAACTAAGGGTGATGAGTGTCTCCTCACTGTGAAGGGCAGCTACTGCCTCGTTTCAACTTAGGGAACCAGCAGCTTGCTACACTAGTACTATTCTGAAGACCTTGGGGTTGTCAACTAACACAAAATGTGGGTGCAGTTCATTGGTCCTTGTTCACTAGACTAGTGAATTCATTATTTTTCAATTAATCCTTGTTTACTAAGATCAATAAATTCACTTTAAATTTAGGGAAATCAGTTGGTGATGTATAGAAACACCGTTTGTTATAGTTGCATCTCTAGGTTCTGAATCAGTGTTTTCTTTTTTTCCTTGAATTTGTTTTGTTGGCCTTGCCTTACAAGGCAAGGATATTGTGTTGAGAATCATTATAGAGTATAGTAACTCCAAGGGATTTTGCCCCCTATCAACTAGGTGAGGTGATTCATCCTAATTTGGTTGTAAGAAATTCACGTTCATCTTTTGACATTTGTTTTCTCTGTTAGCTCCTTAAATGTGCACCCAATTCAATTGACTTTGTCACCAATCCATAACCAGAAAACTAAATATGAAAATACTTTTTCCAAAAATGGTTATGACACCCATCATACACAGAAAATTATGTAATTTTTTCAAAATGTGACAATGTGATTGAAAACATTCAAATACACATGCCATGAAGGTCTTTGTATTTTGGTTTGAAATTTTACACAAATGTGAAAAATAAATATGAAAAGAGAATATTTAATCACTTTTTTTTTGAGAAAAAAGTCATTAGATTTGCAAAAAATTGAAACTTATTGGTTTTGGTTTGGTAACAAATTTAATGTTTTAATAGGTTCCTAAAACATGTCATCATTTAATGTGATATCCTTTTTGGGTTCTTCATAACTAATGTGATGTTTAAAAGAAAAAAAAAATCATTAATTTTTTTCTTTTACAACAACATGATGTACAATAAAATATATTTCTTATTTATTTTTCCCCTAGCTATGACCAATTTATCATAAATATCAATTTTTGATATTAAATTAATAGCAGGGCCATTGTGTATAACACACCTTGTTTAGTTAGTGGATTTTTTTTAAAAAAATTGGAATAAAATTTCTAAGTTTTGGAAAAGATGCCAAATGTTTTAGAAAAAAATTGAAAAAAGCATGGAAAAAAACCCTAGTTCCAACCATTATAAGTATTACCTTTTAAGAAAAAAATCAAGGAATCCAAGTCCAAATTTAACTTTTCAAGGGTCAAAGTATCTCCATCCATTCCCCTATTTTGGCTTATGCTGGTGTTTATCACATCCAACATAAAGTGTTAATTGCCCTTTGAATTTGAAGGAATACTAAAAATTTACCAGGGATTAAAATGATTAAAATTAGTGTGTGGTGGTTTTCTCTTTTGTGCCGATTCTGGTTTTTTTCAACACTTGAGAGAATTGATTTGGTTCTTTAAAAAAATTATTTTAGACTTATGATAACCAATCAAGGTGTCATATTAAAAAAGACTTAAACCAATTCTCATATAGGGTGGTTTTCACGAATGTGATTATAGCTGGTTTTTATATTTGGTTTCCACAATTTGGATCTCAAATTTATGTTCATTTTTAAAAAACTCATAGTTAAAAAATAATTGAAAAGTAAAAACAAACTTGTGTAAAAAATCATGAAAATGTTACACAATTTTTTCTATAATAAACTACATTTCCAAAATCTCATCCCTTTTAAATGTTCTTTCAAATTCCACCAACTCTTTTAATTCTATATCAATTTTAATTAGTTCCAATAAATTAAAAATATGTTTACAACCAATCCTAGGGTCATTGAGCCAATTTGTTTTTACATAATTTTTTTTAAAAAAAATTATCTAATTGTAGACGACATCTCCTAAAATTAATAATTATTTTCACCCAAAAAAATCCATTCAGTGTCAATTTATGAACCAACAATGCCTAAGATTTAATGGCAAGGAATTCAACTATTGGAAACAAAACTTCATGTTTCTTCCACCATTGAAAAGGATATTTGATATCTTTTGCATCCACTTAAACCTTTTGAAAATCAAAAGTTCCCTATTGACAAGCTACTTTGCTAATTCATAATTTGTGCATGTTGTCATCTCAAAAATCCCCAAACCACATCATCAACACCTTGGTCAACAACGACATTTTCAAATCGGGGGTGCAAATGATGAATGGTTTTTCTCTCATATTTTTCAACAATGGCCTTGTCTTGTTCAACCTAATTAATGAGGACATTAAATGTAAGATCCCAGATCAAAGACTACATGTTATGAGCCTTCTTTTCTTCATATTTTTTATAAAAAAAACTAAAACACCACAAACCTCTTTTTTAATATTAGAAGCCGAAAAACCTAACTTAATAACAACAATGGATTCCTTTCCCATAAAATTATCAAAAGAAACTGAAATTATATATATATAAATTTCAAACAAATGGAATCTAAGGGGACACTTCATGTTATTTTTGTGATTTATGTGCACCAAACAACTAGGGGGCGGGGGGGGGGGGCAAATTAGGTTCTGAATTTATATTTTCCCCCACTTTATTATTATCTGTTTTTTTAATATGCATATATTTTAGCCATTATATATATATATATAGGTATATAATTTCAATACCCTATATTAATTTATAATTTGAATTAAAAAAAAAGTTGGAGCTAAAAAAGTTTGCTTGTGTACTCTTTGAAATCCTAAATCCAAAAATCCCTTTAACCATTCTAATACAAAAAAAATAAATAGAAGCCTATGTTTAAACCTTCAAAAGTATATATATTATTGTGGGAAGATTCAGTCACCTCCTTGTAACCCTAAAATTTAAAACCCTAAATGTTAGACTTAAACATTTAAGTTGTTCTTTTCCATGCTCACTTACTTTTTTGTCTTAAACCCAAACTTAAACTAACTTATTGACCTTATAATCACCCTATACAATTAATTAAAAATTTATTTCACAATAATTGAACCAAATAAAAACTAATGCCTTAAATATTTAATGCACACATTTTTTTCTATTTTTTCTATTTTTTATAATATTAAATACCTACACATACCCTATATTAATTATAATTTTATTTCGAAATATATACAACCCTATTTTGAGCTAATTAACTTATAATTTTTACTTGACAACCAATATATTGCACCCTATATTTTTACCCATGTATTTTCTACTTAATTTGAGTAATGTCCCCCACACCCCCCCCCCCCCCCCCCCCCCCCCAAAACAAAAAAAAAAAAACAACAACAAAAACAACAAAAAAAAAAAAAAACAATCAAAAAAATAAAAAATCTAAAACCACAAATAACAGCAGCCACCCAAAACAAAACAACCACCAAAAAAAACAAACCAAAAAAATATACAAAAATAC
>Ga0116227_10013552_pt1 | contig 12764 bp, 10 predicted proteins | sample S1TSphgellanicum_FD_89693 | JGI IMG/M metagenome (GOLD analysis project Ga0116227, IMG submission 89693) | Host-associated microbial communities from peat moss isolated from Minnesota, USA - S1T2_Fb - Sphagnum magellanicum MG | ecosystem: Host-associated > Plants > Peat moss > Unclassified... | reverse complement strand
TCCGCTGCCGCTGCGTCTTGAGCCCCGCTTCGTGCCAGGCGGGACCGAATTCGCCGCCGCCGCGGATGTTCGCCAGCACGAAGGCACCGCCGCGTTCCAGCCACAGCTTGCCGATGCTGGGCGAATAACTCGGAGTATTCGATACTTGAAAGCCGCCGTACGCGTTCAGGATCGTGGGGTTCTGCCCGTCGAGCTTCATCGCTGCGGGATGCACCACGAAGTACGGAATCTTCGTGCCGTCCTTCGACGTCGCTTCGAGCTGCTCGACCACGGATGTGGAGGACTCGAATTGCGGCGGCAATTGCTTGATCTTGGCGGCCGATCGATCCGCGGCGTCGACGAGCCACAGGCTCGTGGGCGTCAAAAATCCGGTGACGTTCAGGAAAGCCTCATCGCTCGCCAAATCGGCATCGACCAAAGCGATCGAAGAGTTGTCGGGCAGCTCGAGCCTCTGCCCGGTCCATCCGCCATCGGCCGTGGGCGTGTAAATGCGCGCGCGCCCTTTCACATTCTCATAGAGCGTGACGATCAGATGGCTCCGGGTCGCGCCAACCTCGGCGAGCGACTCGCGCGGACCCGGCGTATATACCGGCGTCGGATATAGATGCCGCGGGTCCGCAGCCGCCTTTGTCAAGTCGAGGGACAGTAACGCGCCTTGATCGAAATGCGCACCGTTCAGATCCCAGGGTTCATTGATGGTGAACAGAAGTCGATTGGCGAGGAGTGCCTTCATCTCGGACTTCAGCGGTATGGCGAGCTCCCGCGGACCCGCCGGACCCACCAGATAAACCTCGTTCTCGAAGAAGCTCACGCCCCGCAGGATGAGCACCGCCGTGTTGCCGGCACCATCAACCAACGTGCCGAGCTCCACTCCGACATCCTCGGGCTTGCCGCGAAACACTTCGCTCGCCGCACTCAAGGGTTGGCCGCGTGTCAGCGACTTGACGATGTAGGGGTAGCCCGACGCGGTCATCGTTCCCGGTCCAAAATCGCTGGCGATCAGCAATTGATCGCGATTGACCCACGTGCTCGATTGCTTACTCTTCGGCAGCTCGAATCCCCGTGGTGCGAATTCGCGGTTCGGCAGATCGAACTCCCGAACCGTGACGGCGTCCTCGCCACCGTCGGAGAGACTGATGAGACAGCGCGATTCCGAAGGATGCAGACAATCACCACCCTGCCACACCCAGTTGGCGCTTTCCGACTTCGCCAGCGCGTCGAGGTCGAGCACCTTGCTCCACTCCGGCGCTGGACTCCGATAATCGGAGAGGCTCGTCTTGCGCCAGAGCCCGCGCACGTGCTCCGCGTCCTGCCAGAAGTTATAGATGTCGTGGGCGAGAAAGCGCGGGACAGGAATTCGATCCCGGGTCTCGGCTACCTTCAAGGCTGCGGCGTGGAGTTCCGGATACCGCGGGTCGCTCTCCAGTACTTTTAACGTCTTCGCATTCTCCGCATTGACCCAGGCCATGGCGCGCGCGCCGTCGACATCCTCGAGCCACAGGTAAGGGTCGACATTGTCCGATGCGGCCCCCACCTTGGCGACATCGGCTTTGGCGGCATGCGGCGGTGTCACGGCCTGGGCGTCGGCCGGGAGCCAAGTCAACCGTGCAGCGATGATGCAGGCGGCGAACAGCAAAACGCTCTGTCTCATTGCATGAATCCTAGACGATAGCTGTCTCGGCCTCCAAATCATCCGCCCGGTCCGGAGACGCGCCGCGCCTACGGGACCGCCTTGGGTTTGGATCTGGCCAGGATGTCGTAGACCGGCTTGTTATCTGCATAGACGCTCCATTGCTTGACGAGCCCTCCTTCCACGATTGCCTGCCAAGCTGCCGGCGCACGCCATTTGTTCTCCGGCGGTAGTTTTCCTTCGGCCGCGATGGTGCCTCCGGCGGCGCCGAAGACCGCCACCCGTTCGCCACGGGAGAAGATCTCCTCGTGCGACACCCAATAGTCCGGACAGAATGCAAAGTAGCCTCGCCAGCCCGCCCGCATTTTTTCGCGGCCGCTGACTGATTGCCCGAGCGAATCGATGAATACATGATCCTCGGTCAGGTACTCGGCCAGCTTGTCCACGTCGTGTTGATTGATGAGGTCCAGAAACCCCAAGACCGTGTCGACTGCCGATTCGTTGACGTGTTTCATGGTCGTGCCCCGCAAGTTGGATTGAATATAGGATAATCAGTTTATTAGCGTGGCTGAAACTGAAGGACCGAAGACCTTTTAGTTCGAGTGCTTCCAACCCATCCGGTATGGACCTATTATCGACCTCCACCCCCGGTTCAAATCCCGCCGTGAGAGCAAATGACGGATGCATCTGACGCCGGCAGATTCGCCGACCCCGCCGTGGCAGAGGCGGTCGCCGCCAGCAATGCGGAGATCGCGGCAATACTCGCTGAAGATCTCGAGGCCTTCGGCGATTCCCTCGCGTACGATGTGATCGTCAACTCGCCGCTTGGTACCATCAATCGCCGCGATGACACCTTGGCCGCATTTGGGCGCGGATTTATCCGCTACGACTCCTTCGACCGACGAATTGAATACGCGGGCAAGCTGGGCGAGCTCGTCGTCATCATGGGACATGAGATTCTCGCTCCAAAAGGCAAGGCCCCCAATGCTGGCAAGATCGTGCATCGAAGATTCACGGATATTTGGCGCAACGAACAGGGTGCCTGGCGTCTCGCACTCCGCCAAGCGACCGTCGCAAAAGTCGAATGAAGGACAGGAACAGAAATCCCGCAATCGCGGCGGAAATGCGGTTCTGACTTCTGCCAAAACGTCGTGACCTCATCCATGCTGCAGGTTGAACAGCTTTCCAAGCGCTACGGCGATCGTTTGGCACTGGATGCCATCAGTTTCGCCGTTGCAGCGGGCGAGACCGTCGGCCTGCTGGGCCCGAACGGCGCCGGCAAAACCACGGCCATCGCCATGATCAGCGGCATCGCGCGGCCGGACGGCGGCCGGGTGAGCCTGGGTGGCGTGCGCGTCACCCAGGACGCCAATGTGTTGAAGCGTCGCGTCGGCTTGGTGCCGCAGGACCTGGCGCTTTACGACGAGCTCTCAGCGTGGGCGAATCTGCAGCTCTTCGGCGGTCTGTACGGGCTCGGCGCCGAACATCTACGACAGCGAGCTGACGATGCGCTCGCGCTGGTCGGCCTCTCCGGCCGCCGCAACGAGCGTGTGAAGACCTTCAGCGGCGGCATGAAGCGACGCCTGAACATCGCCGGCGCGCTACTGCACGATCCGGACCTGATCCTGCTGGACGAGCCCACTGTCGGCATCGACCCGCAGTCGCGCAACGCGATCTTCGACAACCTCGAGACGCTGAAGCGCCGCGGCAAGACGCTGCTGTACACCACTCATTACATGGAGGAGGCCGAGCGCCTCTGCGACCGCGTGCTGATCCTCGACCATGGCCGGATCCTGGCCGACGATTCGGTCGCGAACCTCGTTCAGCAGTACGAGAACCTCGAAGCGGCGTTCATGCAGCTCACCGGCGGCGAGCTGCGCGACGGGGCCGAAGCATGAACGGCGCGGCTATCCTGGCCTTAATCCGCAACGACGTCCGCTTGTACTTCGCCGACCGGCGCGCCGTTCTGGTGGGCGTTCTGGTGCCCATTCTCATCGCCGCTTTCTTCGGTTACGTGTTCGGCGGTGCCGGCATGAATGCCGATGCCGGCAGAATCCCCATTGCCGTCGTCGACGAGGACCAGAGCACTGTCTCGCTCGCCATCACCGCCGATCTCACTGCCGACAAACTACTGCAGGTTACGACGCTGGATCGCGCTGCGGCGCGTGAACAAGTGAAGGCCGGCAAGCAGAACGCCGCTGCGGTGTTCCCGAAAAGCTTCGGCGAGCAGACCACCAAGGCATTGTTCAGTGGCCGGGACAAACCACAGGTGCAACTGCTGGTGGATCCCAGCCAAACCATCGGTGCACGGGTCATCGAGGGGTTGCTGGCTCAGTACTCCATGCAGGAGATCTCGAAAGAAGCCTTCACGGGCGTCTCTGGCCGCAAGGCCATCGACGACTTCCTCGGCGATCTGGACGGGCAGGACCCGACACCAACGAGCGCTGACCTCAAGGCGCTGCTGCAAACGGCGCGCAAGCTGAGCGAAATGCGCGCTAGCGCCGCGGCCGGCGGACCCGGCGGCAGCGGCAGCGTACAGCCCGGTTTCGTTCTCAGCATTCCCTACACGCTAGCGCCCACGGAAGTCACGTCGCGCGACACCACACCCTACAACGGCTACGCGCACTCCTTCGCCGGAATGGCGGTGCAGTTCATCCTGTTCGCAGGCATCGACGCCGGCATACTGCTGTTACTCACGCGCCAGCGCGGCATCTGGCAGCGACTCCGTTCCGCTCCGCTACGACGCAGCGAATTCATTCTGGCGCGCGCGCTGGCTACGACGCTGGTCGGCCTTTTCCAGTTCGCCCTCATCTACCTGGCTGCGGTGCTGGTGTTCAAGGTGCGCATCGAAGGAAGCTGGCCCGGCTTCATTGGCGTGGGTATTGCCTTTTGCGTGCTCAACGCAACCTTCGGCCTCATGCTGGCCACGCTCGGCCGCAGTGCGCCTACCACGCGCGGCTTTGCGCTCATGGCGACGCTGCTGCTCGTGATGGTCGGCGGCGCCTGGGTGCCCGCCTTCGTGTTCCCGCGATGGCTGCAGAATGTGTCGCTCTACGCGCCCACGCGCTGGGCCATCGACGGCCTGGACGGTGCCACGTGGCGTGGCCTTCCCTTCAGTTCCGAGGTGCTGCCCATCATCGTGCTGGTCGGCAGTGCCGCGGTCTGCCTGGCTGTCGCGATCTGGCGTTTCCGCTGGGAGGATTGAATCCTGTTCCCGGCCCGCACCACACGGCTTAACGGCAATCAAACGGCAGCGTTACGTGAACTTTGAGCCGTCGTCACGAAAACCTGGAGCGGGCGATGGGAATCGCTGATGCCGAGCCGCAAGAATAATTCTCACCGAGGATAGGCGACGACGATTACCCTGGCTGCGAGTCACCTGGTCACGCTTTCGCATCCGAAAGAAGTCGCGGATCTCATTGAGAAGGCGACTACGCAAGTGGCCAAACACTGAAGCACGATGCGGTCCTTACGCCGCGGCCTGGCGTTCAACTTCCCAGCCTTTGCATGCCAGCAGGACGATGCGCGGCACCTCATGCTCGCCGCTGGCGTAATACGCAACTTGTCGCCGTGACAGCCCGAGCGCTTCGGCCGCGTCCGTCAAGCTCAAACCATGTTTCCAACGCCATCGAACGAACTCGACCGCGTCGGTCCGCCCGTTCTGCTCAAGCGTCATTTCGAGTAGCCGCGCGGCGCCGATGTCGATTTCTCCAGGCCACACGACACTATGACCACCCTCGCCCACACCGGCGAGCGCGAACTGCGCGGTATCCCGCAATGGACGCATACCTTTGAGCCGAAAAACGGGGTCACGAAGGTCGACGACAAGCGCCTTATCGTTAGTCCACCGCAAGCGCAGCGTGTAGTCACCTTTGTACTTGACGTCCGCGATGCGGATCGCGTTACGCTCGTTCATGATTCCACCTCAGAATACTGTTGCCAGCGCACCCACAACTCCGGTCGGTTGGAGGCTGCCCAAGCAAGCGCCTCCTCGGTGTCCCGCTGATCAGCCCCGCCTGCCCAACGCGCAAGCGTCTCAATCAAGAACACAGCCGCTTCGTCGCGTCGCGTGATCACGTGGAAGTGGGGGGGGCGGATGGTCACCGAAGTACATCTCGATTCGACAACGATTGAATCGCCTTACCGTAGGCATGCTAGTGCAATATGTGCACTAGTGCAACTTGTGCACTATGTAACAGAAACAGAGTGGATGGCTGCGAGATCGGTTGAATCACCGAATCACCGGTAATGACCCGTAGACGGGCACGACCGTCGGAGCGAGTTGTCCGATGTGGATGCGTTGGGAATGTAAAGAGGGCTCACCGGTCAATCTCTATTTGGGCGGTTAGTGGGAAGGAGAGTCGCCGCAACTCCGGCGGACCAGTCGAGGAATCGAACTGGCTTCATTAGCCCCTCGCGAATCGACGTTAGTGCGCCGCGAACGACCAGAATATTTAGCGTGCCCGCGTCTGCATCGATGATTACTCACTGGTACCGCCCACCGCTGCACTGTAAATCGCCCGAGTACTTACATCCTCAGCAGAAATGAGCGTGATTAAGCAGATTAACGCGGTAAGCTGGGGGGAGTCCTAAGCCAACTCCGGACGGTGACGGCACGTATTTGATTGCCGTGCAGCGGATATTCAAGTCCTGAGACAAGCGCTCAATCCTGTGCTACGGACGGAGAATAACTTTCTTCTCAAGTTACGCTCGTGAAGCCGATGCCAAATTTGAAATCAAAAAGTCGCGCTCCCGGATACGGGATGTCCAAGATCGGCAGGGCGGTTGCCGTCATTCTGCTCGCGGCAGGCAAAACGTGGGCGGCCGCAGGGATCACCGCAGCGGAACTTCGAGCCTCGACCTGGTCCGGCGGCATCATCGATAACGCAGCGTTCATACCGAGCGGGCGCGCGGCGGTCGCGCGGGAGCCCTTCTTCGGCACGCTCAAGCTCACGGAGTCCCGCATGATCTCAACGCCGGGCAAGATCGCTCCGAACCTCGTGCTCGGCCGGAACCCGCAGCTTTTTCCGGCGGTCGATCTCGCTTTCTTCACGGACGGTGGCGATCTCGTGCCTTTCACCCAAGACGTGATTCGCTCTGCTTCGATCGATCGCGGCCAAAGCTTCTGGGACATCATAGTGCAGCCGGGACGCGTGTGGTCCGAGCCTACCGATGGTGGATGGTCGCGCGCGGCCTTCCCTTTCGCCCTCATCAGTTCCATCGAAGGCGAAACGCACAACGGGCTCGCAACGTTCCTCTATCGAGGGGCCCGGATTTCGAATCTGCGCTTTCAGATCGTTCAGCAAACCGCGCCCTTTTACATCAAGAATATCTTCGTGGCCGCGGGGCTGGTGCCCGCCGCGCTCGAAACCGCATCGAAGGATAGGGTGGATGAGGCCCGACGAGCTTACGAGGCCGACCGCCGGGATGCTGCGCATATCGCGACCTGGCGAGCATTGTCTGCGAGAGTTGGCGGCGGGAAGCTCGATCGATTCGACGGAGCGATGAGCTCCTCGGATATCGTGCTCTCCGGGCTGGATTACCAAAATACATTTTACCTCAAGCAATGTCAGAGCGCGGGCGGCCCCCTCCCTTGGTGCGACCGCGCGCGTTTCGGCGTGTGGTCCGCGACCAAAGCGCTCGCTAACGCCGCGGCGCTTCTGCGTCTTGCACAGAAATACGGGCCTTCCGTCTTCGACCTCAAGCTTCGCGACTATGTGCCGGAAGCGGCGACGTATCCGGGCTGGAACGACGTGCGCTTCGAAGACGCGATCGACATGGCGACGGGTATCGGGAACGGCTCGACAAACGTCCATCCGAACAATTCGAGCGATGGTTACATCGATCCCTCGTACGCGACATGGTACGAGGCGCGAAGCGTGCAAGAGAAGATCGAGGCTCTCCTCCGGGATGGGCGTGTCTACCCTTGGGGTCCCGGCAAGGTCACTCGCTATCGCGATCAGGACATGTTCATCTTGGGCGTCGCGATGGACCGATTCATCAAATCCAAGGAAGGCGCGTCCGCCGATCTTTGGACGATGCTTCGAAAAGAGGTATTCGAACCCATCGGCATTCACGAGGCTCCGACCAATCGGACCATCGAACCTGGCGGGGCGCCGGGTCAGCCGATGATGGCGTATGGTTATTATCCGACGATCAGTGATCTTGTCCTGATCGCGCGTCTTTACCAGAGCGGCGGAAAGCACGGCGATCGGCAAATCCTGTTTGCTCCGCGCGTGCAGGAGCTCCTCACGTGGTCGAGGTCCAAGGGTCTTCCCACAGGAGAGCGCCTGTCGGGCGGAGAGACGACCTATAGCACGGCATTCTGGGTGGCCACGTACACGAGTGCAAACGGTTGCCGCGTTTTCTATCCGCGCATGGTCGGCTGGGGAGGCAACCTCGTCGCGCTGATGCCGGGCGGATTGACGGGCGTGCGTCTGGCCAAAGGTGATGAGTCAAAAGATCCCGCTACTGCGGACACCGATGGCATGGCTCGTGTCGCGGATCGACTGGCGCCATTTTGCCGTTGACCGGCGCCTTTTTGTCATTGACTGGCGCTCACCGTATGCTACGATCTGTAGCGCTACGGGAGACCACAGTAAGCAACGAACTTCCAGACCTGGGCGAACTCGAGCATGAAGTGATGCAGCTCGTGTGGAACCGCGGCAGCATCACCGCGGAGCAGGCGCGCAGAGACCTCGCCCGCCCGCTGAAAGAATCGACCGTTCGCACTGTGCTGCGTCGCCTGGAGGACAAGGGCTATGTCATCCACACCGTCGAAGGGCGCACCTACCACTTCGTCCCTGCCGAAGCGCGCGGCGTGGTCGCTGCCAAAGCGGTGCAGCGCATCGTCGATTGGTTCTGCAATGGTTCGGTTGAAGAGGTGCTGATCGGCATGGTGGACAATGCCGTACTCGACCCGAAACAGCTTCAGTTGCTGTCGGACAAGATCACCAAAGCCAAAGCGCGGAAAAAATGATGTTGCCCGTGCTGCTCGATTCCGCTGTGCGCTCGCTCCTGTTGGGGTTTGTGGTGTGGATGCTGTTGAAAGCCGTGCGGTTGTCCGATACGCGGACCGAAACGGCAATCTGGACCGCAGTCTTGATTGCCGCCTTGTCGATGCCGCTGCTGAGCCACCATGTACCGGTTTTGGTAATGACGGTACCGCACTTGACGGCAGCGGCCCCGGCGACCGACAGCGCCCTTGAGCTGTTGGACGTGCAGCGGAGTTCGCCACCCGGCAGCGGCATCTCGACGTCGCCTGCGCTTGCATGGCTCGCTCATCATGGGCGGACCTGCTTGATGGCCTTCTATTGTCTGGGATTCTCCGTCTGTGCGATCCGGCTCGCGCTGGGTCTCTTCCTGGCCGTGCGCCTTTATCACCGGGCCACGCCCGTGCAGGCGGCATGGGTCCAAGCACGCAATATCCGCGTCACCGCCGAAATCAGGAGTCCCGTGTCGCTGGCCGGCACGATCCTTTTGCCCGCCGACTATGGCGAATGGAGCGCGGCCAAGCGAAGCGCCGTTCTCGCGCATGAGGAAGCCCATATCGCACGCGGAGATTTCTTCGTGCAAATGGCTGCACTGATCCACTGCGCCTTTTTCTGGTTCAGCCCATTTGCGTGGTGGCTGCAGACGAAACTGGCTGAAATCGCGGAGACGGCCAGTGATGAGGCGGCGATCCGGCGACTGAACGACCGAACCACGTATGCAGAGATATTGGTCGACGTTTCGCGCCGTGCGCAAAAATCGCCGCTGATCGTCGCCATGGCGAAGAGCTCCTTCATCGAACAGCGGATCGAGCATATTTTGTCCGATGCGCCGACCTACCGTCTGAGCCTTCCGCAGCGCATGCTCACCGTCGCGTTGCTCGCGGTGCTGGCGATTGCCGTTGCGGGCGCGAAGGCAGCGGTCGACCCGCCCGCTGGCGCGCCGCCGGCCGAAGTCGCGACGGTCGCCAAGAGCCCGGCGGCACCCGCGCCCCGAAAGCGCACCGTGGTTACGCCGCCCGCCGGCGGCATGCGCGCGGCGCACGTTGTGCATGGGCACCACGACACGTTCAGCGCGCCCCAGGATCGCGACGATACTTCCTACAATCCGAGGGCACTGCTGGATCCTGTCTACACGCCTAAACCCAAATACGTTCCGGCTGCGACCATCGTTCACGCCGGGAAAGTGTTTTACATCCGATCGACGGAAAAGCCGGTCGCCGATGTGTCTGTCGCGTACGCGATGGACCGACAGATTCACTAAAGGACTGGCGCAGGAGGTCAGCCGTGCGGGAATTGCAGACACTGATGATCGCCGCGCTCATGCTCGGGGTGAGTTCGACATCGGCGCTCGCGGCCACTTTCGACGGTAATTGGGTCGCGCTGATTCCGCCGCAGGAGCATTGCAATCGAACATCGATCATGAGCCTGACCTTGTCTGGCAATCAGTTCCAGGGGCAATTGCGCAATCCGGCGGATACCGAAGCGTTCAGCGGCAAAATCGATGCGGATGGCATCGGGACGTTCCTGGTGTATCCGCGCTTTCCCGGCATCATCAGATTTACCGCCGACCGTTTCGATGCCAATTGGAATTACGAGAATTGCAGCCGCCATGCGCTCGGCGACCGCGCAATGACGAGTACCGAGGCAGCCGCGGCCTTTACGGTCCGCAAGAAGTTCCAGGCAAGCTATGCGGTTCTCACCAGGAGGGCGGTGGAGGGTGATCCATCGGTCGATTTTACGGCGTTGCGGCTCGCCTATCCCTACACCGATCAATGGGATCCGTTTGGCAACAAGACTGCCGCGCTGATGGACCAAGCGGCCGCGGCGTCCCGGGGCAGGGATTGCACGACAGCACTGACGAAACTCGACGAGGTGCTGAAAATCGATTTCACCATCGATGCGGCGCACGCATTGCGCGGCGACTGCCTGGCCGAAACGGGTGATGCTCCGGCCGCGAAGGTCGAGTCCGCCATTGCGGACGCCCTGATTCATTCCTTGATGAACAGCGGAGATGGCAACGCGGAGCGCACCGCTTACGTGGTGATGACAGAGCGCGAGGAAATGGACGTGCTGGCCAATCGGCACCTTGTGTTGAAAATCCGGCAAACCGAGGTGCGCGGCAGCGACGGGCGCTTCTACGATGAAGTTGAGGCAACCTCGGCAGGCGACGGCGCAGCCGTCAAGACCGTTTATTTCGATGTCAGCAGCTTCGTAAGCGGACGCAAGAGCCGCATGGCAGCAATCGACACCTTGGCGTCCGCGATGCCTTGAGAGCGGGCGAGCGCAGGGGAGAGTCACAAATGCAAAATAAACCCCATATCTGGAGCAGCAATTCATGCGAACGCTTGCGGGATTAGTCCTGGCGGTGACAACCCTGGTGGGGCGGCCGGCTTCGGCGGGGCCATTCGACGGAAACTGGATCGGGATAATTCCCCCTTCGGGGGCGGCGTGCCACTCGGTCGCGACGATGACGATCACGGTATCCGGCGATACCCTCTCGGGCGTCATTCACAACCGTGCAAACGTGCGATCCTTCACAGGGACCGTCGATGCGGATGGCAATGCAACGTTTACCACTCAATATCATTACTCCGGCACCATCAAGTTCACCCCGGATCACTTCGATGCCAACTGGAACAGTGGAGATTGCCAGCGTCATTCGCTGGGCGACCGGGCACCGGACGCGGCACAGAGTGCGGCCTTGATTGCTCAGCGCAAGCAATTTCAAGCCATCTATGATGGGCTGACGGCAAGGGCCGCTTCGGGCGACAAATCCGTCGATTTCACCGCCCTACGCGCCGCTTATCCATTCACCCAGCAATGGGATGCGTATGGTCGTACGATTGCACCGCTGCTGGAACAGGCCAATGCGGCAGCGAAAGGCAAGGATTGCGCCACGGCGCTCGAGAAGATCGATGAGGTCTTGAGAGTCGACTATACGGTCATCGAGGCCCATCGCGTGCGAAGCGACTGCCTCAAGGGCGATGCCGCCCGGGTCGAATCGAGAATCGCCGATGGTTTGATGGACTCGCTGAAGCGCAGCGGCAACGGCAAGACTGAGAAGACGGCGTATCCCGTGATGAGCCTGCATGAGGAGAAGGATCTTCTTGTCGAGAAGCACATCGTGCTGAAGACGCGCGACACGGAAGTTCGCGGTAGCGACGGCCGATTCTATGACGTTGTGCACGGTATTTCGCTATGGAACGGCGTGCGCGTGCAAGACGTTTATTTCGATGTGACGACCCAAGTGAACGGTCGGACGAGCAGCATAGTGGTGGCCGACGCCGTCGCATCCACGCTTCCCTGATACCTGAGTCTGGGTCGATGGCGGAAGCGACTTCTCGAATGTCGTCAGCTGCGCGGTCACATGCCCTGGGTTTTGCGCTGCTTCTGGCAATCATGGGTTCAGCCGTCGGGCAGGAAGTTTTCCCGCTGGCGGGAGATTCTGGAGTTGACGGTCTGCTCCGCCGGATGACGTTGGCTGAAAAGCTCTCGTTGATTCATGACGCCCGCGAGGATCCTTTCGACTATCAGGGCCAGGCAGGCCACATGGCAGGCGCCGCACGTCTGGGCATTCCTGGACTGCGCATTGCCGACGGGCCGCCCGGAGTGTTAACCCGGGTTCCGGCGCAGGCCGAGACTGCGACCATGGGTGTCGCTGCGACTTTCAACGTGGCGATTGCACGGCTGAACGGAGTGGTGATCGGCAGGGACGCTCGTGCTCGCGGCATCGATGTTTCTCTCCAGCCGTTCATCAATATTGACCGTGATCTCGCAATGCGGCGCCTTTACAACACCTTCCGCGAAGACCCGCTGCTGACAGGCGCGATGGGTGCGGCAACGATTCGCGGCATCCAGTCGCAGGGTGTCATGGCGATGGCCAAGCATTTCATTGCTTTCGACACGGCGGGTACCAACGTGTGGGTCGATCAACAGGCGCTACATGAGGTCTATGCCGCACCTTTCGAGGCCGCCATACAGGCTGGGGTAGCGTCTGTCATGTGTTCGTACAACCACGTGAATGGTCCCTACGCGTGTGGCAACTCGGACACGCTCAATAAATTGTTGCGAACTGAACTGGGGTTCCGCGGGTTCGTCACCTCAGACTGGGGCGCGACGCATTCTGCGCTGTTCATGAATGC
>Ga0116227_10013551_pt1 | contig 12764 bp, 7 predicted proteins | sample S1TSphgellanicum_FD_89693 | JGI IMG/M metagenome (GOLD analysis project Ga0116227, IMG submission 89693) | Host-associated microbial communities from peat moss isolated from Minnesota, USA - S1T2_Fb - Sphagnum magellanicum MG | ecosystem: Host-associated > Plants > Peat moss > Unclassified... | reverse complement strand
CATCACCTTGCTGTCAGTCTGATATCGTTACAGATTCAGTAACATGCAATAGGCAGGGCAAAAAGCAAGCAAGCGTATACAGCGACAACGCAGCTAATGGAGTAAGTGTTTACCCTAATCCTACACAAGGGTCAGTAAATATCCACTCCAGCACCGTGGGCATCAAGACCGTAGACCTCATTGATATGTATGGGAAAACTCTGGGTACCTATGAATACGGCAATGTTATGGATGCTACAATTTCAGTTAAGGCATATACCCCCGGAACTTATATAGTAAGGGTCAACAAGACTATTTCAAAAATGGTTAGCAAAATGGATTAGTATATTGGTATAACTGTGTAATACTGTAAATGATGTTACTAAAGCCCAACAACTTGTTGGGCTTTAGTTTTTTAAACGATAAAAAGCTTCTTGCTAAACCGATCGAGAAGTTAGCGCATGCAGTGTGGGTAGACCTTTGAAGCTGGAGCCGATAGTATCAAATGCATATAGCACCTACTTCTTCATCTTCTCCTCACACTTCCCTATCATCTTCTTTATTTTGACCTCCTCATTCTTGGTAGCTATCACTTTGGTAAGTGCCTGTTGGTAGTAGTGTAATGCTGCCGGATAGTTCTTGTGCTTGTAACTATAGTCGCCGGCAAGTACATAGCTGTGGTAGTATTGCGGGTTGCTGGCCACCAGGCTATCAGGTTCTATAGTACCACCGTCAAATATCCGTTGCTTCATACCACGGAACACAACGAAGTTCTTGTAGGCCGGTGTGTATAAGAAGCTATCTGCCGGTATGGTAAGGTCTTGTTCTGTTATCTCGTGGTCGGTCTTCATGCCTTGCAGGGCAAATACTTTTTTAAGGTCGTAGGCCACATACTCGCCCAGCTGCCAGGGCGATGTGCTTACCCATACCAACAGCTTCTTAGGTTCGAATACTATGGAGTGGTGCGACATCAGTTGGTTCAGCGCCTTCTCGTTACCCATGCCTATATCGGCACCGTGCAGGCCCTTTTGGTCGCGGAGTATGGCAACTGTTTTGGCCACTGTATTTTGTCCATAAGCGGCCATCAATTCCTGAAGGCGCTCATAGCGATAAGGCGATGCACTTTCATTCATTTGCTGCACGTTCTCTTTGCTATTGCGCAACACATTACCCTGGAAATGGTTGGCACACAATATTTCATCTCCGTGCGGATCATACATGTCCAGTGTGTCTGGTGTCTTCTCTATGATCACTGCTTTACCATCCGAGGCAGAACCGATAAGGAACGATTCAGAGACGAACATTTTTCGGCTCTTTGCTATACGGTAGGCCTCATCAATATTTTGCGCATACTGCAGTATCTCCCGTGCTACTAGCGATACCGGCGTGGCCGCTCCCGATGGTATATTGGTCTTATCGGCATTGATGGTAACACTGATGCCCTTCTCGTTCATGCCCGATACCGCGCCTATAAAACCGCCCCAGGTCACCGTCATGAACTTATAGCCTTTAGATGGGTTGAAGAAGGCCACTATCTTATCCTCTGCAAATTTATCACCGGCATAGAAATCAAAATTGCGCCCTATGATCATGGTGCTGTCTTCCGACTTGACACCCCAGGTACCAAAGGATGTGCAGCCTACCAGTGCCATGTTCTGCAACGCATGGCCAATATCATGCGCCCCATGGTAGTTCAATATACGCTGGTAGTTAGAGCCGATATAAGTGTAATTGTCGGATGCTGATTTGGAGATACCATAGATCTCTTCTTTATACTCTTCGGTCACATTCTTATCCAGGTTGCGATTGAACCACGCCACGAAATATTTAAGAGTGTGCAGGTAAAAATTGGAAGGCACCAGGCGTTTTATCTGCGCCACAAATGCGTCCTCTTGCTTCACTACCAACTCCTTGGTCAGCTTGCCGTTGATAACACCCCGCTCAAAAGGTGCACCTTCCACATACATCTCGAACAAGCCGCTTTTACTTTTACGGAACCAGCTGTTCTTAATAGTATAGAATCCGGGCGAGGGCTGGCTACGTTGTAGCTGCAAGCTGCTGGTATCTGCTATCTTAGGTGGGTAGTCGATGGCTACACAATACAGGTATATAGCACCAATTACAAAAAGGGTCACAAAGCCCAGGAACACATATCCTATTCTCTTCCCGAACTTCTTCCAACTGAACCCTTGTTTATGCATTTCTTATCTTGTCTATAAGGTCATCATTACCCAGTAATGTATTGCACGTTACTATTGCACTCATTGCAGTACCCAGAATGCCGTGTAAGTTCAGGTTCTGCCCTGTAAAGTACAGGTTGCCCAGCTTGGTACGTGGCGATATGAATGTCTTCAAGGTATGCTTGTAATCTTTCACTATACCATACAGGCTACCATCATCGTTGCCTATATAATCGCGGTACGAAAGTGGTGTTGCCACGTAGTAAGATTTGATATGTTGCCTGAGACCGGGGAATTTATTTTCCACCATATCCAGCAGTTTTTCAGCCTTGCGTATCTTGAACTCTTCATACGTCTCACCCCTGTCATTCACATTGGCAACAGTATTAAAAGTATCCTTCCATGGCTCTACTTCTTCAAACCGCATGTAGGTCAGTATTGACATGCCATCCGCCCACACATCAGATTTTGAAGAGGCCGACACATAGGCTGCATAGCCCAGTGGCCAGTTCTCTTCCGTATAGTCTGCTACTGTCCACACATGTCCTTGTTTACCACAATAAAAATTATGCCTGATGTACGGGAAACTGTCCTTGTTGAAAACGATGTTGATAGTAAAAGAAGATACTGAGTTCTCCAGGCTTTTTAGTCTGTTGCGGTAGGCCGCTTTTATCACATCTGTATTCGTAAGTTCCAGTGTCTTTACCGGGTGTATGTTGGATATGAAGTGGTCGGCATATATTTCAGTGCCGTCATTAAGTTCTACATGGCTTACTTTGCCATCGGCTACCACTATTTTCTTCACCTCGGCATGGCGTTTTATCTCACCACCCTGCGCGCGTATGTTCTTAGCTATATACTTAGCTATTTGCGATCCACCATCTATACATTTGTACGAGCTTTCTATATAGCTGTTCAGTATCAGTGCATGCACGTATAGTGGCGTTTTATCGCCCTGACCTGCATACAAGGCATTATTGCCTGCCAGTACCGATTGCAGGCGCACATCATCCGTTATCGACTCTATAAATGCTTTTGTATCTATTTCCAGCACGTCCGATTTTGAATGTATGTCGTCACCCTTCCTCAGGTTGTATAAGGGGAACTTGCTGCATACTTCCTTTATCTTATCACAGTAGGCATTCAGTGCTTTTTCTTCGTTGGGAAAGTGCTCTAACAACTTGGCTATAAAATTGTCGTAGCCCTGCGCATAGTCAAAGTAGGTGTCCTCTCCCTCTACCAGTATACGGTCAAAAACATCCATGTCCTGCTTCTGCAATTTCAGTTTGTCCATGATACCCAGGTATTGGAATATCTGGTACAGATTCTGCCCTTTATCCAAGCCGCCCAGGTAGTGTACACCGGAATCGAATATAACTCTATCGCGTACATAGGTTTGCAAAGACCCACCTATCTGCTTATTTTTCTCAACGACACAAACCTTATAACCTTCCTTGCTCAGGAGATCGGCGCTCACTAGACCACCCATCCCACTTCCAATAATTACAACGTCAAAATGCTCCATCGCTCAATTAAACCATTAGTGTTTTATTACAAAAATTATATTAGAGGTATACCTTGTTTCGTCTATCACGGCATACTGCATGTTATTGGCCGCTGCTATATCCTGTAGCATCTGCGCCGATAAATAGAACAATCCCCCCTTCGATGCTTTATTAAAACCAATAAAACGGGTAGAGAAGAACTCAGTAAGCATAGTGCCTCTGTGTCTCTCTTTCATGTCTTTGTTGCCCTCCCGTATTATTATGGTACCGCCAGGCCTCAGGTGGCGCATACAATGCTCAATTACTGTTCTCTGCTGCTCCACCGGCATATAATGCAGTATGTCCAGCATGATGATAGCATCATAAGTATCAAGCGGGAATGTATTAATATCCGCAAAAATAAAATTTATTTGGTCATTCTTGCTAAAGCAATTGTTAGCCACCTCTATTTTATCTTCATCATAGTCTACTCCTGTAATCTGTCGCTTGCCGGAAGTAAAGTGCAGCATATAAGATAAGAAGCCGTAGCCGCACCCTATATCCAGTATATTGCCTTCCTTCGGTACCAGCTTATCGAACTGGGTATAGTTCTTTTCCAGCCGCAGTTTTACTTTCATGTACCACTCCAGCACGGGACCCTTGTACAGGTAGTTATATATCAGCTGCTCTTTAAAGTAAGCCGTTTGTTCTTCTTCCTTACTCAGCAGTGCGTACTGCTCTTTAAAATACCTGCTGATGCTCTTGGTGCGTTCAGCATAGCCGGTGCCATAGCTGGTGTCATCTGCTTTTATACGGGGCAGGTACTTTATGGTGATGCTCCCGTTCTTCAGTAAGAAATCGCCCTTGGTCATAGTATCACCAGAGCCGTGTATCACTATCGGTTGTATATCCAGGTGCAGTTGTTCTGCTACAAAGAAGGCGCCCTTATGGAAACGTTTCAGGTCGCCCTCTGCAGAGCGCGTACCCTCGGGGAATATCACAATGGAATAACCCTGCTTCACCCTATCGGCAAGTTGATCTATATTATACTCCACGCCCTGCGCTACCGGGAAGTAATCGGCCATGCGCACCACCGCGCCAAAGACAGGCGAGTTCCAAACCCAATTGTTGGTAAATAAAATGACCTTAGGGTGCTGCATGATCAGCGACAAAATATCGAGGAACGACTGATGGTTGGCAATGATGACCGATGGTTTTGAGAGATCGGCATACAACTCTTTATTCACTACCGTCTTTTTAACATTGGCCATGATATACATCATAGACCAGCAAAATTTAGACAGTATGATGTGGTATACCACCTTCACATTTTCCTTACCGAAAGGTATGAGCCGGAACAGGCCGCCAAAAATAGTAAGTAAGATGCTGCCGACGAAAAAGTAAGTGAATGCAAATGCTGACAAGAAATAGCCTGTTATCGTCCACGGATATTTTTGTTTATTGGTGCGGTTGCGCACTAGTATGTTGAACAGGAAAGGTATGAGTATTTGCGACATGATGACCACGCAGCATATACCTATGATGGAGATAAAAGCAATAGACCGCAGCGCGGGGTGCTTGGCAAATATGAGCACACCCAATCCTGTAATGGTGGTAATGGCCGATAAGAAAATGGATGTCTTGTAGGAAGATAATACTGCCTTGCCTGTCTTATACTCCTGCAGCAGCCCGTCCATTATATACAGGCTGTAATCATCGCCCAGGCCAAAGATGAGGGCCGAGATAACGATGTTGATGATATTGAAACTGATTCCGAAGATGCCCATGAGCCCCAGTATCCATATCCAGGAGATGAACATAGGGATAAAGGAGACCAATGCCAGTTCCATCCTGCCATAAGTAAGCAACATCACCACGAACACCAGTAGTGAGGACATGATGGCGATCTTAGTGAAATCTGCATTGATGATCTGCACCAGCTTTGCGGTAAGGTATTGCTTATCTACTACAGTTATGTTGGGGGCGTCCTTGAATGCATTGTATACGGTGTCTTTATTGCCCGGTGTGGTTTGCACCAGGGTTACCACTGTGCTGTGGTCCTTACCCTCATTTATAAAATCATCAAGGAAGCTTTTTCTTACCTCGGCAAGATCGTCACCACCTGCCACCTCGTAGTCTTTGTCGAGCAGTGCACTGAACTTATCAAAAGCTGAGGGTTTGAATCCCAGTGCCACACCCTCTTTTTGCAGCGTAGCCAGCAGTTGTTGTTTCTTCTCTGGTGTCCAGTATTTATTCCAACGCGCTATGCGCTCTCTTTGCAGCGAGTCTGAAATGATGAACGAGGAAACACCTGAGTAGTTGATGACAATATTTCTTTCCTTCAGCTTCTCAATAGCCCCAGCCAGCTTTTCATTGTTTTGTAATGCCTCATTCAGTGTTTTGCCTTCCGATACCAGGTACACGCTTTGCAGTGCATATTTATTGATCTTGTTCAGCTTGGTCTCCGCTTGTTTCAGGTGCGGCGGCATGTAGTTCATAGCATTCATATCAAACTCGAACTTCACATTATTGGCCGTAAAGCTGAATCCGACAGTGAGTAACACGATACCTATTATAATGTACTTATTGAACTCCAGGTTGTAAGACGCAACTTTCTCTATCCACGAGAACTGGCTCATAGTGTGGTTGGCCTGCTCCTTTCGCGATGCTATGAATTGCGGCAGGAACACCAGCGAACAGAACGATGCACCTATGAGGCTAAAGGCCGCGAATAGCCCCAGGTCTTTGAGCATCTCAGACGCTACAAATTCCAGGCACAGAAAACCGCCAATGGTTGTGAAACTGCCCACGGTAAGTGGTAGCACCAGGTCCTTCAATACCTGCTCTACACTTTTGGTATGCCTGTAATGATTGAATACGTGCAGCGAATAGTTGACCGCTATACCCAGCACCACAGACCCAGTGCCCAGCGCAATGACAGAGATACTGCCTTTAATGAAATAGATAAGTGTAAGTGCAAATAAAGACCCGAACAAAACCGGTATCAATATAATGATAGGTGCGCTTTTTTTGCGGAAGTACAATCCCAGGAACACGACCAGTACAAGTACAGTGATGCCTTGTGTCAATAAAGTATCGGTACGCAGTTGCGATGCATTGCCTACAAAAACTGCTGCAGAACCAAAGTAAGTGGCCGTAGTACTCTTGAATTCATTGCCGAGGTTGGTGATGATGCTATCTAGCCCCTTTAGCAATACCACATTCTTACCCGTATTGTTAGGGGGGTAAGCCGGAGTGATGAACATAAGCAGGTTCTTATGGTCCTTGGTCATCACATAGCTATCGTAAAGCTCAAAGTTCTTATCGTACTGCAGCTGTTGCAGTTTTTTCAACCCTATAAAGGAGATACCTACCGGGTCGTTGCTCAGTATGGTCTTCAATGCAAAACCTGCCGGCGATGATAATGTGCGGTAATCGGACTGTAGCGTTTGCTTTACTTTTTCAGGGGCAATTAGGGTATCTATGCTCTGGTAGTCCTTCTCGGTAAGGTATATGGGCAGGCGCTGGCTTATGGCGCCAAACAATTTCATTATCAGCTCATCATCTACCTTAAAGTTTACCTTCTTTATATATGGTGCAAGCGCAGCATTGCCCTGCACCCGCGTGGCAAATTCGTCGGCATAGGCCACAAGGCTATCGGGCTGCTGTGCGGCGCTGTCCTTCAGCGATACCATCACTACCAGCTTGTCTATGAACTTGGAGTTCTGGAAAACCTCGTTCAGCTTCTCTATCTTCTTGTCCTTGGGTATTACTTTCGAAATATCTTCCTCAAACTTTACCCGGCTCGAAAAATAACCGAGGAAAAGAAAGGAGGCAATGAAGGAAACATAAAAGACCAGCCTGTTCTTCGCAAAGAAATGATATATACTTATAAGGCCTTTTTCCATGTACCGGTTAGCTTATATTGTAGGGTTTGGTTTTTCTTAAATAGTTTGAGCAGTACAAAAGTGACCAACCCAAAAACGATAGCAGCCACAATAGCGAGGGTGATACTCCCATAAATATACTGTTCCAAATGCTGATGTATAGTATTGAGCGATATTTTGCGGCTCAGCTCTATGTGGGTCACCTTACTGCCCATCCAGTATCCGCCGGCCTTGTAGCTCAGGAATATGATAAGGGGTATCATGGGGGGAATGCTGATATTGGCAAACACTACCACCAGCGCTTTGTTCAGTTTCAGGAGCACAGCAAAGAAAATAGCTATTACCAACTGGAACCCCCACAATGGAATGATGCCCGTAAACACCCCGAAAGCTACCGATGCTGCCTTCATCTGGTCACTGTGGCTAGGGTCGTACAGTTGATCTAGTAGTTGTTGCCGACCTTTTTTTTTAAACAGGGCGCGGACAAAGTCGCGCGGCTTAATGTATGCAAAGGCAATAATGACCAGGAATGTATTTAATATCCCCACCCTGGTAAAATCCTTAAATGGCCTGAAGTGGGAGATGCGTGTTTCCTTAGGTGCGTAGTAAACGGTCACCGGTACTGAGTCCATTTTTACACCCTTCCAGGCGGCACGGACTATCACTTCAATCTCAAATTCATACTTCCAGGTATAGAAGCGCATACCTTTCAACAAGTATAGTGGATATAGTCTGAAACCCGATTGTGTATCAGGGCAATGAATACCGGTCTCTACCTTGAACCAGAAGTTGGAAAATTTGTGCCCGAAACTGCTCTTGCCCGGTATGGTAGCCTGGTCCATATTGCGCGAACCAATGATCATTGCACTAGGTTCGGTCTCTAGTTTATTTATGAACAGCGGTATATCCTTGGCAAAGTGTTGACCGTCAGAATCTATAGTGATGGCATACTTGTATCCTTTTTCCATAGCATATTTAAATGCCTGGCGCAATGCCCATCCTTTGCCTACGTTAGTTGCATAACTCACTTTTTGCAGGTAAGGGAACGAATCGATGATAGACTCAGTATTATCCGTAGAGCCATCATTTACAACTATTATCTGGTGGGTATATTTACTTACATCTTCAATTACACCCGCCAGTGTACCACTATTATTATAAGTTGGAATGATAACGCACACCCCTAATTCGTCGAATCTGACGCTACATGCCTCTTCATTCATTATCTGCGGATACATGAAAAATAATAATACGGGTTTGTTTACGGAAGTGCAAATTTATAATTTATCGGGGATACATGATCCATAATTTGCAAATTATTAATTGTAATTATGATGTTAGATAACCAGATACAAATAGCAGCAACCGTGTCGGAGTCTGCCGTATTCTATTAGTTTAAGAATTAAATCCAAAATATTTATCCTATTTTCGGGCATTTTTTGTTTAACATTTTTCATTTTTTTGAATATCAATAATATACTTTAATGATACAGTTGGGTGGGAAAGAATTAACTATTAACGAGGTCTCTAAATTACTTTTTGAGGACGAAGAACTGGTTTTGGATAATGTGGCGGTCGGGAAGGTAAATGATAGCTATACATTTTTACAAGGATTCTCCTCTAATAAACTGATATACGGTATCAATACCGGTTTTGGGCCAATGGCACAATACAAGGTAAGTGAAGAGAACCTGCTACAGTTGCAGTACAACCTGATACGTAGCCACGCATCGGGTGGCGGCAACCGCATGCAGCCCATGCTGGTAAAGGCGCTGATGATAGCCCGCCTCAATAGCTTCATGCAGGCTTATTCTGGTGTGCATACCGAGGTCATTGAGTTGCTTACTACATTGATCAATAAAGATGTTACCCCATGTATATATGAGCATGGTGGTGTAGGCGCCAGCGGCGACCTGGTGCAACTGGCACACCTGGCCCTGGTGCTCATAGGCGAGGGTGAAGTGATATATGAGGGTGAGATACACCCGACCATGGATTTTTTTGACCGTTTATGCATCAAACCTTTAGCTATACACATCCGCGAAGGGCTTGCCATTATTAATGGCACATCGGCCATGACTGGTATAGGGCTGGTAAACATCATACAGGCTAAGAAATTGTTGGAGTGGTCCATCATGCTATCGGCCATGATCAATGAGATCGTTGAAGCATTTGACGATCACTACTCTTACGAGCTCAACATAGTAAAGCATCACAAAGGACAAAATGAAGTAGCTGCCATATTGCGCGATATACTGAAGGACAGCAAAATGATACGCGACCGCTCAGAGCACTTGTACAATCCTGATAACCTGAACCAGGAAGTATTTGTGGACAAGGTGCAGGAGTATTACTCCCTCCGTTGCGTGACACAGATACTGGGCCCTGTTTACGATACCATTTTCGAAAGTGAAAAGGTGGTGGTCAACGAGCTGAACTCTGTGAATGACAACCCAATAATAGACCACACTAATAAGAACATCTTCCATGGTGGTAATTTCCATGGCGATTATGTGTCTCTGGCTATGGATAAGCTAAAGATAGCGGTGACCAAACTGTCGATGCTATCAGAACGCCAGCTCAACTACCTGCTGAACGATAAGCTAAATCAGAAATTCCCGCCATTTGTCAACCTGGGTGTGCTGGGTTTCAACTTTGGTATGCAGGGCATGCAGTTCACAGCTACATCCACTGTGGCTGAGAACCAGACCTTATCCTTCCCTATGTATGTGCACAGCATACCTAATAATAATGATAATCAGGATATAGTAAGTATGGGTTGCAACGCTGCACTTATGACCAAGAAGGTAATAGACAATACGTTCGAAGTGCTTGCAATACAAATGATGACCGTACTACAAGCAATAGACTACCTCAATTGCGTGGACAGGTTATCGCCCAATACAAAAGCTATCTATACAAACATCCGCAATATATTCCCAAAATTTGTGGAGGATATGCCTAAGTATAAGGATATGGAGAAGATCAGGAAATATTTTGAAAAGTGCGATCCTACGCGCTTGTAAACAACAAGGACAAACAACGACATAAAATAGATAAAATGAAGTGTGCATTAATAACAGGCGGATCGAGGGGTATAGGCAGGGCCATATGCTACAAACTGGCTGCCCAGGGCCTTTACGTGCTCATCAACTATAAGGGCAACGAAGCGGAGGCCAACAAGACATTGGCACAAGTAAAGGAGAATGGCGGAGATGGCGAACTGATGAAGTTTGACGTATCGAACAAGGAAGACATACAACAAGTACTGGGTACCTGGATAGAAGCCAGCAAGGATAGGCATATAGAAGTGTTGGTGAACAATGCCGGCATAAAGGACGATGGCCTGCTGATGTGGATGAAGGATGAACAATGGGATAGTGTGATAAGGACGAACCTGGACGGGTTCTTTTACGTGACCCGCTTGGTGATCAACGATATGCTGGTGCGCAAATATGGCAGGATAGTGAACATAGTTTCCCTATCAGGGCTGAAGGGTCTTCCTGGTCAGGTGAACTACTCTGCTGCTAAGGCTGGCGTTATAGGCGCTACCAAGGCACTGGCGCAGGAAGTGGGCAGACGCGGAATTACCGTGAATGCAGTAGCACCTGGCTTTATAAAAACAGATATGCTAGAGGGTATGGATGAAAAAGACTTCAAAGCGCTGATACCCGTAAAACGTTTCGGACAGCCAGAGGAAGTGGCGCATGCGGTCGCATTCTTAGCATCACCTGAAGCCAGTTACATTACCGCAGAAGTGCTGTCGGTAAACGGAGGGCTGTATTCTTAGAGCCACATTCTAGAATTAAAATATATAAAAGTGTGTGATTTTCGGGGTTAGATATTTTTACTAATTTTATGCCGTTCCTTAAGGGGCATTGACAAAGGAAATTGGGCAAGATGACGAAGTAATTTTCCTTTTATTCAAGGCGTAAGATCTGCGAATAGGGACCTATTTAAAGACTCTTACAACGCAGACGAAAAGAAAAAGGACGAGTCAGGTTGTCGAATTTATTTTGTCAACGTCCCTAAATGTGTATTGGTCTATATATTAAGATATGAATAGAGTTGTGATAACAGGGATGGGTATCTATTCCTGTATTGGGCAAGACCTGGCTGCAGTAACGGATTCTCTTTATAATGGGAGGTCGGGGATAATATTCGAGCCAATGCGCAAAGAATTTGGCTACCGCTCGGGATTGACCGGCACCGTGGAAGTTCCAAATTTGAAACCATTGCTGGACAGGCGCTCACGCATCATGCTGCCCGAACAGGGAGAATATGCTTACCTGGCCACGCTTGAAGCTCTTGCGAATGCCCGTATAGATGCTGACTACATCAATGAGACCGAGGTAGGTATATTATATGGTAATGATAGCTCGGCTAAACCCGTAATAGAATGTACCGACATCATTCGCAAGAAGAAAGATACTATGCTGGTAGGTTCGGGTGCGGTGTTCCAGACCATGAACTCTACAGTTACCATGAACCTGGCTACCATATTCAAGCTGAGGGGCATCAATTTTACTGTAAGTGCGGCTTGCGCCAGTGGCTCTCATGCTATAGGCCTTGGCTATAATTTTATAAGGACCGGTGTGCAGGACTGTGTTATTTGCGGTGGTGCGCAGGAGCTCAACCATTATTCTATGGGCAGCTTCGATGCCTTATCAGCCTTTTCTATCATGGAAGCTGAGCCGGCAAAAGCCTCTAAGCCTTTCGATCGCGACCGCGATGGCCTGGTGCCCAGCGGTGGTGCAGCCACTGTGATACTGGAAAGTCTGGAAAGTGCCCTGAAAAGAGGTGCACCAATTTTGGGCGAGGTAATAGGTTATGGTTTTTCATCAAACGGTGGCCATATATCCAATCCTACGGTCGATGGACCTATCCGGTCATTACAAATGTCGTTGAAAGATGCCGGGCTTATGGCTACGGATATCGATTATATAAATGCACATGCCACATCTACCCCCGCAGGCGATGCCAGCGAGGCCAAGGCTATAAACGAAGTGTTTGGTCAGCATAGACTCTACGTTAGCTCTACCAAGTCTATGACCGGGCATGAATGCTGGATGGCCGGCGCCAGTGAGATAGTATACTCTATGCTCATGATGCAAAATTCTTTTATTGCCCCTAATATAAATTTCGAAAACCCTGATGAAGACTCTGCCAAGCTGAACATTGCTACAAAGACCATTGAAAAGGACATGGATATCTTCCTGTCCAACTCGTTTGGT
>Ga0116227_10013550_pt1 | contig 12765 bp, 14 predicted proteins | sample S1TSphgellanicum_FD_89693 | JGI IMG/M metagenome (GOLD analysis project Ga0116227, IMG submission 89693) | Host-associated microbial communities from peat moss isolated from Minnesota, USA - S1T2_Fb - Sphagnum magellanicum MG | ecosystem: Host-associated > Plants > Peat moss > Unclassified... | reverse complement strand
CGGCGTCGACGACGGCCAGGTGGCGCTTCTTCTTCGATAGTGTTCACGTGTCCACCTATTTAAGTGGATACGATGCTCCCAAGACCTTCAATGCAACTCAAGACGGGATGGCTAGGCGCTTACGCTCATTCAACGGCGTGGTCGCCCAACGCTGCCAGAAACGCGTCTTGGCGAGCACGGCGTCGAGGGTGTGTTGGGCACTGTCCACCGCGCGATGGAGCGCGTCGAGGAACCCGGTGAGCCAGGGCGTCACGTCGAGCGTCCCTTTTTGCGTCCTTTCGAGGATGTCGTAGTAGCCCTTGCGCTCTCGTTGAATCTGCGCCGACAGGCTGTAGAAGCGGTGCGGACTGCCCCAGCTTGATCGCAGGCATAAGCCGAAGCGCAGCGAGCGCGCACTTGCCCGAGCCATTGTTTATATAGCCTGGCGTGCTCGCGGCGGCAGGCGTCATGCCCGACGAGTCTTGCGCGAGGCGCGCGACCGGAACGTCCCCTGTCGCGTCGATCTGGACAATCCATCTGGGCGGCTTGCTGCTCACGCCGCTCGGCTTCGCCCAATAGCCTGTGTTTTCAAGGACTTCTTCTTTAAGGTAAAGGTCCTTCGTTCCCGACGAGCGGCGCGTGTACGCGAATGGCCGGAGCGGGGCGGAGCTGGCGGCCTTTGCGGCGGTTTCGGCTCCCAAGATGTTGCGCGGCAAGGATGGCAAAGCTGGCCGTTTCAGAGTTTTTTGCGATGTTACGCGGTCTCGTCTTCGGTTACGAGGCCCGGCGCCAATCTCCGCAGTTCCGCCGGCGAACGACGGGCCGATATTGTTTATAAAATGTTTATCGGCACCTGCACTCTGAAATTTCGCCCGGGCCGTGACGCTGGGTCGATTTTGCGCTCAGTCTCTTTGGCGCCGCAGACACCCGCTTATAGGACGGTAGCACTAATTTTGTCGCGCAGTAGCAAAACTGTGGCGCCAGTAGCAATTACTCTGGCGCCCTAGGGAGTGTCTGAATTTTTGTGTGCAAGGCAGATAAAAACCTGCCGTTTGGCAGGTCATCAATTGCATTCTACAAATGATTCCTGGTGAAGCGATCCTCGTAGAGGATCGCGAACTGGTTCATCGCAGCTTTCCAGTCATGCGCCGCACGGCTCCAGTCAGCGGTGATATTGCGTAAGGCCAGCCACAGCAGTTTGGTCGCGGCCTCGTCATTTGGGAAGTGTCCACGCGTCTTGACGATCTTGCGTAGCTGGGCATTCACGCTTTCGATTGCGTTGCGTGTAGATTACCTTGCGCACCGCCGGAGGGAACGCAAAGAATGGGATCACACGGTCCCAGGCACGACGCCAGGCGGCCACAACGGTCGGGAATTTCTGGCCCCACTCGCCCTGTTCGAACGCCTCCAGTTCGGCTTGCGCAGCCTCGGCGCCCGCCGCCGTATAGATCGGTTTAATGGCAGCGGCCAGAAACCCCTGGATCTCGCGCACTGTCATGCCACGGGCGTACATCGCGATGATCTTGTCGTCAAAGCCCGTGAAGCGTCGCTCGTGCTTCGGAATCAGGATCGGGGCAAAGCTGCCGTCGCGGTCGCGCGGAATCTCCAGCCGCAGCGGACCATCGTCGGTCAGCACCGTCTTGCCGCTCTTGCCGTTGCGCTGGTTTGTCGCGTCTTCGGGCCGCACGGCGCCGGCTGGATAGCCCAGATGGTGTCCGAGCTCGGCGCCCAGTGCCCGCTCGATCAGTGCCTTCCTGAACGCCGCTGAAGCAGCGTGCACCGCCTCAGCCGTCATCGGCCCCTTCACGAACTGGTCAATCAATTCCTTCGGAATCGACGGCAACGCCGTCTGGGCCTCGATGGCCGTCTTGGGTTTGCGTGGCATACACTGCTCCTTGAGCTACATGTTATGCCTTACATACAAAATTTATGACAGGCCCGTCGGCGCCGCCGAACTCACGGCATCCGATTGCGCAAACAACGAATGCGTCGTCTTCGTCAATGACAAGTCACCTGTAGCTGAGGCGGTGTGTGGTGACGCCGCAGTGACGCTAAGATGGAACGTTGGCGGGAATGCTTTTTTGACGACGTGCGAGGATGCCGGGACGGAAGAACAAGACACCAATTTCCTCTCAGACGCTGAAGGTAGTCAAGCACGCAAACTCGTATACGGGCGCCCGGTACTGAAGCAATTTTTGCTGCAACACCACTCCGGCCCAGTGCCAGACAAGTTCGCTTCACGCCCATATTGCACGCCGCCATCGTCGCGGCAAGTTTCGGAAAGTACCTTTGTTTTGCTGGAAAAGCGGCCTGCAAACACAGAAAGCGGTTACTGTTTTGAGCCGACTTATGTGCACTACGATAAGGAGCAATTCACCGTCGACACCGGCAAAGGACAAATTGCCTGCGTCGGATCAGGATTATTTCGGGGCGCTGCCAACTGAGCAGCAACAATCGAATCTTGCTGCGCTGATCCATCAATATGCGCCGACGTCGCGCCAGCCGAATAGCGCAGACGCAGCCCACTCACCTCCTGAGAGTAACCACCATGTCACCGCCGAACGAGCCTATTTGTACGGCACGCCAAAAGAAGACGGGAAGAAGATGGAGTATCTGATTAGCGGCGATGCAGTGGTGGTGCTTGACGAGGTTGGTGACTGGTCGCAGATTCGTTATCGGCAGGCCAACGGCAACGAGATTGTTCGTTGGGTACGATCTGCGGATCTTGCCGGTGGTTCGTGAGGATTCAGTGCGGACGCCAGTGTGGGTGCGGCAAATCATCGTCGACAGCAATCGCTGCGCCGAAAGTCAAACAACGGGAATACCGTCATGAAAAACACGACTTCAAAATTTATACGGGCAAACGATCCGCCGTTTCGAATCGGCTTGCCTCGCGTCCGTGCTGTTCGTATCGGTGCAGTGATCGCCACGGTCTTGCTGCTGACCGGCGGCGCTGCCGAGCCAGCACTTGCCGCTGCGTCGTCGTCCACGTTCCAGTTCGCTTTGCCGGGTGGGGCGGCAATTTTCTATGGGAAGGCCTTGAACCCTCAAGCACCGCTGACCCAGCGCGCATGGCGACAAGCTGTATTCCATTTCCCGAACGGCGCAACGTTCAGCCTGCTGCCAAGAGCTGGCGAGACGGACGCGGCCGGTACAGAAATGGAGCAGCCGAGCGACAGCAATATCTCGCCGTCCGGTGAATACGTGGTCATCGGGCGAGTCGAATCGGGGATGGTATCGACGGGGCCAGGGCAGGCGGAGATCGAATCCAGCCGGGAATACTGTTCCGCCATCGAGATTCGCACGGGGTGTATCACCTCCGATCAGACTGGTGAGATATGCGGAGAGAGCTGGCAGGCTGGCCAGGATGCGCTTTGGGGAACAGACGATCAGACGAACGTGATGCTAAAGCGCGACCGTCCATCGGCAAGCCGGCTCCTGCGCTTTATCAGCGCCGGTCAGCCGCCAGGGCCGGTAATCGGCGACGATGCCGGTGCCGACAATCTCCTGCGTTGCGATCCGCCGTCGTCCGCCAATCGTGACGCCTATGGGAAGATTGCGGCCGCCTTGCATGCGGCAGGTGCGCACAAAGATGCGCGGCTGATCGACGCCGCGTTTTCGAATGCGAACGGTGGCGGTGTGGGTACACCGGCGCCGGCAGCAGTGGAAAGCGAGCATCGTGCGGCGACCATATCGGCGCAAAGAGCGACGCTTTATACGGCACCTGATGATGCCCACGCGAGCCGGGCCTATCTGGTCCAGAACGATGCGGTGACGGTGTTGAAGCAGTCGCCCGCCGGCTGGGCTTATGTGGACTATGTCAATGCTTCTGGCAAACATCTGCTTCGATGGATCAAAGCCGATCAACTGGCGATCAAGTCGTGATGTCGTCGGCTATTTGCGTGGAGGTGATGCGATTTCGCTCCTCGGGGCACGCCATGGGTAAGTTAGCCGGGATACGGCCCAAAGCACTCTGCCTTTTGTGAAACGCTATCTAATCCTTAACGGCGACAAGACCACCGATAACGGAACGGTAAGGCGCACTGCCGCTCCTCTGGCTAGCGGCGTCAGTAAAATTCCTTCGGGTTCGTTGTTAAGATCCTCCGCAAGTAACGCAAGAGGCGGCCGGCAAAGTCGCGGCTCAAATTGCACGTCAACCGTTCACGGGTATTTTTGATGAAAAAGCACGAAGACCTGGACGAGATTTACGCAGATACATGGGGGCGGCGTACCGAACGGCTAGATGGGCGCACCTACCAGGAGTTTCTGGATTCCGAGCATTGGGCACATTTCAAAAAAGTTGCGAGCGAGCGCCCGAACTACCAGAAGTGCGAGTTTTGTGACTGCACCGAGGTGGAGTTGCATCACACGAGTTATAAGTGGATCTGGACAAGCAATGAACTCCGTTGTGTCATCAGCCTGTGCAGGCAGCATCATCAGGAAGTACATGACCTGGCCAGGACACGAGGTATGTCGGTAAGACGGGCTACTAATGAGCTACGTAAGCGATATAAGCCCGACTATTCGCAGAAGAATCGCGTCTCCGGTTGATCGGCTTTTGTTGACGATGCGAACGCGGATGTAATTTGTATTTTTCGTTCCACATGTTTCCAAGGCGCGAGTTCTGGTCGAAGCGCCTGGCCAGTTTCGAAGGTCGGTCAGTAGGTCCGAGCGAGTCTCGATCGATTAACGCGTCCGTGTCAGTTCTCTAATTCATAGGACGTGCTTCGTCCGCCCGCAGAGGATTTGCGCAGTATGCCGAGTGCGACCAGTTCGCTGATGTCCCGCAAGGCGGTGTCCGGTGAACACTTCGCAATTGATGCCCATTTGCTGCTGGTCAGTTTGCCTTCGAATCCATCAAGGAGACGATTAAGCAGTTTGGCCTGGCGCTCATTCAACGGCGTGGTCGCCCAACGCTGCCAGAAACGCGTCTTGGCGAGCACGGCGTCGAGGGTGTGTTGGGCGCTGTCAACCGCGCGGTGGAGCGCGGCGAGGAACCAGGCGAGCCAGGACGTCACGTCGAGTGTCCCTTTCTGCGTCTTTTCGAGGATGTCGTAGTAGTCCTTGCGCTCTCGTTGAATCTGCGCCGACAGGCTATAGAAGCGGTGCGGACTTCCATCTGCGCGCGCGAGCAGCAAGTCGCCCAAGGCTCGGGCGATTCGGCCGTTGCCGTCGTCAAAGGGATGCAAGGTCACGAACCACAGATGGGCGAGCCCCGCTTTAAGGACTGGGGGTTCTCCGGAATCGCTATTGAGCCAGTCTAGAAACCATCCGGTCTCAGCGTCGAGTCGCTCTGCAGGCGGCGCCTCGAAGTGGACACGCTGGCGGCCGATAGGGCCGGAAACGACCTGCATGGGGCCATTCGCATCGTCGCGCCAGGTACCGACCTGAACCCGCGACATGCCACTGAATCCGGTGGGAAACAGTGCCGCGTGCCAAGCGAACAGTCGATCGCTCGTCACCGCTGCGTCGCAACGGGTGGTGGCGTCGAGCACCATCTCGACCACACCCTCGACATGCCGGTCGACCGGTGCAAGTGCGCCTATGTCCACGCCGAGTCTGCGGGCGATGGAAGATCGCACCGATGCGGCGTTGAGACGTTTGCCTTCGATCTCGCTGGTTTTGACGACGTCCTCGGTGAGGGCTGCTAGGATGATCTGGTCGCGCAGGGCAGGGCTTACGTTGGCTAGACGGCCAAAGAGCAGGATTTGGGCGCGGGAGGCTTCGGCCAGCGGCGCAGCTAGGCGCGACAAGTCATAGCTCAAAATGAATCTGTCGGGGGATTGCCAGATATACGTTCTATCTCTGCCGTTCATATCGTGATCGTCAGGAGCATTTGTGGCAAGGATGGCTTATTCACCGCAGAAAGTGCGGTGAATAAGCTGGCTATTCGCCGTAAGTAACTCGCTCCTGTGCGAAGTCCGTCAGAGTGTATCCGTCTAAATGTAGGAGCGAGACGCGTGCACTTTTTGTTGTTGGTCGAACGTTGGATGCTGTTGCACAACACATGACAATGCGAGATAATATATCGGATTCCTAATGACATGATTGAAGTTCACAACGCAATCCGTTGATAACGTATAGCTGAGAAATTAGCTCGTTGGAAGATAGAAGACGACGCGAGAGCACCGAGCAAAACATTGAGGAGAACGAGGTAGGAGATGAAGCGCGGGACGCATGGGCTGCCACCCACACGACCCGCTGACCACAACCAGCTCACGTAAGGAGTTGATCATGGCTGACGCCAATCATAAAGCAGTTGCGCCTGTTCCCCAACGCGTCTTGACCATTTCGTCACAAAGACGCCCACGGCCGATGAAAATATTCGCACCTTCTCATATCGAATGTTATGACGACTTGCCTCCGGCACCTTGGATCCGACTTTCGGGGAGGTGGTTAGAGGAGGCGGGGTTTGAGATTAGTGGGCGGATTAGGGTGGAGGTGGAGCGCGGGAAGTTGACTATTACACCCGTTTGAGACGAGAACCGGTGCTGGCCCACCTTCCCAGCGCTCTAACGACTGCCCAGCTAAATGTGCCCACTTGATCTCCATCAATGGGGCCGTCTCTTTCATACAGAGCCGTCCACACAACTCTGCAGGTTAAGCAGGACCACTTTCCTGATGGTGGAAAAATGGTCCCGCTTAACCAAATTCACCTGCACCTGATAGAGTACGCCCGCCTACGTTCTCACACACTTCGGCGCGGTGCTCGAGATTCGCATTGGCGACGTCTATGTGCAGAATCGGCGTCTACCTGAAGAGCTATGGTACGACGCTCGGGCAATGGTGAACCATGCGTCGACGCACACCACGCAGCTGTACGACCGGCGACGCGATGACTAGACCTGGACGAGGTCGAGCGGATTCGCCTGTAGGTCGCAGTGAGCCTACTGCGCGGTGACCTCACAGGCGGGGAAATAGACTTCATGCTCCGTGGTTGAGATAAGGCCGCGCATGAAATCGAGCGCATATTTGCCGTTGCCAAGCGGGATGAAACTGATGTTCCTGGCAACTTGAAACTCGTCGATGCCGCTTCGTTTGAAGACGCCTTCGGTCAGCTTTCCGTCCATGATTGGCCTGCCGGCAGGCACACGTATATGGCTGGCCGCAGGCGTGACGACATGCGTGCCGGATTCAACAGTCTCGCAGCGAAGGTGCAAACTGTACTCGAACGCGATCCGTTCTGCGGCCACGTATTCGTGTTTCGCGGCAAGCGCGGCGACCTGCTCAAGGTGCTCTGGTGGAGTGGCGACGGGATGTGCCTGTTGATGAAGCGGCTTGAGAAGGGACGCTTCGTATGACCCCAGGCCGACGGCGGTACGGTTTGCCTGAGTCTGGTGCAACTGTCGATGCTGCTGGAGGGTATCGACTGGCGGTAGCCCACCCGAACAGCACGCCCGAGTTCGGCGTTGTAAACGCAGCCGGCGACGCGTAAACTGCCGTCATGACCGCGCGAATACACTTCCCGACGACATCGAGACTCTGAAGGCCATGCTGCGCGAGCGCGAGGCAAGGCTGTATGAACGCGACGCGCAGGTCGCGCACCTGCGGGAGACGGTCGACTCGCAGAAGACAGCGCTTGCCTCTCGCGCTGCGGAAGTCGAACACCTCAACCTCCTGATTGCAAAGTTGCGGCGCATGCAGTTCGGCCGCAAGTCGAAGAACCTCGATCGCCAGATCGAGCAGCTTGAACTGCGTCTGGAGGATCTGCAGGCCGACGAAGGCGCAGCGCCTGTTGATATCCCGAAGAAGACACCTACTGCGCCTGAACGGCCGCGGCGCAAACCGCTCCGTGACCATCTGCCGCGCGACACGCACACACATCTGCCTGAATCGGCCGCGGTCTGCACGCACTGCAGCGCTGCGATGAAGCAACTCGGCGAGGACATCTCCGAGCAACTGGAATACGTGCCGGCGAGCTTCAGGGTGATCCGTCATGTTCGGCCCAAATTCGCATGCACCTGGTGTGATCACATCGCTCAGGCGAGCGCGCCGGGGCGTCCCATCAAACGAGGCCTGGCAGGTCCGGGATTGCTGGCGCATGTGCTTGTAGCGAAGTTCGCCGATCATGTACCGCTTTACCGACAGTCGGTCATCTACGCCCGCGAAGGCGTCGAACTTGAGCGTTCAACGCTGGCCCGGTGGGTTGGCCATAGTGCAGCGTTGCTGCGACCGCTCGTCGACGCAATCCGGCGACACGTGATGACGGCTTCGAAGCTGCACGCCGACGATACACCGGTGCCCGTGCTCGCGCCGGGTAACGGTACGACCAGAACCGAGCGACTGTGGGTCCATGTTCGCGACGACCGGGCTTCGGCCGATATCACACCGGCTGCCGTATGGTTTGCCTATACACCGGACCGCAAGGGCATTCATCCGCAGCAGCATTTCGTATCATTTGCCGGAACGCTGCAGGCCGATGCCTATGGCCGCTATCAGGCAATCTATGAAACCGGGCGTGTCGTCGAAGCGGCGTGCTGGGCCCACGCCAGACGTCAGATCTACGAACTGCACGTGTCACGACCGAATGCCTTCAACACCGAAGCGCTCGAGCGCATCGGCGCGCTGTACAGCATCGAGGAGAAGATCCGCGGCAAGCCGTCGGGACTACCGCCAGACACACGCGAGACCCTTGCTCGACCAGCTTCATAGATGACTGGGTGAGATGCTCACCACGCTCTCGCGCAAGTCTGATACGAGCAAGGCAATCCTGTATGCCCTTAACCGCTGGGAGGCGCTCACGCGCTACTGCGATGACGGTCGAATCGAGATCGACAATCTGCCCGTCGAACGTGCCTTACGCGGCGTTGCAATCGGGCGCCGGAACTATCTGTTCGCCGGCGCGGATTCTGGAGGCGAACGTGCTGCTGCAATTTACAGCCTGATCGGCACGGCCAAACTCAACGGAGTTGATCCGGAAGCGTATCTGCGTCACGTTCTCACCCACGTCGCCGAACATCCGGTCAACCACGTTGATGAATTGCTACCGTGGAATCTGGATCAGTCGTCGTACTCGAGCGGTGTGACCGCGCAATCCAGAACAGTCGGGTGAATGCGAACTTCGCACCACTCCCTGAACATCCTGATCGTCCGGTTGCGCGGCCATAAATCCGGGTCGATATACCAATCCCCGAGCAGGTGCTCGAAGATCGCCTTCCAGTTACGCTGAATCCACCGCTTGCCCGGCTGGTCCGGGTCGTCACTACTGTCCGTTGGGATCAGGAACGCGGATGGTTCATCACGCGCGTCATCTAGAGTGATCTTTGCATTGGCTGGGAAGGGATCGGCGTCATTGATCCATTCAACAAATGGTGTGCTGGGCAGGACGATGGCGACCACCCGGTTTGCGACGTAAAGCGGCTCTTGCTGCATGCATTCGATCCTCGTATCAGATGGTCGAATGCTAAAGCAACACGGTCGTCATGCAACTCTTACCGATAAAGCGCCGACAGGCTCATCATACGCCTAGTCGAAGACTAAACGACAACGTCCTGATGTCTGCTCTTGAATGCGGAATCTCTATCGCGAGACGAGTACTCAGAAAATGTGCTATTGCTGCTCCACTCCCTCTTTACGATTCACTTCGGCAGGAGTGGGAGCGTGAATTTACAACTTTGTCGCCACAACAATACTTACTTCCGGTGTCGCATTGATCGACATCGGATCCTATTCTTCCTGCACGCGTGGAGTGAAGTCGAGCACCGGCACCGCATCCGACTCGAACATCAGTTGTTCAAAGGCGGGGGATTCAGGAGCCCACTCGATGCGGCGGGTCACCGACTTAAGATCGGGAGCTCCGATCAAAAATCTTTCCTCGTACCGAAGATAGAGGGTTTGAAAGAATTGTCCCAACCGCAGCGGACTTCCGTGCGGTGGAAACGAGTCCATTGTCGAGCCCGCATGGTCCCCTTCCGCCTCTGTCAGCGCTAGCGAAACAGCTTCATAGCGACTGACATCATCTCTAATTCCTCTTCGCCCTGTTAGCTCTCGCAACGCCGAATGAAAGCGGAAGATCGACTCGACAGGTTCGTTGTTAGGTTGGAGCGCAATGTCGTTTGCCTCGAGTTGTACTGCCGGCGATGCCGACGCTACAAGTGGGCTTACGGCTTCGACGGCCTGCTCACGCTGTCGGTTTGCACGGATCACGAAAAGGAAGCCGAATACAAGTGCAGGATATGTGATATGGAGGTTTGTGCATTCACCGATAGTTTCCTCCATTCGGTTCGTCAGGTTTCGGAACGCACCTGTCATCCCCTTACACGACACAGCGAGTACGGGGCCGATGCCTTCCTTGGTAACAACGACATCAACGTTCTTGGTTTTGAGTCCTCCAAGAACTGTCCGCTCTCCGCCTTGCCCTTTCGTTGGGTCAAACACGAGCAAGTGCTTTCCGCCGCGGCGGATAACTTCAAACGGAGGTCTCGGAGTAATTTCGTCCGGATCGAACCCACCTTCTACGACAAGTCGGCAGGCCACGTACCAATGCAACGGCTTAATGTGTTCTTGACTTTGGGTACGACCGGAATACGTGGCGAAATGCCACAATGCTTCCGTCAGATTGACCCATTGGCACTTCTTTTCCTTCGGCGGAAAAGGCTCATTGCGCCGTGGGACCATAATGTCTCCATTCCCTCATGGTAGTCACCGCATCCTCAATGTCAGTTAGCGGGAGATTTGCGAACACCTCGGCAGGAGGCAAAATAATACGTACTGCTTCACCCGGCTCAAGCTTCAGCATGCCGCCGCCGAGAGGATGACCTTCGAGTTCACAACTCAAGCGGATGAATGGTGTCTCCCAGGCTTCAATCAGTTGGGCGACCGCCGCTTGGTCTCGCACTCGCACGCTGTGTACTGAGTTGGTGCAGCTACAGCCAGCATCGTTGCGCACTAAGCTGACGTCCTTCCCCGACATGTATGACATGAAGAAGTCCGGGATCTGAACGTCGGGTACAGAATACCAAGGCTCGCGAACTCGACACTTGTATGCCTCTCGAGCCTGTTGCCCGGGCTCCGAGTCTAGATATTTCTGGACCGAAGCAGGGATCTTCCCCGTCTTGGAGAGACGAAGTAACAATACTTGTTCGTCCTCTTTGCACCATTGCGCAACCGTTGCGGCAGTCAACGTCCCTTGTGGCAGAGCGCGACCATTGCGTACTGACGGATGGAGAAGCTGTTGGGGAATCTTCCACTGCTTGGCTTCGGATGGGCGAAGATGGAAAAAGTCGTTCGCTCCCGTTACATATCCGATGCCGACCGACGCAACCGCGCCGAAGCGGCGCACCCTTGGGTGCGTAGCCACGGCACGATAGGTGTCGCGGGCTCGGGATGACATGATGAAAGGTCGGAGTCTGCCATTCCAATCGTTCCGCCATTCATTCAGGTCAATGCTGGTGAATTTGGTCGGAGGCGCAGACATCGCACGAAAACGCCTAAGGGCGCTGAATCGGATGGTGCTGGACTTCGCGCCAAATCCATCGGCAAATAGCAGCCAGCAGTCCTCTGAGAGCTCCGGGAAAAGCTTCTCTTGGAAGGCAACTATGTGCACAACCGAGAAATTCTCGACAAGATATTCGAGCAGTGGCCGTGCGTAGGGAGCATGCCCGATTTCTGCAGGCACGACAAAGGCCATACGACCTCCAGGCACAAGCAGGCTGGCTGCGGCGACCAAAAACGGGGCCCATGATGAGCTCAGCCCAGAGAACTTTGCTCCGTGTGACAAGCAAAGACGAAGCGCCGTGTCGCGTACAGTTCCCTTGAAAGTCTGGTAACGGATAAACGGCGGATTGCCCGCGGTGCACTCAAATCGTTCGTGCGTATTCGCAGCCCATGCGAAAAAGTCGCCTTCGTGAACTAACGCTGATGGCGCGCGAGCTATAGCGTCTTCAGCCGATGACGGGTCCTGCTCAATTCCAACGCTATTCGCATGCGCGGCCAAAAACCGTCCATCTCCACATGATGGATCTAGGAGTCGGTCGTCGGAGTGCCGGACAGCCCAACCCGCCAAGGTGCGTACGACAGCGTCTGGCGTAAAGTAAGCGCCGGATTCCTTCTGGGTCAGTTTTATCATTCGTTCCGCATTTGCATGTCTGCTCAAGAGCAGGCGTTTGAGCTGAATTGTAACCTCGTCGGCCTCAAATGAGCCTGACAGACTTCGCGCCAATTTAGGTGCGACTCGACGCGCAAGTCGTCAATGGCTCGGGGTCGAGCAGTGACAGAGTGCTGTATAAAAAAACAGTATCCGAAACTTTTCGACGCTGCGCAAGGGCGGCGAGAAATGTGTGACTTGGGCACAATAGACCTGCGACGAACGCCGGCAATACTGGAGCGCTCGGTCAGTTGACGCACAAAGCCAGGCGAGGAACTACAGCCGATGTGTGCATCACCGCGAGAACACCCTACGATCCGCGGTGATGCCAACGAACGAGCGCTTCAGACTACGATCCAGACAGACCTGCGGTTGGGTCGACGTCGGACACTGCATTATGTCGCGGTGCTGGGTCCCCTCCTTTCATAGCCAAGGCATACTTGGCGGCTTTCCCGGTCCGATCTGAGCTATTGGTGCATCGACAACCGACAGTGGATAGCCAGCTTTGTTTGAGCGTCGATTGGATTACTTTAGTCTCGCGGCGTATCGCTTGTTTGCGAAACGTTTGATGTAGCTGTTTGAACCGCCCCGGGAATCGTGGAGGCTGGTTGGGTTAAGTTAATGCGGGTTCAGCGGCAGCCGTTTTAAGTTGCCGATAGTAGTTTGCCTCAGCTTCGGCGGGCGGGATATAGCCGAGGGGT
>Ga0116227_10013549_pt1 | contig 12765 bp, 11 predicted proteins | sample S1TSphgellanicum_FD_89693 | JGI IMG/M metagenome (GOLD analysis project Ga0116227, IMG submission 89693) | Host-associated microbial communities from peat moss isolated from Minnesota, USA - S1T2_Fb - Sphagnum magellanicum MG | ecosystem: Host-associated > Plants > Peat moss > Unclassified... | reverse complement strand
CTATCAATATCAAGCGCGTTGGGCTGGGACTGTTCCCAACGATAAAACGCCGTAGAGGGAATCCTGTAGTGATTTCATCCACTACTAATAGTACCTCAAAGGAAGTTCTGGTAGTGTTAAAACGCGCCAGAAGCCTACACTGTCCCGAAGGGCAGTGTAGGTAGTTCACTAAACGGTCATCAGTAGAGAGTAAAATATCTGCCTGAGCGACTTCTGCACAAGCAATATGAAAAGAATCGTAAAGACCAAAACCTAAATTCTCTAATTGCTGTGAGCGAAAATCAACGTCTTCATCTATATTGATAGTAATTACGGAAAACTCCAATAAGGTGCTAATCCAGACATCACCTGATTGAATACACTCAAGGGCACGCTGTTGTTTAGAGACTTCCAGAAATTAAATTATCCCAATTTATGGACTCGACACGACTGTTACTCCCTCTGCTCCCCTGAGAATTCGATATTTTTTTAGTTGGAAGTCCCTTATAGGATTCATCCTGGGAATACCCATAGATGAGAATATTAGTATCAATAAATACCCTATCGGATATTAGCCTCTTCTCGATTAAAGTCAAATCCTTGAGTGTTTAAAGAAATTGCTGTGAAAGTCGGTTTTTTCGGTTTTTCTAGAGGTTCTGATTCATCTAAAACAATCACACGAATAGCCTTACCTTCCCACTGAGACAAATATTGTGGGGGAATGGCAACTGTACCATTATGAAGAATCGTCTTAAATTCAATGGCTTCCATAGGTTAGCTCAATAAAGCGTTATATCTATATCCATTTTAGGGGAGTACCCTGCGGGAAGCGAGCTATCGCGTTGCGTCTCCGTTCGCGTAGCGTCTCGAAGAGAAGGAGATACCCCTAGGGGATTTTAGATTAGAGAGGAAGCAGGGTATAAGAGATAATACTGATAATTTGGAGAAAAACTTGTAAATTAATTTTGCATAGTTACTTAAACCGCTAATTTCTATTCCCCCTGCTCCATGCTCCCTGCCCCCAGGTAGAGAACAAAAAAGGTGAGCATTACTGCCCACCACCAGAATTGCTATTTTCTCCCCCTAATTCCCCTTACAAACGTGCTTTAGTAACCCCTCACAAGCATCAACGAGTAGGTCAATCACCTGATCACATTCTTCTGTACCGCCATAGTAAGGGTCTGGAACTTCTTTCAGCGTGTGTCTAGAGCAAAAGTCACAAATCAAGCATACTTTATGATGATATTGTCCAGCAGGATCAATAGAGAGGATATCTTGATAATTCTCTCGATCCATCGCCAGAATTAAATCAAACTCTTGTAAATCCGATTTTTGAAACTGACGGGCTTGACCTAGCAGTTTAATTCCTAGCTTTTTAGCAGCCGCAGCACTCATCCGAGGGTTAGGTGCGCTACCGATGTGATAATTGGATGTACCAGCGGAGTCGCAGAGAATATGCCCGCTTAAGCCAGCCTGTTCAACCAGATGATTCATGATATTTTCCGCCGATGGGGAGCGGCAGATGTTACCTAAGCAAACAAACAGGAGCTTGTAAGGCATAAATATCTCTGATTACATTCCCGGAAGTTCAAGCCCGCTGGTTAGGTCTTCCATCCGTTCTCGCATTGTGGCTGTGGATTTGTCGTAGGCATTTTTCATAGCTATTGTAACCAAATCAGAAAGTAATTCTGGGCCTTGTGCTACGGCCTCTGGAGAGATTTCTACTCGCTTTGGTTCTTGGTTGCCACTGACAATTACTTTGACTAGACCACCACCTGATTCCCCTTGAATCTCCATTTGCTCCAATTCTTCTTGGAGTCGCTTGGCACCTTCTTGAACTTGCTGTGCTTTTTTAAAAGCTTCGGCTAGTTCTTTCATTTTTCCCAGGCCGAAGCCAAATCCCTGTCCTTTTCCTGTCATAATCTAAGATTTTGTGTGAGCGTTGATTAACAAAGTCAGATTCAATTATAGATTGGGTAGGTAGTTCAGCTATAGTATTACCCAATAATTAGTTCTAGACTAGGGATCTGAAGAATTGTTTCCCTAAACCCCTGCACTCTGAAACTCTCCAATCATTTTAACTTCTGGCTCTAACCAAATTGACCAACGTTCTTGGACGTTGTGTTGGATGTAGCGAATCAGAGAAAAAATATCATTAGCCCTAGCACCACCACGATTCACAATAAAGTTGGCATGGAGTAGCGCTACTTGGGCACCACCAATTTGGTAGCCTTTGAGGCCAGTTTGTTCAATCAACCAGCCAGCAGCGTATGGTTTAGGATTACGGAACACACTACCACAATTGGGGAAGTTATAGGGTTGGGTAGTTAGGCGATGTTGTTTGTGTTCCTTGGTTTTGGCTATGACCTGAGCTGGATCGGCACCTGGTTGGAGTTGGAAAGTAGCTTCGGTGACTATGCGCTGGCAGTCTTTCTCTCCTTGGAGTGATGATGTACGGTAGTTGTAAACTAGCTGACTGGGGGCCAGGGTTTCCAGTGTTTGATCTGGTAAAAGTACCTGGGTACTAACTAACATATCTGCTATACAGCTATTATGCGCCCCTGCATTCATCACAACAGCACCCCCGACAGTTCCTGGAATACCAACAGCCCACTCTAATCCTTCCCAGCCCTGTTCCGCTGCTTCCCATGCCAAGCTGGGAATAGATTCCCCTGCGGCAACGGTTAGTTGACCTGTGTGGGGATCGAAGTGTTTGGAACGGAGATGACGAGTGGCAATAACTAAACCTGGTATACCGCGATCGCTCACCAACAAGTTAGAGCCTGCTCCCAGGATGGTGATTTTTAACTCCTGTTCTTTTGCATACTCAATACTTGCTTGTAGGGCTTCTAAGTTTCGTGGAGCAACGTACCATTCAGCTGCTCCACCGACTCGGTAGGAGGTAAATGCTGACAATAAAGCCTGGGACTTGATTGTACAATCAGTGCCTGGTAGGTGAATTACCTGACTCTCGGATGCCTGTTTTTGCGTAGTCGATGGCGAGACTATGCAGACTTTTCCGGCTGCCTGGGAGGTTATCATTTTGACTTCAATTTGTAACTTTTATTAATTAATGCAGAAACAAAACTAAGCTAATCTCTCTTAACTTTAAGATGTGGCTTTAGCAGGCTCCCGGAGAGTTGCCATGATTTCTGGAATCACTTGGTTCAAGTTACCAGCTCCTAAAAACAGCGCTAGGTCCCCAGGACGGAGTGTCTCTAATAAGAATTCACATACTGAGGATAGAGTTGGTTGATAAGCCACCTGTGGATGCTGTTTGAGAATAGCTGTTGCCAGGGTTGCCCCGCTAACTTGTCCTAAATCAGGTTCACCAGCACTGTAAATCTCAGTGATCACTACCTGATCAGCATAAGTAAAAGATTGGGAAAATTCTTCTAAAAAGGTGAGTGTTCGACTGTAGCGATGGGGTTGGAAGATGGCTACAACTCTTTGTCCTGGTCTAGACTGGAGGCGTGCTGCGGCAAGTGTAGCCCGAATTTCGCTAGGGTGATGGGCATAGTCATCTATGAAGGTAATACCATCGACTTCGCCTCGGAATTCAAAGCGCCGTCTGGCTCCCTCAAAGGTGGCAATCCCTTTGGCAATGGCACCAAATTCTAAGCCTAAGGCTCGGCCTACAGCTACTGCTGCTAGAGCATTACTGAGGTTGTGCCGACTTAGTAGCCGCAAATTCAATACTCCTAAGGCTTTGCCCTGTTCCCATACCAATGCTGTAGTGCCATTAGCACGGTAGTCAATGTTGGTGACAGTGTAGTCTGCACCTGTATCTGGGTGTAGGCTGTAGCTGATTTTTGGTTGGAGGCGATCGCGTACTGTAGCGCAATCAATGCTGCCTACCAAAGTTTTACAGCCTTGGGCAAATTTTTGGAATATCTCTACCACTTCCTCTAGGGTATCGTAGTGGTCAGGATGGTCCAATTCAATATTGGTAATAATTCCAATTTCCGGAGTATGTTTCACCAGCGAGCCATCTGATTCGTCTGCCTCAGCTACTAAGTAGGGACTTGCCCCTAGTCGAGCGTTACCCTCCCAAGCATTTACTTCACCACCAACTAAAATCGTGGGGTCAAGACCAGCTTGTAGTAACATATAACCAATCATGCTACTAGTTGTAGTTTTGCCGTGGGTTCCTGCCACAGCGACGCTGTAGTGTTCGGCAATCAAAGCTGCAAGGACATCAGAACGATGTAATATTGGGCAACCTAATTCTAGCGCCGCTTTATATTCCAAATTATTGGTGTTAATAGCTGTGGAACAAATTACTTGAGGCAGTGGTAAATTGATAGTAGGTAATTGCTCCGCTAAGTTTAATAATACTGATACTTGGGGACGAAAGAATTCCAGATTGCTTGCCTCTTGTCTACCAAAAATATGAGCTCCGATAGATTCCAACTTTCGGGTAATGTGGTTAGGGCGCAGATCCGAACCTGACACTGGCAGTTGGCGTTTTGCCAAAACGTATGCCAGAGCAGACATTCCAATCCCCCCAATCCCGATAAAGTGAAATGGTCTACCGCTAAAATCCACAGAATTACTCATTGTTCGCTCCTCTTACACCACACCACACCACGCCATAATTACAAATAACACGCGTATCATAACAGGAATTTGATTTTTACCGATACTACTACCGTATTATTCTCATACCAGATGAACTGTTGATTTTTTATTCTAGTCTCGCTTGTTCAGCAAGATTTTACCTTGAACTGTTTCTATGATCATTCCCAAAATTACCACTGGATCGGGAAAAAAATCTTGTAATTTCAAATACATATTTCTAGTTACCTTACTGGATTTAGTGTCGAGAATATGGTGGACTAGGAAACTAAGTTTAAATTGTCTTAAGCCTCAGCTTGAATCGACTACAATATTACATTGCTAGTGAATCAATTTTGCAATTGCATAGAGTCAGGAAGTGACTGGATGCAGAAATTTGGGATTTTTGGCGGCACATTTGACCCAGTTCATTGGGGACACTTGCTCATAGCTGAAACAGCTTTGCATCAAGTGCCTTTAAACCAGGTAATTTGGGTGCCATCACATCAGCCTCCTCACAAACAGGCAACTTTGTTTGAACATCGGGTTGCCATGCTGCAATTAGCCATACAGCCCTATCCAGAGTTCACCGTTTCACTGGTTGAAGTACGGCAATCTGGGACTTCATATGCCATCAACACCCTGATCGATTTATCTGCTTATTACCCCAATACTCACTGGTACTGGATTATTGGCTTGGATGCTTTCCAAACCTTACCCCGTTGGTACCGTGGACATGAACTAGCACAAATGTGTAATTGGTTAATCGCACCCCGACTGCTAGGTGGTGAGAATATAACTCAAAGTGAGTTAATCTGCAAGCAGGTAGAACAAGAACTAAGAGATTCCTCTGTCACTATTTGTTGGCAATTATTGAATATACCTTTAGTTGGAATTTCGTCAAACCTTATCCGTCAACTCCATACCCAACTCCAGTCAATTCGATGTTTTGTCCCCGACTCAGTTAGGACGTATATTGAAACCCATAACCTCTATATTGATAATTCTAAATAAATTCTGTTGTTTTTTCAAGATCTAACGCTTTATAGTTGTGCGTACTTCACCCCTTTTACGATATGATTGGGGTCAACGATATCAACCTATAAGCATAAATACAGAGGGCAAGACACTGTGATTAGAGTCGCAATTAACGGTTTTGGGCGCATCGGGCGTAACTTTGCACGCTGCTGGGTTGGAAGACAGAATAGCAAAATCGACCTTGTTGCTATCAATGATACATCAGATCCTAGAACAAACGCACATCTGCTGAAGTATGACTCGATGTTAGGTAAATTAAAAGGTGTGGATATTGCAGCAGACGATAATTCAATTACCCTGAATGGGAAAACCATTAAGTGTGTGTCCGATCGCAACCCGGAAAACTTGCCCTGGAGAAATTGGCAAATCGATTTAATTATTGAAGCAACAGGGGTATTTACTGCCAAGGAAGGAGCACTCAAGCATATCAATGCTGGAGCAAAAAAGGTATTGATCACTGCTCCTGGGAAAAATGAAGACGGTACATTTGTGGTCGGCGTAAATCATCAAGATTACAATCACGACATCCACCATATCATCAGTAATGCTAGCTGTACCACCAACTGCTTGGCTCCCATCGCCAAGGTATTAAATGATAAATTTGGGATCATCAAAGGGACGATGACCACTACCCACAGCTACACTGGTGACCAACGGTTGCTAGATGCTTCCCACCGGGATCTGCGCCGAGCTAGGGCAGCAGCCATCAATATTGTACCCACTTCCACAGGGGCAGCCAAGGCAGTAGCACTGGTAATTCCTGATCTGAAAGGCAAACTAAATGGGGTGGCTTTGCGCGTACCTACCCCCAATGTTTCGATGGTGGACTTTGTGGTGCAAGTGGAAAAGCGGACTATTACTGAGGAAGTGAACGAAGCCTTGAAGGATGCTGCCGAAGGTCCGCTCAAGGGCATTCTAGATTACAGTGAACTGCAATTAGTATCATCCGATTATCAAGGTAGTGATGCTTCCTCCATAGTCGATGCCAGTTTAACTTTGGTCATGGGTAACGACTTAGTCAAGGTCATGGCCTGGTACGACAATGAGTGGGGCTATAGCCAACGGGTTTTGGATTTGGCAGAAATCGTGGCTGAGAAATGGGTTTTATAGGATAGTTGGGGACTGGGAATTGGGAAGAAGCTATTACCCAATACCCAACACCCTGAAAATTATCAAAATCAAGCATAATTAACCTTTATAGCCATTAGCTAAAACAATGAATACAGTACAAATCCGCGTCGGTGTCCTTGGTTTTGGGGGACTTGGACAGGCAGCAGCTAGAGTGATTGCGCCAAAGCGAGAATTGCTTTTTGTCGCCGCAGCAGACCAAAAAGGCTACGCTTATTCCCCAGAAGGATTAAATCCTCAAGCTTGCATCAGTACTTACCAAACCCAAGGTTCCGTTGGTTATCTAGAACCAATGGGATCTCTAAGCAATCACAGTATTCAAGACTTAATTGGCAACCAGGTTGACGGCTATTTCCTGGCCTTACCTAACCTCCCCAACGATTTTATCCCCTCCGTTGCCCAAGAATTTATCAATGCAGGTTGGCGGGGAGTACTAGTGGATGCAATTAAACGCACTAGTGCTGTAGAACAACTCCTGGCGATGAAAACAGAATTCCAAGCAGCGGGAATCACTTACATGACAGGCTGTGGCGCCACTCCTGGACTGTTAACAGCTGCGGCAGCTTTAGCTGCCCAGAGCTATGCAGAAATTCACAAGGTGGATATTACCTTCGGGGTAGGAATTGCTAACTGGGAAGCTTACCGCGCTACCATCCGCGAAGATATTGCTCATATGCCCGGTTACAGCGTAGAAACCGCTAGGACCATGACTGATGCTGAGGTAGAAGCACTACTAGACCAAACTAATGGCGTGCTTACCCTGACAAATATGGAACATGCTGACGATATCATGCTAGAAATAGCGGGAATAGTGGGGCGCGATCGCGTTAGTGTTGGTGGGGTGGTAGATACCCGCAACCCAGCAAAACCCCTCAGTACCAATGTTAAGGTGACAGGACGCACCTTTGAAGGGAGGATTTCTACCCATACCTTTACCTTAGGAGATGAAACCAGTATGGCTGCTAATGTCTGTGGTCCTGCCTTTGGCTACCTCAAAGCTGCTCGCCAATTACATCAACGGGGTGTTTATGGGATCTTTACTGCTGCTGAAATTATGCCGCAGTTTGTTAAGTAATTGGGTATCAGGGGGCAGAGGGTAGGAGGAAAAGTTTCAATTATTTTTATCCTCGAAGGTTGTATTTTATGAACTCAGGACTGCTGGGTCAATCAATTTTGGATTTTGGATGCAAGGATTTTAGATTAACCCCATACCGTCGATGTTGGGGCAAGAGGTAAAAAATTCTAGATTGTACATTATGGAAAAGTCCCACAAATAAATTTGGGGGCTTGAGACCTTTTTAGATTTTCAATGCAAGAATTTCTAATCCAAAATCTAAAATTCGGTCATTTCTTGCTACTTAGTCTAAACTCGAGTACGCTTAGACTGGTTAAAAGAGTGCGGGGATTACCTCAGTTGCGATTCCGAAGCATCACGCATCGATTAATCTTTGGTTGCGTTATAGCTGCAATCTTCATCTACAGCGTGTCCTATTGGGAGATACGCCCAATATTAGAGCAAAGTTTAGGAACATGGACAATTCAGTTAGCCGAATCACGTGTTAACACTATAGCAGCTGAAATCATCGGCACTTTGCGATCGCTGGAACAAGAGGCCAATCTAATTGTTCAGACTAACCTAGAGGAATCTACAGTGCCACTCTTGCAAACCCTGATGGCACAAAAATCAGAAATCCATGCTATTGCGGCTCGTCTCTCAACAGGGAGCAAATCCATCGGATTAGGAGGTGATGATGGGGAGGGCTTACTCAGCCATTGCCAGGTCTCAGCAACATCAAACTACCCCTTTTGGACTGCACCCTATCAACTCAGTCCATCCAACCCCTCCTTCGGAATTACCTATTGCCTATCCCTCCAGCAAAGGCAAAATATAGTGGCTATTGAACTCACCCTCCACTGGCTAAAACCATTGGTAACTCGTAAGCTTTCATTAGTCAGCAAATTCTATCAACTAGAAATGCCACCGCCCTTTGTCATTGCCCCCCAAACCGGACAAGGGCTGGTCGGTACCTCAGCATCTATGCAAAAGCTGTTACAGTCTGCCAACCTCCGCCATCGGCTAGCTGCAAACAACTCTGGTCCTCAAGTGTTGGAGGACTCCTCCGGGATTCTGGTAACTACCTCCTTACCACCAACCTCCTGGATTATTGGCATTGCCATACCCAATACTCAGACCAGGATGTTTGCCCAAAAATTCCTCTGGCTCATAATTGGATCGATGACGAAAGACATGATTTTAATGTGTGTGGCGATAGCCCTTGTCTCCCGTCAAACAACCCGATCCCTCCGCGCCCTGCTCACCAGTACCGAAGATATTGCCCAGGGTAATCTAGACACTACCTTAATCGTAGTTACCCAACATGACGAGGTTGGTCGCCTAGCCAAAGCCTTTCGCCAAATGCGCGACGCCCTGAAGATTTATATCCAGGAATTGCAGGAGACCACTGCCGCCAAGCAAAAAATGGAGAGTGAACTCTCAATAGCAGCTCAAATCCAGCGATCAATGGTACCCAAAATTGAGGTAGCCAGCAGTTCCCATCCACGCCATAAACTTTCTGCCCTGTTTCAACCTGCCCGTGTTGTGGGTGGTGACTTCTATGACTTCTTTGCTCTGGGGAACGATTGTCTGTGCTTTGTGATTGGAGATGTTGCAGACAAAGGAGTGGCTGCGGCCCTATTGATGGCCCGAACAATAACCCTGCTCCGGACAGTGGCCAAGCCAACTAGCACCCCTGTAGAGATTCTGTGCGCCCTTAATGATCAACTGTGTACCAATAACGATGAGTGTTTGTTTGTCACCTTATTTTGTGGTGTACTAGATTTGAACACTGGAGCCTTAACCTATGCCAGCAGTGGTCACGATCTCCCATTACTGGTGCGCGATCGCTGCATTCAATCCTTAGATTTGGAAACAGGTCCACCCCTGGGACTGGAGGAAGAAGCTCTCTTTCCCCAAGGTGAGTTCTTACTCCAGCCCGACGATCTAATTTTGCTGTATACAGACGGGATCACCGAAGCCATGAATCCCGATGGAGAACTGTTTTCAGAAACGCGACTAATTGACTTACTCACTTTTTATCCCCCTGCTAATCCTGCTCAAACAATACGCCTGATTCAATACTTTTATCGCCAATTTGTGGCACAAGCCCCACAATCAGATGATCTGACTATATTAGTCCTGCAGTATCAGCCATCTAGCCCCTTCTCCCAAGATATGGATATTGTGGAATGGACCCTAACAATTAACAGCAAGCTAACTGAATTGGAGAGAGTCAGCCAACACTTGGCAGAAATCTTGAAAGCAGAATCCATAGCTGTAGAAAACATCGAAGATACACTGCTCATTGTTGAGGAAGTATTAGTCAACATTATTCAACACGGCTATGACAACAAAGAACACCAGCGGATCGATTTACAAGTTAAGATTAGTACCGGGATTTTAAGGATGGTCTTTGAGGATTGGGGCAAGCCCTTTAATCCTCTGAGAGAAATTGCCACCCCCGATTTATCTATAGATGATGAGCAGCGAGCCTCAGGTGGTTTAGGATTTTATCTAGTTCGGGAGTTGGCGGACCAAGTTGACTATCTGCGTCAGGACAACAAAAATATTTTGACAATTAGGAAAAATTTAAAGTGAAATACTGCACAAGGAGCATAAAATACGATGAAACTACAAATCCAAACTAAACCCTCTGAACCTACCACCTTGTATCTAATTCTGGATGGAAAGCTTGATACCCTAACAGCACCAGAGTTAGATTCATTCATCAGCGACAAACTCATTCAAAATATCAATACCCTGATTTTTGATCTCCAGACACTTAGTTATATTTCAAGTGCAGGTCTGCGGGTTTTTGCGAAGACCCGCAAGTTGATCAAATCAAGGAAGGGAGAGATGTTTTTTGTCAACCTCAGTCCCCAAGTGGAGAAGGTTTTTGAAATTGTTAAAGCTGTACCCATCGCTGAAGTTTTTAAAAATACTCAGGAACTTGATGCATATTTAGGAAAGATGCAAAACCAGGTAATACAAGAGCCATAATTAGGGTCTGCTGAAAAACTCTCCCATTGCGAATCCAGAATTTATGGGAGTAGGAGGATTGTCTCCCAACTCCCTATTGAAAGTCTACTCAGAGTACCACAGCGTATTCAATCAGCTGAGAAAGACGCAAGCGGATAGTTTCCAATCCCAAGTGTTGACTGGCGGAAATAAACACTGCTAAAGGAAACTCTTCTTGAGCTAAGATAAGTCTCTCGCTGTCTACTTGGTCAATTTTATTAAACACGACCAAGGCAGGTCCGGGTGTGACTGGCATTTGTGCGAGGATATCCCGGACGGAGCGAATATGACTTAACCATGCAGGATGGGACAAATCCACTAAATGCAGTAAGGCATTAGCTTCTGTCACTTCCTCTAAGGTGGCACGGAAGGCATCCATTAGAGATGCAGGTAGCTCATGGATAAACCCTACTGTATCTGTAATTAGGGTTTCCAGTGGTTCATTAGTATCGGCATGGGGTATGACTAGACGACGGGTAGTGGGGTCAAGGGTAGCAAATAGCTGGTCAGCGGTATACACTTCTGAGTTGGTCAGGGCGTTGAGCAAGGTGGACTTGCCAGCGTTGGTGTAACCAACTAAAGCCACTGAAGGAACTTCTCGATGTTGTCGCCGTTGCCTTAAGCGGGACCGATGGGCTTGCAACTGGTTAACCTCTTGTTGCAGTCGGGATATCCGCCGTTGGATTGCCCGGCGTTCTGTTTCCAGTTTGGTTTCACCAGGTCCCCTTGTCCCAATACCACCCCCTAATCGAGACATTGCCTGACCTCTACCTGTCAGTCGCGGCAGCATATATTCTAACTGTGCCAGTTCTACTTGTAACTTCCCGGCGCTGGATTGAGCACGTTGGGCGAAGATATCTAAAATTACTTCTGTGCGGTCAACTACCCGGACACCGATTTGGATTTCTAGGTTGCGGACTTGGGAGGGTGACAGGTCGCGGTCAAACACAACCAGACTGGCTCCGAGGGTTTGGGCAGTGAGGGCAACTTCTTGCACTTTACCATCCCCAACTACAGTTTGGGGATGGATGCGCGATCGCTTTTGCTGTAGTATCTGCAAGACTTCTCCCCCTGCCGTATCTACTAACCGGGCTAATTCCGCCAAGGTATTTTGGAATTGCTGGGGTGTCATTTCTCCGGTTAACACACCGACGATTAGCACCCGATCATGGTCAGCATCTACTTCCTGGGCAATGAATTCCCGGCGGAATTCTGCTTCTATATTTTCCACCAAATCCAGAAAATCCTGCTCTGCTAGGGCATCTAAGCTCAGCGGTGGTGATACATAGGAATAGATAGCTGAATCTGGAATAGCAATGGCTGACTGCTGGGTAGGCACCAGCTGTTTAGTAGTTGAGACGAGGTGCGCCAAGTATGCTTCTTTGACGTATCCTGTCGCTCCACCACCGCGCCGGGTAAATCCTGTGTCCGTGATATTGAGCAATACCAAAGCATCCAATCGTTGTAGTGCCATTGCTGTCAGAGCCGCCTCGTTTGGTGGTTCTGGTTTCAGATGGGTAGCTATACAACGAATCCCACTCAGCCGTTCTGCACCATAACGGGGCAATTCCAACGGTGGAATTTGGGTCTGACGCGGTGTGCCTACCCCAACTCGAATCACTTGACCGCGACGGTTAAGGTAGGCACACACAGGCTGATTGATTTCCGTGCTAATTGCTGCCAGACGCTGGGAAAATTCAGGGGTAGTGATGCGATCGCCCCTAATACGCTGATGGTACAGCCGCTGTAGTTGTTTTAGCTGGCTGGATTTTAAACCTTGAAGATTACCGAAGATAGTCTCTATAGGCGTTTCTGACCAGTAAAATGGCCCCCCGAGTCTTTCAATTGTCTATTTTACAACAGGATTTGGGGTCCTAGCTCTTTCTTTTAGCTAAAACAAAAAGAAGCCCCATATCTGACCCGTTCGCGCAGCGTCTCCGCTTTGGAGTTGGGCAGTGTGGGATGAATTTTTGGGCGATGACGAATTG
>Ga0116227_10013548_pt1 | contig 12765 bp, 9 predicted proteins | sample S1TSphgellanicum_FD_89693 | JGI IMG/M metagenome (GOLD analysis project Ga0116227, IMG submission 89693) | Host-associated microbial communities from peat moss isolated from Minnesota, USA - S1T2_Fb - Sphagnum magellanicum MG | ecosystem: Host-associated > Plants > Peat moss > Unclassified... | reverse complement strand
TCCCCCTTCCCCCACCCCCCAAAACACTCCACAGGGAACGGGAGCCAATGGGATTACGCCAGAGAAATAACAAAAGCAAAATTAACGTCAGAGAAAAAGAAATAAGTCAAAGATAAGTAAAAGACACACAAACAGACACCATGTTTGCTTTAATATATAAGATAGCAATGCCTTTGAAAGGGTATCAGATTCTTAAATTGTATTAGGCTATCGACAGTTCTTAGGTCTTCTTATTCTTCTCATATTAGTAACATTATTATTTTTCAGTTCACCTAGACATTAATTCTAATCACATACAATGAATATATATTATATCGCATTATAAAATATTATAACAAAACATGTCTCATGTTCAAATGAGCTTTCAAATTCTTCTAAATCTTTTTCCTAAGTTAGCTTTTGGTCTCAATCAATTCAAACCAGTCCGAGAATTGAGTGCCTTTTTTCATCACAAATTACTTTTTCAAAGTTCTTTGATTGGAGGTGGAATCTTGAGAGACCCAACAAGCTCCAGTCACAATCCTCCAAACCCTGGTTCAATTTTGTTCTTCTGTTCAATCAAATCAACCAATTACTTTGGGTAGAAGACTCAGGAAAAATGAATGAATGAATGAATTGAGTCATATTCAAGGTTTCCACTCATGCAAACGAAGGATGCAAGTGAAACAAGGTGTGATGAAAAAGCCCCTTAGGGCTTCTTCTGGTAATTCACTTGATCAAGGGTCTTACCCTATACATTTGCAATTATATAGATTGTTTCATTGTAGGTAGTGGTGAGACCCATATAATAATACTTCATAACCGAGTGTTGACCCACTTCTGGTAATGCCTGCAACTGAGGGCCTTACCCTACACATATGCGATTACATTATAATTTGTTTCATTCTACTAGTGAAACCCTTCTAATTTCTCATTATTTTTTTGAGGGTTTTGCCCTGCATGGCTGCATCTCTCAGGTTTATTCAGCATCTACCAATCTTTCAATCATTTGGCTTCGCAGAACAATTGTGTGTGAAAATAATCAGGAACAAAACAGTCTAAGTTGTATTTGCAGTTCATGATGACATGTATGAAGGCTCATCTTTGTAAGCTGCATGATGGGTTTGATGCAGGTTTTTGTGGAATCGACATAGTGGGTCTGGGGTGCTTGTGCAAAATGGACTGTTTTGCCTACATAGAAGAAGACACTAACTTTCTTCATCTCCTCCTCGGTTTCTTTGCTGGCTATTCATCCTATTAAAATCATAACCCATCTAGACTGATCCTGTTCATCGAGGAGTCAAGGGTGTGTTATGCCACTCTGAAGTTGAGATACTTGTTCAGAAATGCATCAACCCTAAATCTATAAAGGGATAAGTTACTACAAATCATTGCTGGCTGTGTTTGTGTTTGAGCAGCAGAAGTTCAAATATATCTTCTTCTGGCAGGTCTTGTTCTTTGAGCAGGTCAGGATCAACAACAATTGAAGAACTCAGAATCTCATATCTTCAAAAGAAAATTTGGTACAGGTGACATGCTGGATGATGGTTGCTGGAGAATGACAAGTGCAGGTGCACATCAGGAGTTTTGTACAATTTGAGAGCAATTTTGGGACATGAAGATGTGGGTTTCTTTGACCTCGAGACAGACAACTAGTGCTGCTGTAGTGTTAGGGAGAATAGCTGGAGACACCATTCTCATCCAGGAGGAGGCAATTTGGTGAGAAGGTATGGTCTGAACCAAACCATGCTGTGCAGGTATTTGAGTTTTCAAAAAGCTACTGGTTCCAGTTTTAAAAATATTTCAGAATTAGAGAACCACCAGTTCCAGTTCTTTGAAAAAAAAATCAGAATCAAAGCACCGTCGGTCCTGGTTATTTCAAAACCCTTAAAGAACCTGTGGTTTTCATGAAAACCTCTGTAAAGAATGGGCAGTTTTCCATTTGATTATTTCAAACTTTTGACAACCATGTCTTTGATTTTTTTTACAATGTGGCTATGAATTCTAAGAATCTCTCTCATAACTGTTGGGGGTCTGTTCCTGTTTCTAATAACAGCCTAACACTGATCCAAAGGTATACTAGCCCTTCTTTCAGATGGAGAGGGAAAAATCTGTACCTATTCTTCTACCTAATCTGAGATCTGAAGTCTCCTTTCTTCAATCTTGGACAAACAGGCTGGCAAGTTTCAACAATAGTTAAAAACCAACAAGGGACCAGAAAACAAGATTTCTTGTCTTGTTGTCTCCAACAATCTGTTGATTTAGAAGAAACACACTTTCACCATCCCACTGTAACCTTAAAAAAAAGAGGCAACCTGAAAAATTCAGCAACCTGATGAACAGCAGATGTATGTATACTCCTCATGAACACCAAAAGGATACATATTCAAATGAGTCCTGCAACATAAATACTGAAATCTTACAGCGCCAAGGGAACTTTCAAAGATTCATGGTCTTTGGATCAGAACTATCTTGTAGTCAACAGATGGTCCTTCACTCTGCCCAGTTCCCTTTCTTTGCAGGAATGCCACTCTTACATCCACCCAAACAGCAACAATGCAATAACCCTCAACCCTTCAAATTCCCAGGATTGCCGTTGTTAATAACATGAAAACACAAGCGGTATTGATTCTAACTTCAACAAGTAACTTTGCTTACAGAGTTGAATACACCACCATAACAACCATCTTCATACTGGACACACCACCCAAATGTTCATTTCCCAACATGGTTAACAGCTGCAAATTTGAATGTTCATCACTAAACCCCATATGGACTGCTTGATTTCCAGATAAACCTCAACCCAAGATTGCAAATATCCTCAACTAACCTCAAGTACCCCAATTTCTCAAGTTTCTTGCTGACCCAGTTATACACACACACATTCCACTGTCATAATGCACTTACTGTTGGATCCTTTATCTACCCAGCATTCCCACATGACCATCACATAAATCCACATGGCCCTTCATGTGCTTATTTTATGCATTGTACTACCAAAAATCCTTCATAAATAAATAATTTTAAATTTAAAAAAACAGACAGACTTACACCCATTCTCATGAATTGCTCACAATTTTAGACTAAAATATAATCAGAACCAACACATGACCAATTCAACACCATCATTCACAATACCATTCACTCTCAACATAATGCACCCACTCCCTTGATTTCCTCGCTTCCCATACCTCACTAGATCATGGCTTATGCTAAATCAGTTTTAGAATACACTGCAAGCATATAGAGTTTTGCATAGCACAACTACAAAGAACACTCAATGCCTACAATCATCTCCCTGAGTGAAACAACCTACTTTGTCAAAGCAACACTCCTACAAGAAAGCAAAACAATCTTTAGAGCATTGGTTTCTGAACTACCCTTTTCAACCAATTGCTCTTACTAGCAACATATACTGATCAAAAGAAAAACCAAAGCTTAGCTTCTTGCACGATCCTCTGGAATGCACCCCTCCTCTCCTCCATTCACCAATATTTATTTGTATAAGCCACTTCTAAATCTCTGTGTGTATAGTACTACAACATGACCAATTAAGATTGTGATATAAAAATTTGGACAATTTTTCCAAATAATTAGCAATAATTAATTGAATTTACACTTTGAACACACATTTTTCCAAAATTTTCCCAATTTTTTTTGCCAAGAAAATGACAAAAATTGTCCCCCCAAAAAATTACTACTGCCAACAAAGGAAAACAACAAATTCCTAAACAGGACCAAATACACCACCTAGAAAATCATCAGCATCCAAAACCAAATCAAAACAAGCAACATCCCAAATTCATTTTACACCTTATTTGAATTTTTTTGGCCATTTGACAAAAATTTCCCAAGAAAAAAAAAACATGTATCTTGTTATTTCCATAGAGTTAATTTTTTATGAACAAGTTCACTTAGTCTATTGAACCACAAAGAAGCTAAAAACATTCTGAATGTTGGATATCAACTTTGTGTCAAATTACTTAAGTTATTTTTACCAAGTTATAATTATTTGAGATATTTTTGTTACATGCACATACTTTTGAGACTATGAAATATGTTAGGTAAGTGTATTTAAATATCTTTAGTTAAGTTTAGTGTGAAATGGTTCATGCAGGAGATGATATCCTTGTACATGTGCATGCACTTCTAAAGTAGGTAACATTTGCATTGGGATGTTCATCTCCTATTCAAGAGTAGGGTAAAGCTTGGGGGTGGATCACAAGTTTGTAGCAACAGTTATGTGATCCTAAGGTTGGGTGGAAAGCTTATTGTAAATTAGTGTTTTTGTCATCTATATTTTCTCAATTTGTTGTCAATTTCCAACATGGTAGCAAAGCATGGTCGCTTTTGAGGGAAGGAGAGATTGAGGTTGCTTTTTCAAGTTCTTGAAAGCTTTGAAACATTAGGTGTGTTTTTTATGAAAGCATTTTGTTGAAAGTTTCAAAGCTCTAGGTGTTTTGTTTTTTGACATTATTCTACTCATGATCATGGCGTCCATTTCTCAAAGTATTGAGTAGTTGAATGGCAATAATTTTCATACATGGAAGATGAAGATGGAATTTCTCCTACATGAGAAGGATTTGTGGGAAATCACTTTAGGAGAATTATTGCTACTAGAAGTTGAATTTGGAGAGACTGTTCTTGAATGAGGTAATATTGAACATTGTTTGTTCATGAAGAAGGACAAATTGACTTGTGGAATAAATCTTTTGAATGTTGTTAATTCTCTATTGCATCATATAACATGTGCAAAAATTGTAAAAAATGCATGGGACAATCTTTGTGCAACATTTGATAGAAAACATGTTGGCAACATATTGCAACTACATCAAGAGCTTTGCAATCTTAAAATGGATAAAATAGAGTGCAAACTCGTATTAACAAGCTTCAAATGATTGTAAATTGATTAACTCAGTAAGTTTTTTATGAAGATTTGGCATTCACACTTTTAGGGAGTTTACCACTGTCTTTCCATATTCTTGTGTTTTCACTTAACATGTGGACAATTGTTGCAAGAACAATTGTGATGTAATTGACAAGTGTAATTTAACCATGGTACAAGACATGAAACAATAACTATTAAGGGTGTTTATGGAAAGTTCAAAAGGGTTGTAAATTGGAGGAAGTTCAAAAATGAAAAGTAAAAGAAGAAAGGAGTTTGCTACAATTATAGCACCAAAGGCCATTTTGCAAGCGAATGTCACAAGAGAAACAAGATTGGAAGAATAGACGAAACAAAATTGGAATAACAAATTCAAAGGGTTTTCATAAGTAGCCACAACAAGCAAAATTGAACTTCTTGTGAGTCTTTTATCTATTTTTGCAATTTGTAAGGATGCATGGTTTATTTATGTTGAAACTTCACAATATTTTACTTCTCAAAAGGAAGTATTCTCAACCTTTGAAGAATTTACTTTGAATCACAAAATATATCTTGGAGACAATAGTACACTTGATGTATGTAAGAAAAGCAATATTGTCTTCAACTTGCCAAATGGAGATATGTTGTATGTTCCAAAGTTGGCAAATAATATATTATCAATTACTCAATTAACATAGCAAGGCTTCAAGGTGGAATTTGAAGCCACCAAATGTTGACTGAAGTATTTTGATTCAAATAAGATGATTGTTGAAGTTGTTCAAAAAGGAAAGTTATATAAGTTGGTTAGAATTGTTCAATCCTTGGTTATAGAATGTAAAACCAAGACTAAGAGGAATGACTTGTGACAACAAAGACTCAAACATGTCTTTATGTAGGCTTTAACAACCATGGATAGAAATAACCTTGTTGAAGGTTATGATTTGAGTTTCTATGATGGATGTGTGTATGGTAAACACCACTAGCATCATAACCCCCATTTCCTTTGAATGGGGGGTTCTTGTGCAAAAGAATTTTTTGGGTTTGTGCACAAAAACCCATGTGGTCCAATGGCAACAACATCTCATTGAAGGGCAAAGTATTTTCTAACCTTCATTGATAATTTGTTTAAGAAGACAATTTTTTTACACCATGAAAACTAAATTTGGTGTGTTCAACAAGCTTAAAGTTTTCAAATTTTTTGTAGAAAATTGGATTGGAAAGAAAATAAGGTGATCATATGTGATGGAAGTGGGGAGTATAACTATAAGAATTTCAATGCACTATATGAGGAAAATGACATTGTGAAGCAAACAACCACTCCATACATGCTAAAACATAATGTTGGTGTAGCTAAAAAGAAGAATCAAACATTTGGTGAAAATGTGCAATGTATGCTACAACATATGGAATTGGATCATTGATTTTGGGCAAAAGCAATGGCAACGACAACAAATATCCAAAATTGAATCCCTACCAAGGTAATTTTTAACATGACATTAAAAGAGGTTTGGTGTGGATATAAAATTTTCATAAATCATTTGCATGTTTTTGGTTGTGTTGGTTAAAAATCAATAACTAGAAATGGAAGATGAAAGAATTTTTCAACATGTGCAAGAAAATCCAATAATGGTTGAAAAAAATGTCAATCCTTCATGTGTTTTTTCTATTGATCTTAATGAATGCCATTCTTTTTGTGGAGGCTTTGAATGGTGAAAATTCACAACATTAAATAGGCCATGGATTTTGAATTTCAATCTTTACCAAATAATAAAACTTGGATATTTACTCCTCTTCCATCTAATCGTAAACCAGTGAGTTGCAAATGGATTTTCAAGATCGAATATAATGTTGATGGCTCTATGGCAAGCCACAAGGCTCATTTGGTGGCCAAGGCATTCACACAAGTTGAAGGTATTGATTTTGATGAAACCTTTCCCTTGTTGCACAAATGGAATCAATTTGAGTTGTGCTTGCAATTGCAACCATTAAAGATCTCGAGGTGCATCAAATGGATGCTAAAACTACCTCTTTGAATGGAGATTTTTCAAAGGAAATTTATATATGCAATATCCATAAAGCTTTGTGGTCAAGGGTAAGGAGAATATGGTAGGGTGAAAGTATGATTGGGTGGACCCACTACAAACCACTTCAAAGGACAATCAAGGAACAAAAATTGGCCAAATAATATTCCTAGGTCCTTTTTTTTTAAAATTCATAATAATAATTTTTTTTCTCATGTTCATATTATTGCATGCCAAAGTATATGGCTTGAAGTTTCCATTATAATAAATAAAAAGGTGGAAATCATTACAAATTTGTATTCCTTATTGATGTGGCCCCTTCAAGAATCAAGTTATTAAACTTTGGAAATTCATAACTAAATTATACCTATTCAAATAATTACCCAATAAAAATATCAAGTAGGATACCATCTAAAATACCTTGGAAAATTATATCCACAAAGAAAAAACCTCAAAATTTGTTTGAGAAATGTTCCTACCAAAAAATTTAAGGAAAATAATTGTGACATTCTTAAAACTTTGTGTGAATGTAATGAATAGGAACATCAAAATTCAAAATATTTTTTACATTGTTAAAGCTTCAAAATCTATATAACCTTATTAATGTATTCAACAAAAGCATTTACTAAAAACCTTTATTTATGTGTTTCCTACATTTTTCCAAAGTTTGATGGGTCTTGAAAAATGAAGGTGTGACATTCCTTGTGGTACCACCCAATCATACTTTGCCTAGTATGTAAGTTTCAAAATTCCTTATATGGTTTGAAGCAATATCCTTGTGAATGGAACTACAAGATTAATGCATATTTCGCATTTGAAAAATTTAAGAATAACTTTATTGACCACAATGTTTATTTTAAAAGAGTTCAAAAAAACTCTTATGTAATCATAACTTTGCATCTTGATGATTTAATTTTGACCTTTAATGACTTGATTTTGTTGAAAGAGATAAAGGATAATCTTTCAAAGAACTTCAAAATTGTGCATTTAAATGAAATCTAGTATTGCTTGGGGATGTAAATAAATTGAATGTTTGACAAGATCAAATGATTTATTTGAACCAAAGCAAGTACATTAGAGGTACATTGAATCAATTTGGAATGGTTAAAAGTAATCTAATATGAACTTTCTTTATGACCAATTGCAAGCTTTCAAAGGATACAAGTTTTCAAAATGATGCAAACTTGGAAGCAATCAAATTATCATGTTTCAAAATGTTATTAGAAGTCTCATGTATGCAATGGTATGCATAAAATTTGATATCGCACATGCAATGGGGGTTGTGAGCCAATTTATGGTTAATCCTGGGTAATCACATTAGATTGCATTGAAATGGATTTTCCATTATTTGAAAAGCATAATGGCTTTTAATCTATGTTTTAGAAAAAAAATTAAGGATGTTATTATGGGCAAAGTGCATTATGATGAGGTTTTTTGTCGCAACCCCACTTTGGGATAAGTGTGAGGATGAAACTCACACCCCCAAAAGTGGGAAGTTGGAGTCCTTCGGGACTCCCAAAAATTTAGAGCTCGAGTTCAAGGATCAAAACACCTTGCATTGAGATGTTCTTTATATCAATGGAAAGGTCTTGAAGTGTAGATGCCCAAAATGGCCTCGCATGTGCCATTTGGACATCTTCAGCCCAAGTTATGGGCAAAAGAAGGGCCTGGAGTCAAACTAACAGTTTAACTCCTGACCACTAAAGGTCGGGAATCGACCTCTTCCCGACGTCTGCTGAAGGAGTGCAACATGGCGTTGGAAAGCTCTCGAGGAGAGCTACAACTTTGGTTCAGACCTCACTCCAATCAAAGGTTGGAGCCAGGAGATACGAGCTCCCAAAGTCCCGGGACTCCAACCCGGGACAGTTTCGGAACTCCTCCTTGGGAGTCCCGGGAAAAAGAGTCATTTGAATGTAGCCTCCACCAAGAGCTGCAAAGAATACTATATGGGGGAAGGTGGTGGCTTCCCCCAAGTCCGAACCGTGGTGAGTCAAGTGAGTCCAAGTGCCCGTGGCTTGTCCCAACACCCAAGGGTGTTCCTGAATGCGAACTAACCCTCTTGTGATTGGTTTTGGATGCAGATTTGAGTGAGATAATACTTGTCCCTCTTCCTAGTCTAATCTTGGGACTTCTAACATGCCCCTCTACCCATTTTTAGTGTTGGAAGTCGGGAGCGGCCCTCAAGTCCCAACTTTCCGTAATTCAACGTACTTGGACCCTCAAGTGGGTCTAGCAAGGGACTTAGGAACGCGTCATTGTTAATCATAGTCGGGGCCGAGTGCATTTCCAAAGGAATGTAGGCCAACACCAAAATAATGTGCGTTTCAATGAAATCATAAGCCATAATCAGGGTTCTGAAAAGAATATGACGAGCCAAACACATTCTAATGACAATGTAAGCCATAGCCAAAACCAAATGCATTTTGATAAGAATGTAATCTATAGCCAAGGTTAAACACATTTCAATAGAAACATAAGTCATAGCTAATGTCAAACACATTTTGATGAAAACATAAATCATAGTTAGGGTTTGAAAAGGAGCACAAAGGGCCAAGCACATTCTAACAAGAATGTAAACCTTAGTCAAGGCTAGGCACATTCCAATGGGAATGTAAGCCATAGCCAAGGCCAAGCACATTTCAAAAGAAACATAAACCATAACTAGTGCCACACATTTCAAAAAAATGTAAGCCATAGCCAAGGTTCTAACAAGAACATGAGGGGCCAAGTACATTCTAAAAGGGACGATTACCATAACAAAGAATTGATTGAAACAATATATATGGGTTAGGTGCATTCCAAAAGGAATGTTTACCAAAGCCAATGTCCCAATATTAGGGATTATGATATTGTTTATGGAAACACACAAATGTGTGCCTATTGTGATGCAGATTGAGATAACAATATGGATGATTGCAAATCCACATCAAGTTATGTTTTTTCATTGGGAAATGATGTTATCAACTATAATAACAAAAAAGAAACCTTTATTGTTATGTCATCAACAAAAATTGAATATATGGCAGCTTTACAAACAACAAAGCAAGTAATGTGGTTATTATCACTTTTTGGAAACATTGGTGTTCCACAGATGAAATGCATTGTCATATATGATGATAATCAAAGTTATATAGTCTTTCATGCTCGCATGCAACGTATTGAAATTCATCATCATTTGGTGTAAGAGAAGATTGAAGAAAATTTTGTTAAATCGGTGTATTACAACATAGAGAATATGGTTGCAGATATTTCAACCAAGGGATTTTTTGTTGAGAAACATGAACATTTCTAACACTTGATGGGTGTGGTTAAGTATGTAATTTGATAGTTTGTTGATTGGGGTTATTGGATATCAACTTCTTACCAAGTTATTTAAGTTATTTTTACCGAGTTATGATTACTTGAAATATTTCTGTTACATGCACATACTTTTGGGACTACAAAATATATTAAGTAAATTTGGGTGCAATCATAATCAAATGAATCAACAATGACAAAGGATTCAACCATAAATGAACCCATTTTGAAAATATTGATTTTTTCAGAAAAAAATAAATTTGAAGGATTTTTTGGGCAACAAGTTCTTTAAAATATTTACAATTCTCTCAATAAATTATGTTACTTATGTTAACTCTTTTTATAAATATGAATTTTCTAAAAGTGTGCAAATGCAAATTCTACCAGATTTTATGTTTCATTTTGAAAAATGATCATAATTTCAATCATGTTTAAATGTGATAATTACTTTAAGTTTTAGTTGTTTGTATCATAAGCCACAACCTTAGAATTTCAAGTACCACAAATTTTTAATTATGAATGCTTTTCATATATAGATGGTAGATTATCATCATTTCAAAAAATTTACCATCAATTTTTTTATATTAAAAGAGTCCTTAACCTAAAGTTTTATAAAACTAATTTGGGGGTGTTAAAGTTCAAAAGTCCTTTACTAAAACCAAAACTCAATTTAGTAAATAAAATGAATTTTTGAAAAATTCTTCAACACTCATATAAATCATTTAGCACAAATTTCCTTGATCAATATGACATTAAAATGGCATTACATAGATATGTTTGAGAAAATTGACAATTTTTCAGTCATCCGACATGGTCATTAACTCGCTTGACTGTAATCGCCATTTACTAAAATGTATTTAGTTTAGTGTGAAATATTTCAATGCATGAGATGATGGCCTTGTGCATGTGTGTGTGCATGCATTTTTAGGGTAGATAACATTTGCATTGGAATGTTCACCTCCTATTCAAAAGTAGGCTAAAATTTAAGGGTGGATCATAGGTTTGTTGCAACATCTAGATGATCTTAAGGTTGGTGGTGAACTTGTAAATCAATGTTTTTATCATCTCTATTCTCTCATTGATCTATTGTCAATTTCCAACACTAAAGGGGTTGACATGGAACTCATTATTATAATTCAAAACATGAGTTATCAACATATAAACTGCAGTAACATTGTAAAAGTAGCTCTAATGGTGACACTATACACCAATATTTGGATGAAACTATATAAAATTGTGACATTTTGAATCATTATTTGAATTTGACTTGTAAAATGGTCCCACGATGACATGGTTAAAAGAGACACCAAACATTAAAATGACTATGTTTCATTGACCAATTGTAATATTTGGGCTTAGTTGTTGCATTGGAACATTGTTTAACTTTAAAGTGTTTCAATTTTCAAGATTATGGGTGGGGAGAGGGGAAAAACTAATGTAATCCTTGATGCAATAAACACCAATACAAATGAGCAAATGGGGCCCACTGTTGCAACTGCTCTAATAATGCCATAGAGATTACCATAATACCTTGGTAATGTTGACACAAATAATAATATTCATTGAAATGTTGAAACTTTCCCCCAACTAAATTTTGTGAAAGAAAATAGATTGAGATGTTTTCTTTTTTGACATAAAATCTTCAAAATTAATTAATTATTTCATGTATGCGTGTTGAAGTTGTCCTTGTAAAATGATCACAAATTTAACAAGATATGAGAGTTTACTTGATTCACATAATTAATGATTGGAGAGACTTGGTTCCTAGTACCACACCATGAGTGAACATCCCAAACCTAAAACCAAGGAATATTCATAGAATAAGACATACTCTTTCAAGATTTGGTCCAATGTTTTTAGGAAATTAGTGATGTGGCCTAAAAGCATCTCTAGCGATGCTTGATATGTGATCCTAGATAGTAAAATTGGATGAAAAAAATCCAATGTATGCTAGTTTGGGTTAGGAAAATGGTTTTGGCTCCGCATAATTATGCATGTTGTCGTTACTAGTAAAAGGAGTAGAAGCCTTATGCACCTACAAAGAAGAGTGTAATAAATATGATATAATTACTACTCAATATTTTTTATTGGCCCATCATAATGATTGGTCCAAATGGTTTGCTATTAATAGTCCCCCACCCATTTGTTCTCCTAGTTCCAGTTTTATGGGTGGGGTTATAAAGGAGTACATAACTAAACTTAGATGTGAAAAATATTTTTGTAGGGTCATATACTGAGCATCGTTGGAGATGCTCTAAGAGCATGCTTAGTGGCAACAATAAAAATGGTTTTTCCAATATGTTTTGGATGAAGTATTACAGTCAAACAATGTAAGATTGCTTTGGGCTAGTAAATTTGTCCATGTTAGCAATGCCATGTTGAAAAAAAAATTCTATTAATCAACAATAATGATTGGTGACACACTCCCAACTCCTTAAAGGACTCAAATGTGAGCCCAAGTAGAAAACAACGGAAGAAGGAGGAGTCGGAGCACGCTCCCTAGCTCACAACATTTTGAGGGGTAGAGGGGCGTGTTGGAGCTCCGGGATGGGACTAGGAAGAGTTGACAAGCTTCACTCACTCACACAGGCCTGCACACAACCC
>Ga0116227_10013547_pt1 | contig 12767 bp, 7 predicted proteins | sample S1TSphgellanicum_FD_89693 | JGI IMG/M metagenome (GOLD analysis project Ga0116227, IMG submission 89693) | Host-associated microbial communities from peat moss isolated from Minnesota, USA - S1T2_Fb - Sphagnum magellanicum MG | ecosystem: Host-associated > Plants > Peat moss > Unclassified... | reverse complement strand
TTTTTTTTTTTTTTTTTTTTTTTTTTTTTTTGTGTTGTGTTTTTTTTTGGTTTTTTTTTGTTTTTTTCCCTTCATTTTTTTTTTTTTTTTTTTGCATTTGTGTCACTTATCTCAAGAAAGAGGCTAGAGCTTCTCTCCCCACCCTCTCCCCCACCCCACCCCTAACCTCCTATGTTTGTCTGTCTTTGGAGACAAGCTGGGAACATGGACAAGTTTGTCTGACAAAGACCCAGTCCCTGCCAAACAATTTGGGCCAAATCTTAAATAAAGAAAAATTCAGATCCAAAATTGAGAGCTGAAAAAATTATTGGATTATATTATTATTATTATTAAAATTAGTGGTTAGATTGGACTATATCTCTACTAGGGTCCAATCTATTTGGTTAATCTTTCATTTACTATATGGGCATTATTATTATATAAGACTTTTTTTAAAAATTAATTTACCAATAAAATTTGTAGTGTGCATGTTTTCATCCGTGATCCAAAACAAAACATGTAATAGCTTTAATCCACAAAGCATTTTTATTTTTCAAATATCTAATTTGGAATTACATTGAGAAAAAAAATGATGGAAATGTGATGGAAAATGCCTTTTTTTTTTGGGCCTTACTTTATTTTGAACAATGACAATTTCTCTAAATCACCTTATTCAAAGCATGTACTCAAAGTTATTAATTCCATAAACAAGAACTTAAAAAAGAACCACAGCTGCCAAAAGCATCTTCCATGTTCCTGTTCTATTATATAGGGAAACTGACCTAGGAAATTTCTATGGAAAGTTTCTAAGTGGTTTAGGGATCCCAATTGAGGGCCCTAGTTCTCCACTAGCACCAGTTGGCACAAACACTTGATGGTGTGTGCAAAGAAACCAAGCAAAGAAAAAAGAAGTCCATCTCTTGACCAAAAATTGACTAACTTGTAACACTCAATCCAAGAGTTTGTAAGTTTGGGTTTTAACATTAATTTATCATTCAATCAAAGCATAAGGTTAAATTGGGTTTAGGTTAATATTTTTTATCATACAATCAAGGTTAAGGTTAAATTGTTTTTAGGTTAATGTTTTATCATACAATCAAGGATAATAAGGTTAAATTGGGTTTAGGTTAACACTTTAATCATACAATCAAGAATAAGGTAAAATTGGGTTTAGGTCTAAATGGGTTTTTTGGTTCCTTTTGCAGAAAAATCTCAACTCTTGGACATTTGTCAGAGCAAATGGTTTTCTTTTTGTACTAGTTTTGTGACAATGGCTAAACTGATAATGGAGATTATTACTCCACCCCTTACCCTAACTCATGATCCTCTTCTTCTGCTTTATGATAGATTGCTACTGGAGAAGTTACAATAGCTTATAGTCCCGTGGGTTTGAAAGCAGCTGGAGTACAAATTATTGGGTTTGCTTTAGCCATTGTCGAGGTGCTTCGAGAAGCTTGCCTGGTTAGAATCAAGAGCCGCAACCAAAAGGAATGGGTCAATTGATCAATCCTGTTATGTAGGTTCAGAGTTGTTCAGAGAAAACATGATTCTCCGCACATCTTTGTTGTCTAAAGGCTAAATAAGCCTGTCAAGCATACAAAGCAATTGTACCATAGTACCTTGGCAACTTTGACATTAATTGCATTATTTGTAAAAATGCAGAATTGTCAAAAAAAAAAAAAAAATTCAAAGAATTTTTTTGTGTGATGGAAAATAGAGATTTCTTTGGAATATTCAAGTAAATTCTAATTTTCAAAATGTGCTTTTCAAAATTTCCTTCTACTATGGAAAATTGTACCTTACCAAAAATCACTAAGCTATGGCCCCATGGAGCTTGCCCAATGCTTTAATTTCGCTGAATTCTTGTTAAGTTCTAACACCATTGCCCAGCCCTTTTGTGCATATCAAAATCCTCACCCTCGGATTTCCTTGAATCCAAATACTAGATGCTCTGAGGGACGAGCATTGAGCCAAATCATATGGCCAATCATAAGTGAACCAATGACGACTATAACCCACCATGATGCATGGATGATGGGTTGACGGGTGACAATTATTCATTGGGTTCCAACTAACCACAATGGTTACCTCAGTTTATGAATTTAGCACCTACATAGTAACAAGTAACAACCCATGAGCATGTTAACCATCTACATACATATTACTTACCTAGTAGCTAATTTAACCGCATTTGAACATAGTTTCTAGTGTTCGGGGGAACATGTTTTTGGCCATTTTTCTACAATTTTTGCATATTTCTAAAAAAAAAGTATCTAATTAATGCTAAATCTTGGTTGAGATGATTGCTAATTGTTAAATAAAAAAATTAAAAAAAAAAAAAAAAGAGAAAAAAAAACATTGATTGCAAATGTTGGTAGAACATGAGATTTTCCAATGCAATAGATTTTTTTCCACAATGAGAGACCATAGTGTGAATAAGTCTAGACTTTCTTCAGTACCATGTTGAATGTAGAGTTTAATTTAACTACTTGGGTGGCTGAGAAATTGAAAAAGTCAGCTGAAGCATGAGCTTTCATCATGCCAAGCAACAGTTCTTCTTGGTACTAAAATCTGCAGCTTTTTAGGTTCCAATCATAGGGTGACAAGAAAACATGAATCAGCTCACAATATTATTTCAACAAAAAGCTTCACAAATCTGACAACAACAGAAAGACTTACTGCATCATCAGATATCAATTGGTATATAACTTACTTAATTTTGGCTGCTAGTGAAAAAAAAAACTTTTACACTCAAGTGCATAACACAAAATGTGTATATAATGTTTAGAGTTATCTGTAAAGTCACCCTGTCTTCACCCTTGTCTTTGGGCCTTTTTTCACCCCCCTATCCCCTCTTTCAATGGTATCCACAAAGTAAGGAAATTTTATTAAATCTCAGTATGAAATATTGAAACTCAGCATTTAATGCAAAAGGTTCGAGAGTAATTATAGTAGTTGTACAGGTAGGAGCAGGGAAAATATATGTAGCAGCAGTGGATGAACTCAAGAAAAACGAAAGACAGGATGAAACTCAGTTTATCACCAAAATTGATGGTTTTCGGAGTTTCTACACCCTTGAATGGTAATGTACTTTCTTGCAGGTGTTTTTTTTTTTGGTATCTCGCCCTATGTATGACCAAACTCAGGATTCTGGTGCTGTGTTTTCCTTACTTTACTGACAACTCTATTACATAAAAGAAATAAGAAAGGTTGATCCTTGCTACTAGTGAAAAGCTTTTATTACTTATTTGCATGATGCAAAATATGTTATGATATTCCATAACAAAAAAAAAAAAACAAATGTTGATCTTGTGAAACCAAAGAAAGACCATGATATTAGCGGATACAGGAAAAACAACTGCATTCGACATCTAGTTCTTCTTCAACCTTGTAGAAAATTTGAAAACAATCAAGTGGACCCAGACTCAACAACATCTAGTTTTCCAGCCTTTTGAAATTGGAGAGAATCAAGTGGGGGCCACAAACAAGATAGGCATTGAAAAGTTATAATCATCATTTTTGCATACACGAACGAGCACCCCCAAAGCGAAGCTACTACTTTTGTTGTTTACCAATATGTATATATCATAAGCTCATCAGCTATTTGTAATGATGCAAAACAGCGAGAACAAACTCATTGTCTGTAGATGCATCAAATGGTCAAAACTTCTTTCTAAATTTCATGATAGCACACACAATCAATCTATTGAGGATTTTTTTTTTGAACTTGAGGAGATCCAGACAAACAAAAGACACTAAACACCCCTTCCTTGCATGGAGCTAGCTAGCTCTGTCCAATGCATTTGTTGGCTGCAACCCAAGCATTCATTCTACCATAGGGACTCCACACCCCTTCTCTGGATTTTGCATAATTGTTGTTCTTGTAAGAGAATAGGTCTTGGCACCTGCCCAAATTGGTCGGGTAGAGCTCAATGGAATTCCTCTATTGTGCCTTGTAACGGGGGAGTAAAAAAGAGGCAGAAAAGGTAAACATGAAAACCATTGTGTATTATGGAATGTTATTGGGTACATGCGAATTGCGGCCTGTAATGTGCCTCTAAGGTAGGTAGGTGCCTGTGATGAGGAATCTGGGCAACCCAAAAACTTTGAACGGGCAACAAACAAAATGACCACAATTGCCCATACCCAGTACGTTCCATAACATAATGGTTTTCATGATTTGCAGAATGGGCATGTGGGGTTTTGTAGGGTCTGGTAGACCCCAGAGAACACTCCTTCATTGTGTCTTGTAGGTGGACTAAAAAAGAGCCAGACAAAGGAAGGCCACCCACGCTAAACCCTAAACCCATCATCATGCTCATGCTGACCAAATTTGGTTGTTGATTGTTGATAAGGATAATTTTGTCCATCAATGAATGATGTCTCTTTTTGGAAAGGGGGGGATATTCTTCATATTGGTTTGATTGAAACACGTAGTCTTCTTTTCACAAGCTTGATTGCCTCCCCTCGTGTGAAGAAACATTATTTCATGTGAAGAAAGAAAGAAAGCAAGCAAGGATTGTATGCCATACCTTGTGATTCTAGGAATTTACATGTGTAGAAACTAGAAACCTTTTAGAGTACGTGCAAAGAATGTGCATTGTGATTTTAGGAATTTAAATGCGTAGTAGCAACTAGAAACCTTTAGAGGGCATGCAAAGAATGACATTGTGATCGTGGGAATTGTGGATGTAGAAAGTTGAAATCTTTAGAAAGCATGCAAAGAATAGTTATATGGTTAGGTAGGCATGGGTGGGATCTAGTTGATTAGCCTATTAGGTTAACATTTTCTTATGTTATTGTTGTTGTGCCACAACCAAAAAAGAGGAAAAGAAAAAAAAAAAGGTCAAGAATATGTTCCCCTTGATGTGTTCTCCATGTAGTAATGATTATTATAAATGCCATATTCTCTTTTATATATTGTTCATGATATCCTCATCTTCCTCACACATCACACATGATGAACTTCTCTTGTACACATTCCTTTACAATAATGGCCAAATGCATGGTCAATGTGGTGCCATAATAGATGGTACCCCTAATAGAAGGACTAAAACCTTCTTCCGGGATGGTCTCTAATCAGACCAAACACACCAATCTAATAGCCATCCAACTTTAACTATTTGAATGAAATTCAAGTTTTTTGAAAGTAGAGAGAATGTAAAGCACAAGAAAAAACTAGTAAATTAGGTAAGGAAAACAAAAGTGAAGGTTGACAAACTCTAAGAGTGTCCATGGCATTCCATTGAATGTCCCATTGAATATAATTATGAGGTCTTATGAAGCTTATTTTATGAAGCCTAATCTAACACACAATTTGTTTTTATGTGGTAACTAGTTTGTTTTAGTCTAACCCACAAAGGCAAACAAATTCAAGCAAGACCCTTTTGGTTAGGTGTAAATCCAAGGGCAAACATATGCTTCATGAAACCACATTCATGGAATTTCACTCTCGTGAATCATTAAACAATCTTCGACTATTGTGAAGCACCTAGGCAATCAAATTTGATGCCTACCATTTCAGAAAGGTGAAATAAAGAGGATCATTTCAAGATCATTGCTCAAGGTTTTCCTTTTCGCAAAATGGGCATTTTGCCACATATTTCACTAGGAGGGGATCATATTATGATCATAGCTATCTATTGGATTCAATATGCAATTATGGTAAATTGATGCATACACTTTTTTCTTGGGATGGGGAGATCCCCTAAGGAAATATACCTAAAAACATCTCATGTTTTTGGTTCTTCAATATTCCATGAAGAAGGCTATGCTTCCCCCAAATGCACTTTTCAAAGGCAACTTATTAATGTCTCACTTGGAGGGATGATAGTGGCAAGAAAAATTAGTTTGTTAATGTAGAAAGACCAAGCTTCCACTAGTTCCATCAATTAATTTAAGCTTGTTGTCAAATTCTTTCCAAGACCATGCTTGAAAGCTTATCATTGCAATTGGGAATCCTCCAAGTGAGAGAATACATCATCAAGCAATAACACATTGTACATTAAAAAAAAGCATTGAAGTTCAAAGTTAACTAAAATAGACCTAGTTCAAACTATTCAAAAAAGAGGTTGCTTGTTGTAAGCAAATTAGGCTGGATAGGAGGTTTTGGGGTGATTTTCATCGTCCTAGAATATATATCAGTATATTTAAATATTTTTACATATCTGAACATGCAAAATACACCTTAGCTTTTCACATCCACTCCACAAAGCTTCAATCAACCACCCACAAAAAAATCATTTAACTTTCATTTCACAATATGCATTCAATAGTGCAAAATAGTATATACCTCATTCAATATATTCAACTTCACAAGAAAACAATATTTGATAAAAATAAGTTATCAAGAAGTGGGTCTACAAGGACCCATGCATGCATTATTATTATTTATATTGTTTTGGGAATACAATTGCTACTAGAAGAATCCATTTATTATTTGGCATCTCAAGACATGACAACACATGCAAATAGAAGTAAAGCTTCATAATGCCCATAGTATCAAAATTCACATGAATAATATTCGGTGACGTTAATGAATTATCACTAAAACAATTGAACACAATCAATGAATTTATTTGTCACATAGATCAAACCCAACATCACCAATCATCAAACTCTTGAAGCAACAACCAAATATGAACATGTAAACTGCATTATCATCCCCCATTCTATTTCTTCTTTCAATATCATACAAGTCATGTCATGGAAAAATTAATAGTTTTTTTGTCCCTCTTCCGAAAATATTCAATAATTTACAAATTCAAAAGTGCACAACAAAACATTAAAGTGATAATTAATGGTTGCACATAATATGCCACAAATGCTTTTATCCTTTTCAAATTGCACATAACACATGAAATATATAATTTAAGAAAACATGTGTAACACAAATATTTTGACAACAATTGAAAGAGTATAAATGATGTTAAAAATGACTTTGTTGACATTAAACTTTGATAATAAACCACAAAGAGGATCATCAACACAACTTCAACAATATCTTCTTGTGGATGAATGTAGCACACAATTCACCAAAACTTGATGCAATATCAAATAAGACATGATTTTTTCCTTGTCTTCACGTGTTCCAATTTGGATGAAGAGAATAGTTAATGTTTCTTTTAGTATAGAGCTTATATGCACCTTTAAAAAAATTTAAAAATAAAATAAAATTCAGGGATACGATGGAACATTTGGATGAAAAAATTAACGAGTTGAAATGTGGACAAAGGAAAAAAATAAGGAAACTTTGAGGTAATATAGTATATATTCTAGTCTATATTATCTATAGACTAGAAGTCACTTTTGTTTCTATTCATCCAAACTAAAAGTCGAGGTCATTTTTGCAATAATCATTCCTAGTCACATGCCAAAATTCATGTCAAAAAAATGTTTCATGAACAATCTAGTGATCAAAACACTAGTAGACAAAAAAAATATTGGCATCAAAAGTAAAGTCCACTCGTGAATCAAAAACACTTGTCATGAAAACACTTTGTCAAATTCCAAAAGAGAAAACACAACTACGAGTATTCTTTATTTGTTATACTCATTCAAAATCAACTAGGTTAAAAGGAACATGCATGTGGTACTATGACGTACATTTCTCATCTATTGACGCTTACAATGAACCTTTGCAACTATTGATTCATTGGGTTGATGAATCCAATCTATTGACGCTTTTAATGAACCTTTGCAACTATTGATTCATTGGGTTGATGAATCCAATGGGCGTGAACCTTGTTATCATGGATTCATTGGGCTTGGAATTGCTCATGGAATTTGTGAAACCCGATAACATAAGCATAATAGGTCATGTCTTTCTAAAACTTTGCATAATGTATTTCTATCGCAAAGGTGAATATTGGCAAATTGTATGGCTTGGACATGTAATTCACCCTATGTTCCTCCTTTGATGTTTATTTTAGCGATTGTTAAAATTCCAAACCTAAATAATTAGTTGCATTGATAACTAAAATTTCACATAAATATAGGCGAAGTTTTTTATTACAAGATTGGATTATAATATTTAGGTTTCGAAAGATGAGGTCATTTTGTTTATCGTTTGGCTCAATTTTCATGGAGGACATAATCCTCCCCTTAGCTTAGCTTGGGTTGAAGAGCTAACGGACTTTGAAACCTAAACAAGGTGACCTTTTTTAGGGTTTCATTTGTTCACCCACTTCCCTTGCCAATTTCTTTGAAAAATAGCTCTTCGGGAACACTTACTTATAAGTAGTCCATATGTTCTAAAATAATTCCCAAAATTCTTTCATAAATATAATTTTTTAGGGTGAGGGGAATAATAATAATTCCCCTTAGCTTTTTTTTTTTTTGGTTTGGGGGTGGGTCGGGTGGTTTCCTTTGCCACTCATGACAAAGTAGCATAACCGGGACCCAAGCAAGGACCCGTTCCTCTATCTATCCTCATCAACCCACGTCAATACACGAATGGGTCTTCCGAAAGAGGACGGAACCTAGACTTTTTGGGTTTCCGAAGGAGAGCCAAACTTTTGTAGTACTAATACAAAACTCCCGCATTCCAAGGGTGGTTCCCATGACTATTTATGGTTCTTTCTTTTATGGTCTCGTTCTCTCCGGAAAAAGGATAGAAAACCAGCTAGGTATCCAACCGGACACTTTGTCACCAAGCGAAAAAAAAGACTTGTTTCTTTCAGCTCAAAAAGAGGCTAAGATGGCCCCCAAAACAAACTAAACAAACCCGTACCCAAAATAAAAATAAAAACCTCGCTATAATAATTTCTCGGTTACGGACACATGATAGCAACTATGGTTTACTTGTTAGGTGCCTCCTCTTATTTGCCATCTTTCTTTGTGTTAAAGAAATTTTAACAATGTCCATGGGTGTAACCCTAAAGTTTTTTTTTTAAAAAAAATAGGTTTTTTGGGGGATAGTTGTAAAGGGTTTTTAGGGTTTAGGGTTTATCTATCTCCAACCCATTCCAGGACTTTGCTTTTAAATGGATCTAGACAACCAAAGGTCGAGCATAAGCATAAAAATAATGCTCATAATTTTTGTGTGAATGAGAGGTTCTATTGTATTCTCTGAATTTATTGTTTATTCCATTCCATTTACCACCTTGATGTGAATCCAACTTAGGACATTTTTTCCGCGGTATAATGTATCTTAACAAAGCGTGGAATCGGCTAATAATGTGCTCTTAAAAACTTGTATTATTAGCTGGTTCCGCCCTTTGTTAAGATCATTGGGGGCGGGGGGTGGGTTGGGGTGGATGGAGGGGAGATGAAAGATGGATGCTTCATGTTTTTTCGGTGCATGAAAAAACAAGGCATCACAAACACAAGATGTTGTTGTACATCTACGTACCTACCGTGTCCACACTCTGAACACCGAAAAAATCGGTTCCAATCTAAACGGTCTAAACACTTTCACCAAAGAAACTGGTTCATCTAATGTGAAACCGATTCTCGTAAGGTAAAAAACTTCCAAAAGTTGGATCCAATGTGATAGATAGATAGTCCCTTGGGGGCCCCCAACAAAGTAAAGTAAAGTGAGTGAGTAAACTAAATGGTGGTGTGCAGAGGCTCATATAAATGGATGGATGAGAGAGTGAAGAATAACAGAAATAGTTCATCCAATATGAGAAGTAGCTCCCCCAATGCAAGCCAAGGAGGTTTCCAGACATCTCCACCCCCAAAAACACTGTAAGCAACTCTTTCACGTTAAAATAGAATATTGTTTAATGATCATTGTCCCCACCCACACACGTCATAAAGCCCCTTTAAAACCCCATCCAAAGACCATTCATTTATATCTTTACATCTGGATGAGTAATAGTCATTGTCCAAATCCTTAGTACAATTTTATATTTATAGGGGTTAAAATGATCACTGCAAAATCGACTGTGTAAATCATATATATAAATTCACTTAGTCTGTCAGTCAGTCTGTGACGATGGGCCAGCATGGGCGGGCTGGGCACGAGAGAGGTTAGGTTCATCCACAACAAGTTCAGGCATCCAGTGGATGGATTTCATATTTATAAGGGTTAAAATGATCACTGCAAAATCGACTCTGTAAATATATATATCAATGTAATTAGAGTTTTTCTTAAAGTCATCCTGTCTTCACCCTGTCTTTGGGCCTCTTCTCACCCCCTTCTCCCCTCTTTGAGTGAGTATTATCTTGTCATTATACTCTGATGGGTAACCCACCAGGTATCACCATGGGAACAATAAACGAAGCAAAAGCTTTTTGGGAAAATGGAATGCCCATAGGTGTGAGCATTTCAATTTTAGAAGGAAAAAAAAAAGGCGAGTTCTTACACTCCATAAGCATTCCTCCAAATACATTACAAGTCTTGTTGGACGTTTTTACGGGTATGGGAGTTTGGGACTTGGCCACCGATATGGTGATCACAACCATCGCCCTTGTCTTTGCATTAGTTTAAAATTTAAGGAGTAAACTAACTCTTGTATTGTTGGAGACATAAAAATAATAAAACAGATATATATATACACACACACACACACACACACACTTACATTGAGCCATTCCAATCTAGGATGAAAATTTCAAATGAAAATTTAGATGACATGTACATCACAAAGGGAGTTATTTTAATCCTTTGGAATCAAAGAGTCAATCTAACTTCCTTAGTTCATCCTTCTAACAAGTGTAGCCTGTGCCATTGGCCCACTAGTGAATGGGTTACCCAATTAATTTTTCCTTCCAAAACCATTTGAAATTTTAATTGAATTTTCAATGACAAAGTTACTCAAAATAAAATATCTCATGCACCTCAGATCTAAAAAAATTTCAAATCGCCTTCATTAAATCCTACTCATCAAGGGCTTTTTCCAACAATATCACGAATGCACTCAAATTCTCAAAATATTCATTCTTAGGCTAAGATATCTCAAAGAAATTTCTCCCTCCTTAAACCTCAATGGCATGTGAATTTTCAACTCATGTTTTGAGTTATTTTATTTACTTTTGTAGGAATGAGATGGAGTTAAAGGGTTAGAGCATCTCCACCGGCGCTCGGTATGTCACTCTGGATAATAATAAAATTAAATGTCTAAGTTTAGCTTTTTTTTTTTGGGCAACCCCACCAATAAAACTATAACTGGAACTGCATATACGTGGGGACTACTAATAGCAAACCACCTGGACCAATCATTATGATCGAACAATCAGAAATACTGAGCCGCAGTCAGGTCCAATTTTACTACACTCTCTTTTGGAGGTGCACAACTTTGTTGCGCCATTTACCAGCCACGACGAGCTGCACGACTTTGGTGCAGAAAAACCAATTTCCTGAGCTAAACCAGCACATTTTGACTTTTTCACAATAAATTTTACTGCATGGAGTCACATACTGAACACCGGTGGAGATGCTCTTAGTTAATGTATTCTCTTAGTTTATGCCCTTTCTCGGCTCGAGGTGAATCCAACTGGTTATGGCATTTTCTATAGTATCTGCACAAAGGGTGGAATCAGCTCATTATCATGTGCTCTATAATGGTTCACGTGAGCTTTTGCTTTAATCATGGGGGCCATCATTTGTTTTTCATCCATGAAAAAACAAAATAAAGTGAATGCCAATGGCTTAATTCATCCATGAAAAATCAAAGTAAAGTGAGTCTCATTTGCTTAATTCATTCATCCATGAAAAAACAAAGTGAAGTAAGAGTTGTGGGCTTAGTTCATTCATCCAAGAAAAAATAAATAAAGTGAGTGTCAATTGGCTTAATTCATCCATGAGAAAATCAAAATAAAGTGACTATGATTGGCCTAATTCATTCATCCATGAAACAACCAAGTAAAGTGAAGGAGTAACTAGTTAGTGGGCACATAATAGATGAGAAGTGAAAAAAACACAAAAGATCATCCAATTTGAAAGGAGCTCTTTGAATGGAGGCAATTTCTGGGGAGAAAATGCCAATGACCAGAACAAAGAGAAAAGCAAGAAGAAAGAGGTGGAAAAAATAAGGTGCACTTGGTGAAAGGCAAAAAAGGGGGTTCAAATCCCAAAATCTCTCCTCACTCCTGAGCAGCCTTGTCTTTTGCCAGCTATTAAAAATCGCCAGAAAACCATATTAAAAATCAAAAGTAAGCCAAAAATAAAGTGTTTTTTTGGGATGTTGAATAGCCAAAAATTGACCAAAATCTATTTAAAAATCGCCATATTCCTTTTACATGGTTCAAATAGGTAGCTCCCTTTCCCCTCACCCAAAAAAGGATGTTTTTAAAAAAATTTACTTTCATGTGTAGCTTATAGCCAAATCTGGCTAAATCTTCCTGTGGATGATCGCCATTTTTGGCTATATTAAAAAATTGAACACCCAAAAAAAAAAAAAAACTGCTCATGAGTCCTCAGTCCTTTTGCCATTGGAACTTGGAAAGGGTACAAGAACGGTGGAAGTGAGAAAATATATATAAATAGTAAATAATAATAATAATAATAATAAATAAATAAATAAATAAAAATAGAGCAAAGGACTTGCACTGGTATGTGTTTCTGGTGTTTGCATTTTCCATTTCGTTGCAAGGACTGCAGTTTGCAAGAGAGCAGTTGGGAGACTGAGTCTTGCTTTTCTTTTTTTCTTCGTTTTTTTTACCCAAAGGATTTTTGAAGTTTTCTTTTGGTTTTGTGATTTTTGGGATTGGGTTTTGTTTGGATCTTTTTTTTTTTTTTTTTTTTTGGTTTTTTTGGGTTTTTTTTTGGTATTTTTTTTTTCAAACTCTTTGGGGTGTTGTGTTGTGGTTTTTGTTTTATTTTTGGTGGTGGGGGTGAATGG
>Ga0116227_10013546_pt1 | contig 12768 bp, 9 predicted proteins | sample S1TSphgellanicum_FD_89693 | JGI IMG/M metagenome (GOLD analysis project Ga0116227, IMG submission 89693) | Host-associated microbial communities from peat moss isolated from Minnesota, USA - S1T2_Fb - Sphagnum magellanicum MG | ecosystem: Host-associated > Plants > Peat moss > Unclassified... | reverse complement strand
GCGCGGCGGCATATCCGCCTTGAAGGGGGTGGTTATCGCCGTGACCACCTTCGCGCCCTCGCCCAGCGCGTTGAGGTCGCAGATGGCGAGGTCCGCATCATGGGATCGAAGTCCCGGCTACTACAGGTGCTGACCGGAAAAAATAGCGTAAATTCAGTGCCCACTCAGGGACTGAATTGGCGGAGGGGATGAGATTCGAACTCACGATAGGGCTTGACGCCCTATAACGGTTTAGCAAACCGCCGCCTTCAGCCACTCGGCCACCCCTCCGCCGGGATGCAACACGACGTTTGCCTTTCTTTTCTAGGTGCTGATCTGCCCCACGTCAAACTCGCCCCGGCGCCCGTCAGGTCAGGCGGCGCTTGATGGCCTCGTTCACCAGGGCCGGGTTGCCTTTGCCGGCCATCGCTTTCATCACCTGACCCACGAAGAAGCCGAACAATTTCTCCTTGCCGCCGCGGTATTCGGCCAGCTTGTCGGGGTTGGCGGCGAGCACGGCGTCCACGGCGGCGTCGATGGCGCCCGTGTCGGTGACCTGGCGCAGGCCGAGGCGATCGACGATGGCGCCGGGCGCCTCGCCGGTATCGACCATGATTTCGAACACGTCCTTGGCGATGCGGCCGTTGATGGTGGCGTCCGCCATCAAATCGAGCAGGGCGCCCAGCGCCTCGGCCGGGACGGGCGTGGTTTCGATGCTGCGGCCTGTCCGGTTCAATGCCGCAAAGAAGTCGCCGGTGATCCAGTTGGCGGCTAGGCGCGCGTCGCGGCCTCGCGCCACGGTTTCGAAGAACGCGGCCGTGGCCTGCTCGGCGACCAGCACGCCGGCGTCGTAGGCGGGCAGGCCGTACTGGCTGATGAAGCGGGCGCGCTTGGCGTCGGGCAATTCGGGCAGCGACGCCTTGAGGCTCTCGACCCAATGCGCATCCAGTTCCAGGGGTAGCAGGTCGGGGTCGGGGAAATAGCGGTAGTCGTGCGCGTCCTCCTTGCTGCGCATGCTGCGGGTGTGATTGCGCGCCGGGTCGAACAGGCGGGTTTCCTGGACGATGCTGCCGCCGTCTTCGTAAATCTGCACCTGGCGTTTCGCCTCCGCCTCGATGGCGAGCATGACGAAGCGCACGGAATTTACGTTCTTCACTTCGCAGCGCGTGCGGAAATCCTCGCCATGTTTGCGCACCGAGACGTTCACGTCGGCGCGCATGCTGCCTTCGTCCATATTGCCGTCGCAGGTGCCGAGATAGCGCAGCACGGTGCGCAGCTTGCGCAAATAGGCGCCGGCTTCTTCGGGGGAGCGTATGTCGGGCTCGCTGACGATTTCCATCAGTGCGACGCCGGAGCGGTTGAGGTCGATGAAGGAGCGTTGCGGATCCTGGTCGTGCAGCGATTTGCCGGCGTCCTGCTCCAGATGCAGGCGGGTGACGCCGATGGTTCGCAGCGAGCCGTCGGCGAGTTCGATATCCACCTGGCCTTTGCCGACGATGGGAAATTCGAACTGGCTGATCTGGTAGCCTTGCGGCAGGTCGGCGTAAAAATAGTTTTTGCGGTCGAAACGGCTGTGCAGGTTGATCTGCGCGTTCAGGCCAAGGCCGGTGCGCACAGCCTGCGCCACGCATTCGGCGTTGAGAACCGGCAGCATGCCGGGCATGGCGGCATCGACGAAACTCACCTGCGTGTTGGGGGCAGCGCCGAAATCCGTCGCTGCACCCGAGAAGAGTTTGGACTGGCTGATGACCTGGGCGTGGACTTCCAGGCCTACTACGATTTCCCAGGGGCCGGTGGTGCCTTCTATCGTGTAGGTCATGGTGTGTTCCGACGAAAGGAAGGAAGGACTTCTTTTTTGAAAAAAAGAAGCAAAAAACTTTTATCTGTTTGGCTGAGCCTATCCGGCGGCATCACGCTGCCGCCCCGGCAAGTCCTCTGAACCCAGCAGCATCTTCAATGAGCTGCGACACCGCGAACACCGTCTCCTCATCGAACGGCCGCCCGATGACCTGCAACCCCAGCGGCAGACCCGACGCATCGAGCCCGGCGGGCACGGACATGGCGGGAACGCCGGCCATGTTTGCCGGCACGGTAAAAACATCATTCAGATACATCGCCACCGGATCGTCCATCTTCTCGCCCTGGGCAAAGGCGGCCGAGGGCGCCGTGGGGGTCAGCAGCGCATCCACATGGGCAAAAGCCTCGGTAAAATCACGCAATATCAGCGTGCGGATTTTTTGCGCGCGCAGGTAATAGGCGTCGTAATAGCCGGCGCTGAGCACGTAGGTGCCGATCAGGATGCGGCGCTTCACCTCCTCGCCAAATCCGGCGGCGCGGGTGCGCTCGTAGAGATCGTTGAGGTCGTGGCCGGGTTCGCGGTGGCCGAAACGCACGCCGTCGTAGCGCGCCAGGTTCGACGACGCCTCCGCCGGCGCCACGATATAGTAGGTGGCCAGACCGTATTTCGTGTGCGGCAGCGAGACATCGACGATCTCCGCCCCCGCGTCGCGCAGCCAGCCGAGGCCCTGCTGCCAGAGCGCCTCTATGGCCGGGGGCATGCCGTCGGCGCGGTATTCGCGCGGCACGCCAATCCGCAGGCCGCGCACGCCGCGGCGGCAGGCGGTGGCGAAGTCGGGCACCGGCCGGTCCACGCTGGTGCTGTCGCGCGCATCGAAGCCGGACATGGAGCCCAGAAGGATCGCGCAATCCTCCACCGTTCTGGCGAAAGGCCCTGGGTGGTCCAGCGAACTCGCGAACGCCACCACGCCCCAGCGGCTGCACCGGCCGTACGTCGGCTTGATGCCCGCGACACCGCAGAATGCCGCCGGCTGACGGATGGAGCCGCCGGTGTCCGTGCCGGTCGCGCCCATGGCCATGCCAGCCGCCACTGCCGCCGCCGACCCGCCGGACGAGCCGCCAGGCACGAGTACGGCGCCCGGATCATCGCGCCGGCGCCAGGGATTCACGACCGGGCCGAATGCCGAGGTCATGTTGGATGAGCCCATGGCGAACTCGTCCAGATTGGTCTTGCCGAGAAACACCGCCCCATCGGCCAGCAATTTCTCTGTCACCGTGCTTTCGTAAGGCGGCACGAAATTATCTAGGATGCGGCTCGCGGCCGTGGTGCGCACGCCTTTCGTGCAGAACAAATCCTTGATCGCCAGCGGAATGCCGGCGAGCGGACCCGCCTGCCCTGCCGCCAGCGCCGCATCAGCAGCATCAGCCTGCGCGAGCGCCGCACCTTCGGTGACCGTAATGAAAGCGTTCAGCGACGGGTTGAGGCGCGTCACGGCATCGATGTGCGCGCTCGTCAGCTCGCGCGCCGAAAACGCGCGGGCGCGTAGGGATTTTTGGGCGGCGGCGATGGTCAGGTTGCAGAGATTCATGCACAATCCAGGAAGGAAGAAAGGACTTCTTTTTTGAAAAAAAGAAGCAAAAAACTTTTGCAAATCAGGCTGAGCCCATCTACCGGCGTACGCAAAGGGATAAAAGTTTTTTGCTTCTTTTTTTCAAAAAAGAAGTCTTTCTTACTCCACCACCTTAGGCACCGTAAAGAAAGCCCCCACCCGATCCGGCGCATTCCCCAGCACCGCCTCCAGCCTGTCCCCATCCGTCACAACATCCGCCCGCATGCGCAGCGCGATCTGCGCCCCGCCGGTCAGCGGCGCGATACCCGCCACATCCACCTCGCCCAATTGCTCGATCCAGCCCAGGATGGCGTTCATCTCGCCTTGCAGGCGCGGCACGTCGGCCTCCTCCACACGGATGCGGGCAAGGCGGGCGATGCGGCGGACGGTCGCGGGGTCGAGCGACATGGGTGAGCCTTCGGACGTTGCAGGGCAGCGGGGTGCGGAGGATAAACTGCGGCATGCAACCCAGCAACCTGCTGAGCGTACCGGAGCTTCGGGCGGCACTCGCGCCCGGCGCGCGGCTGATCGGCCTCGATCCCGGCGAGCGCATCATCGGCGTGGCGCTGTCGGACGTGGGGCTCATGCTGGCCAGCCCTTTCGGGGCGCTGAGGCGGGCAAAACTCGCGGTGAATGCGGCCGAGGTCGCGCGCATCGCCCGCGCGCATGGCGCCGGCGGCCTGGTGGTGGGCCTGCCGCTGTCCATGGACGGCACGCTCGGCCCGGCGGCGCAGTCGGCGCGGGACTGGGCGCGGGCGCTCTCGGCCGCCGCCGGCCTGCCGGCGGCCATGTGGGACGAGCGCCTGTCCAGTGCGGCGGTGAACCGCTTCCTCATCCATGAGGCGCACATGAGCCGCGCCAAGCGGGCCGTGCGCGTCGATCAGATGGCCGCCGCCTATATGCTGCAAGGCGCGCTGGACGCGACGCAAAATTTGGGCAAGACTCCGGGGGCATAACGTACTCGCGTCATATAATTCCGGGAGTGACCCCGCTTGCTGAAATCGGAAATCGTGCGTGGGCTGGCTTTGTTCCTGGCGGCCGTCGAAACCAGCAACGTCCTTGCCGTCGTCGAACAGGTCTATCGCGACCTCACCAGGCAATCGGCCGACGCCCGCACCGTCGATGTGCTGGAGGCCTATCAAAAATTCCTGCTGGCGTACAACACCCAGTTCACCGATGCCGCGCGGCGGCTGATGAAGACGCTGGATATCGCCGAGTTCGCGGACAGCGAATGGTGGTCCGTGCTGATCATGGCCTCCAGCGGCAACAGCAAGCTGACGGATGGATCGACCGTGGTCGGCCGGCCGTTGTTCCGCCTGCGCTTCGCGGTGGATTATCTGCCGCAGGTGATCGCCCTGCTGCGCAGCGGCAGCGAGGGCCAGATGGTCGGGCTGAGCACCCTGGCACAGGTCGCCGACCCGCTGCCGAACGGGCTGCTCGTCGTGGTGCCCGAGGAGGACAAGAAGAATTCCAGTCCCGCCCGTTTCATCGCGTCCCTGGAGGCGGTGACGACGATTTACGAGGCGTTTGCGGAAATGGAGAACAAGCCGGTGTCCGACCTGGTGCTTGCCTCCTGCGATTCGGGCACGGACAAGATTTTCGAGTATCAGGGACGGCCGGACATGATCGATAAAGTCCGCAAGCTGCTGCTGGATATTTGGAAGAATGCGATCTATTTCAGCGACCGCAAATTCTCCGACCGGATGGACCTGATATCCAAGGCTTTGCCGATCCTGGAGGAAATTGCCGGACTGGAGACGTCCGGCAAGCTGCAGAAAGAGCGCGCGGAGTTGCTGCGGCGGAAGATTCTTGCCGGGGCTTCCAAGTTTATCGAGTCCGGGTCTTCGATTCCGGAGATGAGCAATTTGAGCCTGTATGTGCCGCGGCAGGTGCTGGCGCCTAAGGAGGCTCTGCGGTTGCAGCAGGCGTAGGATGGGTCTTGACCCATCATGGCGGCGTGACGATTTGGTTTGTGCCATGATGGGTCTTGACCCATCATTGCGGCACGACGATTTGGTTTGTGCCATGATGGGTCTGGGCCCATCATTGCGGCATGGCGATCTCGTTTGTGCCATGATGGGTCAAGACCCATCCTACGGCGGGCGGCTCCCGGCGGCTAGCGCGAGCCTTGCCAGCGCCGGCAGCGATTCCGCACCCGTTTTGTCCATGATTGCGGCGCGGTGATTCTCCACCGTGCGCTGGCTGATGCCCAGGTCGGCCGCAATATTCTTGTTCGGTTGCCCGGCCAGAATCATCGTGAGAATCTGCCGCTGGCGCGCGGTCAGGCTCGCGAGGCGGCCGGCCGCCTCCTCCTGCCAGGCCGCCTGGGCGCGGGAGTCCTTCGACGTATCCAGCGCACGGGCGATGCTGGCGAGAAGAGCGGCGCCGGTGATCGGTTTTTCGATGAAATCCAGCGCGCCGGCCTGCATGGCCAGCACCGCCATGCGTATGTCGCTCTGGCCGGTGATGACGACCGACGGCAGATGATGCCCCGCCTCGCGCAGACGCAGCAGAAGGTCGCTGCCGCTGATGCCCGGCAAATTGGCATCGGCCACCAGGCATTGCACCGCGCCCGGCTTGTAGGCAGCCAGAAAATCCTCGCCGGTCGCAAAGGCGAGGGCGGCGTAGCCCGCATCCTCCAGCACCGAGCGGATGGCCGCGCGCACCTCGCCATGATGGTCCACGATGGCGATGCAGGGCGTCTTTCCGCCGCAGCTCTCGGGCGGGTGCGGCTCGCCATCGGGCTGCGCGGGCGGCAGCAGGCTGGCGATCACCTCGCTCAAGGCGTCAAGCTTTACCGGCTTGGTCAGATGCAGCACATGCTGCTCGGCAATCCGCTGCATGGCGCGTGTCGAGATGTCGCCGGTGAGGATCACCACCGGGATTTCGGAGCGCGCACTCTCCCGCAGCCGCAGCGCGAGTTGCAAACCATCCAGCCCGTTCGGCAGATTATAATCCGCAATGATCAGATCCGGCCGCACCGTGCCGCGGCTGACCAGGTCCAGCGCGGTGTTGGCATTGCCGGTCGCGGCCGCGATATGCCCTTCCTCCTGCAAATAGAGTTGTAGAAATTCGCGCACCTCCGGATCATCCTCGACCACCAGGATCACGCCGGTGCGGTGCCCAGCCTCATGCCCGGTCTGATGCGGCTCAGGGGCGGCAATAGAAGGCACGGAAACTGAAGCCGCCGGCGCGTGGCCGGGGCGCGCGATGTCGATGGCGAACACCGACCCGCGGCCGGCACGCGAGTGCACACGCACCCGGTGCTCCAGCAGCGCGCCCAGCCGCTGCACGATCGACAGCCCAAGCCCCAGCCCGCGGCTGCGCTCGCGCGCGGCATTGTCCACCTGATAATATTCGTCGAAAATCGATTGAAGCTGGTCCTGCGGAATGCCCACGCCGGTGTCCCAGATTTCGATGCTGAGCAGGCCGGGGCGGCGCCGGCAGCCGATCAGCACCCGGCCGCGCCGCGTGTATTTCAGCGCGTTGGTCAGCAGGTTGCGCAGCATCTGCTCCAGCAGGCGCGGGTCGCTGTCGATGACGAGGCTGCACGGCACCATGCGCAGCATGAGCCCCTGCGCCTGCGCGTGGTAGCTGAACTCGTCACGCAGCCGCAGCAGAATCGGGTTGACCGCGAAACTGACGATATGCGGCTGCACCACGCCGGCTTCGATCTGGTTGATGTCCAGCAGCGTGCTCAGCATGCCGGACATGGCATTCAGCGTCTCGCCCTGGCGCGCCACCAGCCGCTGCGTGCGCTCACTTTGCGCCGATTTTTCTAGCAAGCCTTGCAACAGCGCCAGCGTCTGCAGAGGCTGGCGCAAATCATGGCTGGCGGCGGCGAGGAAGCGGGTTTTGGCGAGGTTGGCGACCTCGGCCTGGTGCTTGGCCTCGCCCAAGGCGCGGGCGACGGATTTGCGTTCGGTAATGTCGGTAAAGGTAATGACCAGGCCGCCGTGCGCCGGCTTCGTGCCTTTCGTTTCGGGCTCGCGGGCGCGGTACGGCAGGATGCGCCGCAGGAACCAGGTGCCGTCCGGCGTGCTGGTCTCGCGCTCCACCGGCTGGCGCGTTTGCAGCACCATGGCCGCATCCTCCGCCAGATCATCCTCCGGCCCGAGCGGACGCAGATCGGTCAGCGGCCGGCCGACGTCGCCATCGATGATGTTGAACAAGGCTTTGGAGGCCGGCGTAAAAAAGCGAATCCGCAGATCCGTATCGAGGAACAGGGTCGCGACCGCGGTGCTGTAGAGCACATTCTGCAAATCGTCCGAGGTGGTGCGCTGCCGCTCCAGCGTTTCCTGCAACTGGCTGTTCAGCGCCGTCAGCTCCTCGTTGAGCGATTGCAGCTCCTCCTTCGAGGTGAGCAGTTCCTCGTTGGTGGACTGGAACTCCTCGTTGATCGAAAGAGCTTCCTCATTGATCGCCTTCTGCTCTTCGCTGGAGGTTTCCAGATCGCGCTGCACGCTGCGGAGTTCGGCGCGCGTCGCCTCCAGCTCGAAGGCCAGGTCGCCGCCTGGTGCGGCGCCGGCCGGCGTGTCGGACGCAGCCGGCAGGGGCGTGCCCTGATCGTTGACAAAACAGACGAGGAGAAAATCCTCGCCGGCCGAGACGATGGGTTGCACGTCGATATTGAAAATCAGCGTGCGGCCGGTGTCCCGCAACTGGCAGCCGCGCTCGATGATGCGGCCGCGCGTCTCTTGCGCGCGCTGGATGGCCGCGCGCAGCGTGCTGCGCAGACCCAGGCGGGCGATGGCGAGCAGGTCGCTGGTGCTATGGCCAGGCGCGATGCGCAAATATGTGTCGGTGGGGCCGAGGAAATACAGGCACTCGTAATTGCGGTTGATCAGCACGGCCGCCGGCGCGAAGGAGTCCAGCACCCGCTGCCGGCTGATTTCCGCCAGCGACGCCTGGCGGGCGGAGAGCGGTCCCTGGCCGGCAATCGCCCGGATTTTTAGGCCGTCGCTGGGATTGGCGAGTGCGCGGAACGGGCTTGGCGCGGTGCGGCCGGTATGGCGGTAGAGCCGGTCGGATTTGGAGACCGCTTCGAACAGGCCGGCTGCGGGGCCGATCGTCTCGGCATTACCCAGAAGCAGCAGCCCGCCCGGCCGCAGCGCGAAATGGAACAGGGAGATCACACGGGCCTGCGCCTCGGGCCGCAAATAAATCAGAAGATTGCGGCAGGAAATGAAATCCATGCGCGAGAATGGCGGGTCGGCCAGCACATCCTGCACCGCGAACACGATGCTGGCGCGCAAATCCGGCCGCACCCGGTAGCCGCTATCCTCGCGGGTGAAAAATTTTTCGAGCCGCTCTTCGGAAATTTCGGATTCGACCGCGAGAGGGTAGAAACCCTCGCGCGCGCTGGCCACAGCATCGGGGTCGGCGTCAGACGCGAATACTTGCAGCTTGAGGCTGCTGTTTTCCGCCGCCATGCGCTCCGCAAACAGCATGGCGAGCGAGTAGGTCTCCTGGCCGGTGCTGCATCCGGCAATCCAGAGGCGCAGCGTGTCGCCCTCGGCGCGGCCTTGCAGCAGGCCGGGGATGATGTCGCGCTCCAGCAAGGCAAAGACTTTGGGGTCGCGGAAGAAGCTGGTGACGTTGATCAGCAGGTCGCGGGCCAGCAGGGCGAGCTCGGTCTGGTTGGACCGCAGCAGATCCACGTAACGGTCGATGTCGCTGGCTTCGATGGCGACCATGGCCATGCGGCGCTCGATGCGGCGCTCCAGCGTGCCGGGTTTATAGAGGCGGAAATCATGCTCGGCATGTTCGCGCAGCAGGTCGAGAATGTCGGCCAGCCGGCTCGCAACCGGATCGCCCGGCGCCGGCGAGTCCGGCGCGCCCTCGCCACGGCCGAAGCGCGCGAGGGCGGCCGGCATGTCGGCAATGGCGAGCACCTGATCGACCATGCCGGTGTCGATGGCGCTGCGCGGCATGCCATCGTACGTCGCCTCCTCCGGCTGTTGGGCGATGACATGCCCGCCGTGCTGGCGGATGGCTTGCAGGCCGAGGCTGCCGTCCGACCCGGTGCCGGAGAGAACGACACACATGGCGCGCGCGCCAAACTCCTCGGCGAGCGAGGCGAGCAGGAAGTCGAATGGCAGCCGCGCGCCATGGCGTGCGCCGGGTGCAGAGAGGGCGAGCCTGCCGTAGCGGACCGCGAGGTAGGCGTCCGGCGGGATGACGTAGAAATGGTCGGCTTGCAGCAGCATCCGGTCGGCGGCCTGGGCCACCGGCATGGCGGTGTGGCTGGCGAGCAGTTCCACCATGAGGCTCGGGTGATGGGGGTCGAGGTGCTGCACGAGAACGAAGGCCATGCCGGTCTTCTCCGGCAGGGCTGCCACGAGCTTGGTGCAGGCTTCCAGCCCGCCTGCGGATGCGCCGATGGCAACGATGGGGAGGGCGCCGTCGGCCGGCGGTCCGCGTGCCGGCATGGCGTCATCGTCTTTCTCTGTGCCTGGCGGGCGGTTCCTGGGCATGGCGGGGTATTCCTGGGTGCACGGATATACGCCCATGCTGCCGGCAACCAGACTAGCACCGTTAATGGCGTTTGCGGCAAACCGATTTCCCGCAAAATGCCGCGCCGCACCCCTAAGTATTTTCCGAAGGTTCCGGGCATGCAGGTAATTCTATAGTGTCATTTGATCATGGCCGGATGCGCGCTGGCAAGGAAGGATTTGGCAATGCCGCGCATTGTACTCGCAGAGGATAATGCGGTGATTGCCGTGCTGCTCGGCGAGGTGATCGGCTCGCTCGGTCACGAGGTTTGCGCCATTGTCGCAACCGTCGATGAGCTGGTGAGCGCCGCGGCGCGCCACCGCCCCGACCTGCTGATCGTGGACGAACATCTCGCCGAGGGCAGCGGCGTCGTGGCGCTGAGCCAGATTCTTAAGGGCGGCCACGTGGCGCATCTGATCATGAGCGGCGGCCCGGTGGAGGACATGCCGGCAGGTGCGGTGCTGTTGGAAAAGCCTTTCTCCAACAAGGAGCTTGCCGCGGCGATCGCCAGGGCGCTGGCCGCGTAGGGCGGATTTTTTATCCGCCCCTTCAGCGGCGGCGCCACGGGGCGGATAAAAAATCCGCCCTACGGCTCTGCAAGGCGCCTTACCAGAACACGCATCGTCTCAGGGTTGCTGCACAAGGTCAGATGCGCGCCGGAAAGTTCGATGCATAGATCAGAAGAATTTGCGTCGAAGCAACTGTCCCATGCAACGATCCCGTCGTCGCGTGTATAGATCGCCGTGGCGGGCACGGGAAGTGGTTCGCGCAGGCGTGCGGGCTGGACCGCAGGGCTGTAGCGGCGCGCGCAGAGGCGAACCAGCGGCGCCAGATTGGCCGACGTCGGCAGGCGGAACGGGCTGGCCACGGTCGCCACATGGCTGATGTCGTGGGCGCGTTCATACGCCAGGTTGCGGGCGAATAAACCGCCGAGGCTGACGCCGACCAGCGCCACTTTCCCATGATCGCGCCTGATTTCGCTGAACCGCCGGTCCAGCCCCGCCAGCAGCCGCGGCGTCGGACCCCAGTTGATGCCGAGGCCCCAGCCGAACGATCGGAACCCGCAGCGCGCCAGAAAGGCACGCAGGGGCCGCGTGAAACTGTCGCCGGTGAGGAAGGCCGGAACCACCAGCACGGGTTTTCCACCGCCATTGGGCAAGCTGTCGGGTGACGGAAGCGCCGGCCGGTAGGTGAACAGTGACCAGACCTCCGCACCCAGCCTTCCATACGGGGGCCGGCGGGCGGGATCCGGGTCGAAAATATCGGCAGGGTTCAGGCCAGTCATGGGTTTAGACTCGGTTCATGCAGCGGTGCCTAAAACCCAGGCGGGGGGCCATGCTGCGCCTGCGAAGGTTGCGCGCCATGCAACTCCGCCTCTATCTTGCACCGCAAGGTCCAGCAGGGAGCATCATCATGACCGGCACAGCCCACGGCACCGTCACCATTACGCTGAACGGCACCGGCCAATCCGTCACCCTGCCGATGATGGCCGGCAGCATCGGGCCGGATGTGTTCGACATCCGCAAGCTCTATGCCGAAGCCGGCGTGTTCACCTACGACCCAGGCTACGGCGGCACCGCCGCCTGCGACAGCAAGATCACCTATATCGATGGCGACGAAGGGATACTCCTGCACCGCGGCTACCCGATCGACCAGTTGGCAGAACACTCCACCTTCGTGGAAGTGGCGCATCTGCTGCTGAACGGCGAGTTGCCCAACAAGGCCGAGCTGCATGAATTCGAGCGCGGCATCATGCTGCATACGATGGTCCATGAGCAGCTCCGCCAATTCTACAACGGTTTTCGGCGTGACGCGCACCCGATGGCGGTGATCTGCGGTGTGGTGGGTGCACTGTCGGCGTTTTATCACGACAGTCTCGATGTCAATAATCCCGAGCACCGGCGCATCAGCGCTTTCCGCCTGATCGCGAAAGTGCCGACGATTGCCGCCTGGGCCTACAAATATTCGCTCGGCCAGCCTTTCATGTATCCGCGCAACGACCTCGGCTATGCCGAGAATTTTCTCTATATGATGAATGCGGTGCCGGCCGAGCCCTATGTGATCAATCCGGTTCTCGCCCGCGCCATGGACCGGATTCTCATCCTCCACGCCGACCATGAGCAGAATGCCTCCACCAGCACCGTGCGCCTGGCCGGATCGACGGGTGCCAATCCGTTCGCCTGTGTCGCGGCCGGCATCGCCAGCCTCTGGGGTCCCGCGCATGGCGGCGCCAATGAGGCGGTGCTCAAAATGCTTGCCGAAATCGGCAGCGTTGACAAAATTCCCGAGTTCATTGCGCGCGTGAAGGACAAGAACAGCGGCGTAAGGCTGATGGGTTTCGGCCACCGTGTTTACAAGAACTACGACCCGCGCGCGAAGATCATGGAGCGCACCTGCCACGAAGTGCTTGACGAGCTCGGGATCAAGGATGATCCCACTCTGGATCTCGCCATGGAGCTGGAGCGGATTGCGCTGCACGACGAGTATTTCGTGAGCAAAAAACTCTATCCGAACGTGGATTTTTACTCCGGCATCATTTTGAAAGCCATGGGCATCCCGACCAGCATGTTCACGGTGCTGTTCGCCGTGGCGCGCACGGTGGGATGGATCAGCCAGTGGAAAGAGATGATGGAGGATCCGCTCCAGCGCATCGGCCGCCCGCGGCAGATTTACACCGGGCATACGCAGCGCGATTTCGTGCCGTTGGAAAAACGGTAAGCCGTAGGATGGGTCTTGACCCATCATTGCACCCATCAACGACGGTCGCCGCGTCAAGGTGATGGGTCAAGACCCAGGGCTATCGCATATGGACAGGTCCGCGCTCGCCATCCGACCAACTGCCCGGTCGCACCGCCCAAAGATTAACCGCGAAGGCGCGAAGAGCGCG
>Ga0116227_10013545_pt1 | contig 12768 bp, 8 predicted proteins | sample S1TSphgellanicum_FD_89693 | JGI IMG/M metagenome (GOLD analysis project Ga0116227, IMG submission 89693) | Host-associated microbial communities from peat moss isolated from Minnesota, USA - S1T2_Fb - Sphagnum magellanicum MG | ecosystem: Host-associated > Plants > Peat moss > Unclassified... | reverse complement strand
TTTGTTTTTTTCCTCTTTTTTTTTTTTTTTCCTTTAAAATATTTTTTTAAATAAAAAGAAGGGGGGTGCCCCCCCCCCCCCCCCCCCCCCCCTTGTTATTATTAGGGTTGCTTACTTTAGGCAACAAGAGGGAGGGAGAGCATTGCTACTGCTAAACCCTAAACCCTAAATGGGACAAGCTGGTGGACTAGTTTGTCAACCTAGCAAGCAATGATGGCTGTAGAGAAAAGAGAGAGAGAGCTCAGAGCTCAGCTCATCCAGACAAGAGTAAAGAGCAAAAGCCAAACAACAAGCTAGGAAACAAGTTTTGGTCATATTCTTGTCCCAGAGCTAGCTAACCCCCGTAGCCTAGTCACCTCTGGAGCAACCCATCCAGATGCATCACACATTTAGTCGGTACTAGCCTAGTAACCCACCCATCCATCCATCCATCCATTAGTGCCTTAACTACTTACCTACATAACACACAGTTAACCATCTACCATACTCCTAACCCATGTTATGTTATACGTGGTTAAAGGTTTGCATTCACACTTTTGGTGTTAAGGACTCTAGTATTAAGTCCACTAACTAACTAACTAACACCAAGCTAGTCATTTAAAACCTAAACCTATTTACTACAAAGGTTTTATGTTAAGTTAATATTCGCTTAATATATTAAATAATCACCCATTTCACATTGGATGCCACCTAAGATGTCACGTAGATTTTCACTTAACATTGACTTAACATAACGTGTGAATGCCACCTTAAGTATGATAAAATAAGTGTGTAGGTAATATAAGTGAAAATTTATTAGGTATGTTGGTACAACACTTGATGCCTAATAAGTAGGTAGGTAGGTAAATAGGTAGGTAAGTAGGTAAACGCATATGGGACTATGGTTAGTGCAGAGCTACCGATAGGACATGAATACAATGAAAAAAAGTCCACAATGCATCGAGTGTTGTTGGTCGGGGTGCTGGTTCACTCTCATCATGTCGCCTAACCCCTTTCACAGGGCATCCAAAGCACCACACCAGATATGGCAAGAGTGTTAAGTACCTTCTCGTAATGACCTGCCAGAAATTTTGCAGTTGATCTTGGATGTAATAATAACCTTAGAAAGCATAATTTTTCATCCAGGAGTAGGTCGTTACGGTGTGTAAAGCCTTCGGTTCATCCATCGAGGGCAAGGGCATTACCAAAATCGGGCTTGCACTCAACTATCACCTTGTGTGCCCTTATTTTGATAACACCCTCAACCTAGGGCTTTACCCTACACCTAGACTAGTAAAGGTCCAAAGGGTGTGTTTTATTTAATTAAAAAAGTAAGGCCAAGTCGTCACATTATGAGGGAAAAAAAAATCTAAAGTCACCATATTTTCCAACAAGTTGGAATTATAGGAGGAGTCCCGAAGCTTGGTCTCACCATTTTATCCCTAGACAAAACTTGCACATAATTGGTGTAATTATGTGCAAAGTGCAAACTAGTGTTATGAGCATTTTTTTTAGGGTTAAAACCGGGGTTGAGGTCAAAGTTCTTGTGATCTGAACTCGAGTTGACACTCTTTGGTTGGAACTGGCACAAGAATCGAACCGTGGAACTAGTCTTTTGCTAGATCAAGAATTAAAATCAGAATTGTGAAAAAACATTCTTGAACATAGGGTCGAGATTTTATTTTTTTAATTTCATTTTTTAAAAATTAGAATAACTCACGAATACTTCCCAAAATTAGCAAATTTACTACTAATAAGAACACTATATAATTTCAAACTTATTTTACTATTATAGTGATAAAACTTGGTTTGCCAAATTCTTTTTTTTTTGGTAGAACAAATAGTTTCAAATTAGGGAAAATATTATTTTATTCTTGTTATAGAACAAACATCCTTTTTTGACTTTGGTGTCAAGGTTTCTTTCCCCTTATCAGCCCAAAGCCATGCAAGCCCCCGGAGTGGTAACAAGTAACCAACAACAGGAGCATTTCCCCATAGGCTAATTATAAATACAAAGTCAATGCCAAAATCATGAGTGAGTGAGTGTATCAACTTGTGCACCAGGACTTTGTCGCACATAAGAGCATCTCCAGCGGTGCACAATATGTGAGTCGAGACAATAAAAATGTGCCGGTTTAACTCAGGAAATTGGATTTTCCGCACCAAATTCGTGCAGCTTGCCGTGGCTGGTAAAAGGCACGCAACACAGTTATGTACCTCAAAAAAAGAATGTAATAAATTGAACCTGACTGCGGCTCAGTATTTTAGACTAGTCGATCATAATGATTGGTCCAGGTAGTTTGCTATTAGTAGTTCGGTGGGGTTGCCAAAAGAAAAAACAGCTAAACTTAGACATTTAATTTTATTATCCAAAGTGACATACTGAGTACCGATGGAGATGCTCTAAGGTTCATGAAAGTGATGGGAAGCACCGCCAAGCTTTTTAATTCTACTACTAAGAACTTGGGGTGTGATGTCCTTTGAATATGCAACTACTAGAAGGGACTCTAGTCTCCCGCCTCAAGTCCTGACACAATGAGGTAAGAAAGTCATCTAGTAGTATACATGCTTGATCACTAGATCCACTATCTATTCTCAACTGATCTTGATAGCCCATTAACTCTGTCCAGTGCAAGTGGTTCTGACCAATTCTATTGAGCTCATTAGTTTTTTTTTGTTTTTTTGTTTTTTTTTTTCCAGGCTTTGCCTACCAAGGCAAGGATGTTGTGTTTAGATTCATTATAGAGTATAGTAGCTTAAGGGATTTTTATAGGCCCCTAGGTATCTAATAGGTTTATTTTTATCTGAGGATTTTTGAAAGATGATATTTTTGGCTCGTGTTGAAACTTGAGATTTGTCATAGAGTTCTAATATCTTTAAGGATTTTGGTTTCTTTTCGAAGGTTTTTTTGAAGATTATATTTTTGCATGGTGAAATATTTGAATTCCCATAATTCTTCTTTTGCCTTAAGATGATTTTTATTGTAAATGGCAAGGCCACAGTGTGACACACCCCTTGTTTTGATTTTGGAAAAATATCACATTTGGCTCCTGTTTGAGCACTTGTGGTGTTGAATTGTTTACTGGTTGAAATAACTTAGAGATCCATTTGGGTGAAAGGATTGCTTCATGAGTAAGATTTTGGTGATTCTTTTAAAGGGAATGGGGTTTATTTAGGTGTTAATTGTTTTTCCAAGATGGTTGATTCTCACTACCAAGTTTTAAATTTTGATAGGTTTTTGGCTACTATAAAAGCATAATAGGAGAAATTTAGGTTACTTACTTTTGAACAATAGAAAATCTAATCCCAGAGTCCAAACAACCACTTAGAAAAGAACATATATTTCAAGATTCAACCTTGCACAAGGGCAATGCATGAATCATGATGCAACCAAAAAAAATATACAATTGCATAATGCTCATACACAAAACTAAAACCACAAACATACAAGAACAATCAATTATTAATGATCATTTGTGAAAGGATTGAACCTTTCAAACTACCTATTGCAACACAAGTGTCTTGCAAAACAAACATTAACCAACAAACATTAGTTGCTAAAACCCAAGGAAAACATATTCTAACTTTTGCATCAAAAAATTGCATAGCTAAAAGCCTTAAACAAATCAAGCTCCCACACCATACCAAGGACACTCTTCATGCCATTATTCATATACATGTTGCATATGCAAAATTGCAAAAGGTGAAAAATTTCTATGAAAACATTCCAATCGCTGAAACCAAGTTGTTACTAAGTTGATTGTGTAACTTGGATTTGCAAAATGCTAAAGAATTCAACTAGTTTTCTTGTTTTCCACGCTTCCAAGAATTTGTAGCATGGAAATCCTTGCCAATTTGAAATATTCTAGAAAAAAACAAGAAATCATTTTACTAGCTAAAAGAATGCACAAAAGTTGTGTAAGAGGATTCAAATTTGCAAGTTTAACCACAGTATCCAAAGCATTGGATTTCATGGCCAACATATATGGATTGTTGAATATCCAAAAAAGTTGTTAAAAGCACTTCAAGTACCCAAACATCAATGCCCACCTTCTTGGGTTGGCAATAAGTTATTTTTATCACTTCCAAATGTTTATTGAAACATTCCTCTTCATCTAATTAAAGCTAGTATTGTGGGTACACCACACCCAAATTATCCATAATCCTATGAGTAGGAACCTACCTTATAGTTTTGTGACGAGGCATTCAACATGCCCCTACCAAAGTTCAAACACAAACACATCAACCCCATCAACAAAAAAATAATCACATAACCACAAATTACAATGCACATATATAAGAAACAAAAGTGTAAGCAAAGGTCAAGGTTTAGAAAATACTTGCACACTCTATCTTCACAAACATAATGGTTGCAACATGTAATTCTTATGTCACAGATAATATTTCATCAATTTACCAATTCATTGGGGTTGCCCACTCATTTGTGCATCTACCCGTTAATTCATATCAAATGTCCAATGTTCAATGTGAATGTTCAAATCTATCACCCAACACATGATAATCAACTCATGCTCGGAATTTAATAAGTATTTGTAACCTTGAAATGCATTAAATTTGAACCTGGTGTGCATGTCCATGTATAAAGCATAAATCTCACCTTGGCCAACTTTATTTATTGCCACAAAGTCACAGATGAACACATCCTTTAGCTAGTTAAATTCAGTCAAATTGTGAATCAATTATAGCAAAAGGAGTATGGCAACAAGCCCCATCAAAATTTGGATATCATGAAAGAGATCAAAATTTTGCTTCACCTTGTCATTGTTGGGCCTTTCAATGTCTTCTTCAACAATGTCATGCATTCAAGCATAACACATTTCCTTGGAGACAACATAAAAATCTAACAAGTCTTCACATTTTTCAAAATCTTAGCACCTTTTATTTCCATTACTTTAACAAGCTTGGAAAATTCCAAATGGTGTTTAAGGTTCTAAGAAAAATAATTATACCATATGGAGAACAAACCTTTGGTTCTACTCACCATCTAGAAATGCAAAACAACATTTGCACCACAAGATTGGTCTATTGAACTCCCATGGGGTGGGGGGGCTACCTTTTAGAAATTTGTTTTGTAACCCCTAACCTAATACTTTGGAATACAAAATTTTCATTTGCACCAAATGTCATCAATTTCTTACCAATCCGCTTTTTGGATAAAATACCTTAGTTCATCAAGGCTTGCATAAACAATTGGGTCAAATTGTCAACACCTAATCTAGCCACCACACATTCAAAGGAAAGGAAATCAATATGTGCAACCAATTTTACACCACATTGGCATGAACAAACAACCAACTCTAGTTGTTGATAATGTTCACTTCATCACAAGTCAGAGAAACATATTGGGTTTCTGCCATAACAATTATGGTGGCATCCGACAAAATTTTATGCATGTGTTGAACCATAGCCTAACACAGCAAATCTATCGAATGCAATTTGGAACTGTCCTCCATGTTAAAAAAATCAAATAGCTTTTTGTGACCCTCATATTCTAATATTGGTTTGAGCCATGCTATAAGGTGTGGATAGTTGAACAAGGTGGCAAATTGTATGAACTTCCTACATTTTTCCCCCACCATCCTATTAACAACCAATTGTGCAACACTAACTCCCTACCCTTAAAGGCATAAGTAACCTCCTTTATGGCATGTTTATAGTCCTTACTAGTGTATTAGTCCCCCTTTTTCACCCCTCTCAAAGTTTTCTTTACTTTTTTACAACACACAATTTTTGGAATGAATCTCATTTAAGTATTACTAGTTTTTTTTGTTCCACCCTTGAACAAACTTTGCACTTGACAATATGCACACATCCATAGGATCCATTTGCAATTCGGCCCAAGGTAAGTTTGCTACCCATGAAATTTGGAATTTTTGGACTCATATAACAATTGTTTCTTCTTGGCTTTTAATGACAACACATGATCACCATGTGTAAGAAGAAGAGCCATAAACTTTGGAGATTTGTTGACAACAAAATCTAAAAGTGAATCCACTAAGGAACATTCCAAATTTGTACTTTTAAAGTTGTTAAAAACAAATGACCAACACAACATTCCAAGCAATAAATGCACAAGGTGGATGTGATTGCACTATTACCACTTGAAATTGCAACATGAATCATTACAAGTAACCTAAAATCACTAGGGTTACAAGAAGAATAAAAATATTGGAACTTGAAGTTTTGCAACAATTGATGAGGAGACATATTCTTGATCTCAATTCTTGATTGAGAAAACTTGCAAAAGCTTCAAACCCCAATGTAAACCTTGACAACATCACTCAAGGATCACAATTCACAATATGCAATGCCAAGAACTCAAAAGCTTACAACATCATCGATAGACTTAAGGAGATTGAACAAAATTGAAAACTCCAACTCACTAATTCAAAAAGAAAAACCTACAACTTATAGATTTAAATATTATAATTTGCCATATGCAAAGGGCCAAGAATTGAAAGTACTTGATACACATAAAGTTTGCACCTCTTGAATTACAACTTGCAAGCTCAAAAATCACATCAATGTTTGAATTCAAGTTTCAACAAGCTCTAGCCTCCAACATTCAAAGCAGTCATGGTGACACCAAATTATAAAATCTTTTCAAATCTTAAACCGTTCCCTAACAAAGTTCCATTCAATGCCCATTACCCATTCAACAATTCCATGATCCATTGCTTCATAAAGTCAAATGCTTCAACTCACAAACTCGATGCTTAATGGTTTGTTGTCATTGTAATGTACACAAATTGCACATTGCACATACAAGGTTCAAACAAGGTTTAAGCCTTGGCAATTTCATCTTGCAAGTGGGAGAATGAATGGCAAAAGGAACCAACCCTAAGTGGCTCGAATCGAACTAAAAGTTCACTTTTCCCCCTTTATTTTCAAGTGTACAAATGGCTGGCCCAAAAAAACTAGGGAAATTTTTGTGACTTTTCACCCAAAAGAAAAACATTGAAATCAATCAAGTCTATCACCATTGTTTCTTTCTTCAAATTTGTGAAGTGGGGTGAGTTTCACCCATTGTGCATAAGAGTACTTAGCCAAATTTGGCTATAGGTCAAAAGGGGAAGTAGTAGAAAACTTTAGGATTCCTCCTATAGTTGGCAACTTGTTATATACCATCCTTGGATTAACTCAGGCGTTTCTTTTGGAGTCAAAATTCAACATTTCCAGGCTTACATACAGGCCCAACAGATGAGCTGCCTAACTCAAGAAGGTGAAGGTAACCAGTGTAGAATGTAACCAGCCAGGTTGAACCAGCACCCACACTGGTGGTACCTTCACCTTCTTTGTTGAGTGACACCTTTTAGTGGCCATATTCAACCCAGGAAAGGTGAAATTTAGACTCAGAGAGACCTTGATTTAACTAGTCTTAGGATGGGAGGTTGACCATGGTTAGAAGCTCAACCTAAGAGAATTCAGCATGTTTACCAGCTGGTAGTTCACCACCCAAGGTGGCTGGTAGGTAGGTAGGTAGGTGGGTGGGTGCTGGTTCATTCTGGACACTCATTAATAAACTCAGTATGACATCATTATTATTATGATTTTTTTGACAATGGCCACAAATTACACAACACAACACTCAATGAACTTAACCCTAAATTTGAATTAAACAATTTATGTAGTAGAAAAAAGAGCTTACTCATCTCCAAAAGTCCACAATAGCTCCGAGATTCCCAGCTACAGCATCATCTGGTTCTTTGGCTCTATTCTTAGAGCTTTTGAGCTACTCAAACCCTAAACCCTAAAACCCTCCATCCAACATATAGTGTTGATTATTTCCTCACTCCCTCCCCCAAATTCCACCCACAAAACTAACACTCAAAAGCCAAGAACAACACCCATGAAGGTCCCAGAAGACTATATTTAAATGTCACCACCAGCTAAGCCAATCAAAAATAGTAATTTTCCTTCTAGCAAGCAAGCAAGCTACCCTCCCCCCCCCCTCTTGGAGGGCGCTCCCAATCACCCTACTACATGTCTCTTGGGCATGCCATTTACAAGCCCATTGAACTGAAAAATTCATACATGTCAACAAAATTCCATGTTGACAAATGGGGAATATTCCCCGGATATTCCCACAAGATGCTTCCTTTTTCCTTAGGCCCAAAAAAAAAAAATCTTTGAATTTTTTTTTAAAATTTTAAATTTTAAATTTTTAAAAGAAATTCAGCATTTTTAAAAATAATAATATTATTATAAATGTTTTTTGTCAAACATGCTAGGGTAGTGGCGGCAGACTAGTGCACAAAATTGACCATGACACTGAACTTTTTGCACTGAAAAGTGCAGAGGAGTAAGGAGGGGGGTGGGTACGGGGGTGGGTACGGGGGGGGGAGTTGTTTTAGCGTGTTGCTAGCTACCGATATCAGGCCAAATGAGGGGGTACCGCTGGAGATGCTCTTAGTTTGTTATTTATTTATTTATTTATTTATTTATTTATTTAACACTCCAAAAATAGACATTCCCACCACTAGTAAGAGAGAGAGTGCATTTTGGGACATAGAATATCATTTTCCCAAGAAAACAAGGGGGGTGTGTGTCACACACACTGTGGCCTTGCTATTTACATTATAAAAAAAGTATCTTAAGGCAAAAAATAAAAATAAAAATTATGGAAACTCAAATACCTATTTCACCATGCCAAAATATAATCTTCAAAAAAAAATTTTAAAATCCTCTAAAATAAAGAAACCCAAAAAATCCTTCAAGATATTATTATTATTTATAACTCTATAAAATAACTAATAATCTCAAGTTTCAACACAACTTAGCCAAAATATCATCATCTTTCAAAAATCCTCATATAAAAATAAATAGACCTATTATTATTTATTATTATTATTATTATTATTATTATTTTATTATTATTATTTAGGGGCCTATAAATAAATCCCTTAAGCTACTATTAATAAACTCTATAATGAAATCTAAACACAAAATCCTTGCCTAGTTTGCTAATTTTGGGTTTGCAGGAAGAAGAAGGTGCTTTCAGCTGCTGCACTTGTAAGAGAAGAGAGAGCTCTTGATCCACCGCCAGTTCCTGCCCGGCTTCTTCTTCTTCTTCTTCTTCTTCTATTATGTCTAGATAGATTCTAGGAAGAAGATGAGATCAAAATCAGAGAAATCTGTTGTTGTACCTGATCAATGAGTCCATGACACTAGGATCCATCCAAGAGTGTCCAGTGATCATCACTACTCTCACACCTTAGAAACTGATGAATATTCTGAAGAAGCAGCAGCAGTAGCAGCAGCAGCTGATGATGATCTGTTGTTGTTGTTGTTGTTGTTGTTGTTGTAGTTGCAGAGTTGTAATTGTGATTAATCAAATAGTGCAGCAGATTTGACGACTAAAGCTAGTCTCTAATATTCTTCTGCGAAAACAGCAAGATCAGCTTCGAACAGAATATATGAAAAGCTTGACTCTGGACAGCGCCGCTTTGTATTTTATATCTATCTATCTATCTATCTATGTAGTCTAGATGTGAACTGAGGTGAATGCACGCCGCCTGAGATATATAGTATTGTAGAAGAACTAGCCGTAGTAGATTTGATCTGTAGGAGATTACTAGATCAGTACTGCAGTCCTGCTTGTGAGGGTAGCAGCTGCTGCTAGCTGCTGCTGCCGAGGAGGAAAAAGTTTGATTCTGTAATTAGTGAAGAAGCTGGATTCATCATCTTGCAGTGGGTCACATGAGTTTTTGCAATGGATCTTTAAGCTGCTGCCAAGAAGCTTTGGAAGAGATCAAAACTGTAGTTGCAGAAGAAACCGATTCTGGCTAGTTTCCAGAGAGTTGCCCCTTTGATCCCTTTTTGTTGTGTTGGCGAGATTAATTGCAGCCAGTTAGTGTCGGATAACTATATTATCGGTGCTATACTGCTCGTCCTGAGTGAGCAGCATTTTGGTACGAGCGTATTAAGCTACAGACTTTCTTTTGCAAAGGAGTCTGTCGGGAGATCATCGTGGGCCTTGACCACAAGCAGCCGGTGTCAAGTATGTCTTTTGCAGCTAGCCGGATCAGAAACTCTACTACTGGGTCTGGCAGGATCATGCAGTCGCGGTTTCAGACGATCATTCTAGCAGCGATTGTTGTGTTGCAGTGCTGCATTTACGTCCGCTTGACATGGGCCCAACCAGGTGCGCAGCTGGTCTTGATCATCGTCTAGCAGCTGCTACATATCTGTGCTTGGGAAAAACATATATATGCACTCTAGTAGATATTGATCATGCTCTCTAGTTATACTGTTGTCGCTGCAATTTCTCTCCAGAAATTTGTAACACATCAGAAAATGCGGTGGTAGCACAGTTGCTCATGTAGATCATTCTTGTGTGAATCTGTGGGAAAGTTTTGAGACTTTATGCACTCCTTGTGTGAATTCGTCTGGAACTCTTGGAATAAGATTCCCCGCGAACTTCTTCCTCTCTTCGTTTTGCTTTTTTTATAAATGTCTGTTCTTGTTGTTGTTGTTGCAGGGTTTCTGAGCCTAGACTGTGGGAGCACTTCGACTACAGCTTACAACGATCAGAACAACATCACATGGGTACCAGACACAGGCTACATATTCACAGGGGAAGTCTACCAGAAGGTGCAATACCAGCAGAACTTCATCTCTGAGCCTGCTTGGGGCAGTATGCGCTACTTCCCAGACAATCGGACCAAGAATTGCTACGTCTTGCCTGCACTTCCCTTCCAGACATATCTGATCCGCGCCACTTTCTATTACTCCACCTTTCTGTCTAGTCCGCCCAAGATCATGGTGGAAGTCGAAGCCGAGTATGCATGTTTGATTGATTTCCTCAGCCTTCCCCCTTCTGATAGAACAATACTTCAATGCGAGCTGATCCTGTCTGCCACCACTGACACTTTTTATGTGTGCCTTGCACCCTTTACTCCCACGGACGTGCCTTTCATCTCTGCCCTGGAGTTGAGGGCTCTTGATACCACCAGTATGTACACCGATGTGCAAAACGCTTACATGTACTCTTCCCAAAGGCAAACTTTGGGTTCCACTTTGAATGAGACACTCATCAGGTACATGTTCAAGCATTACTCTTCAATCACCACGTCCTCCTTATCACCAGCTCTGGACATGATTCTTTCCTGGACATGATTATTTCCTTGACTTGATCTCTTCTTCTCAAACCCCCAAATGAAAAATAATTCATTAATTAGTGGGTCTAAATTCTTTAAGGTGTACCACCCAAGACAAAGTAAAAGCAGTCCTAAATGTAGTCCTAGAAGTTAAGTGCTAGTCTATATGTAAGGGCATTTTACCAGAGCTTGTTTTTCTAGCTGATTAATCAAGCTATCTCTAAGTTGATTTCTTCCATAGTACTTTGCTCCGTTGATCTTTTAACACCTTCAACATTATTGTTACAAATGAAAAAAAAAAATTCATGTTTGGGTTCATTCACTTGTCACACTGAACAAAGATCTAGTGGGGATGTAATGAATTCACTGGTCTAATGAACAATTGACTAGTGAAGACTAGTGGACTGCACCCACATTTTGTAATAGTGATGTAAAATCAATCTCGAATGTAATTCTATATATGCTAGTTATATACAAGCATTCTACAATCACATCTTTGTTTTCTACTTAGGTCGTTTTCAACTTCCAATTTTTAAATGAATTTTTTTCTTAATTATATCTTGTGTGATCTTTTCCATAAATCTCAAACATTATTGCAAGGGAAAAGCAGTTCATGATCAAGCTCCAAAAATTCTTTTCAGGGTGTACCACTCAAGACAAAGTAAAGACAATCCTGAATGAACACAGGCAGTCCTGTATGTGTGTGCTAGTTAATATACGAAGTTCTAGCTGCTTCCCATTCTAGTGGGCCACAGCTTGTTTTCTAGCTCAAACACTGCTGGCTTTCAGTATGTAGATCTTAGATTAACCAGCTGCTCGTGATCTGATTGTGTCTAGCAGCATATAATGCATTTGGGTGTTCATGTAATTGATCCTGCAGGTATCCATACGACAAATACGATCGGGAATGGTTTTCAAGAGATATTTCGCAAGGAGGAACAGACCCAAATGCGTCGATAATCAACACAGCCAATGCAGTAGTGGTATCTACAGCATCAGATGTGGATATGGTACCGGAGTTGGCCATGCAAACGGCGTATGAATGGGCGCCAGGCACGGGTTTCAACTTCACCTTTACATCGTTGGGATCAGACACGGTGAGGAACTGTTATGTGGCGTTGTACTTCGCGGAGATCGATCCCAGAGCTGCCAACAAGAACGAATCGCGCATCTTCGACTTGTTCCTCAACGGCCAGCTCACGGTTCCCAACATCTCGGTGGCGGCTCTTGCGGGTGGCATGTACAGCACGCTTGAAATCAGTGTGAAGAACGTGACTTTCAGCAACACTGGCACCATTCAGTTGATTCCTCATGTGGATTCCACTCTTGGAGCCATCTTGAATGCTTATGAGATCTACTTGTTGGCTGAGCCGGTGCCACTACTCACTGCTGCAGCAGATGGTAATCATCAACACAAACCCAACCCAACCCAACCCAACCCAACCATTAATCCATTTGCATTGAATAATCATTAACAACACATTTCTATGATTCAACACATTTCAATGTACTAGAGAATTGCACATGTATCCAGCTAGAGATCATGGCAATGTTCTGGACCTTAGAAGTCGCATTCTGCATCTCATGAGTTGCATTTTGCACTCCCCAAGACTCGTATTGATCTGCACTCTAGGCAGGGGTGCAAGCATTCCACCTCCTAGTACAGAAT
>Ga0116227_10013544_pt1 | contig 12770 bp, 15 predicted proteins | sample S1TSphgellanicum_FD_89693 | JGI IMG/M metagenome (GOLD analysis project Ga0116227, IMG submission 89693) | Host-associated microbial communities from peat moss isolated from Minnesota, USA - S1T2_Fb - Sphagnum magellanicum MG | ecosystem: Host-associated > Plants > Peat moss > Unclassified... | reverse complement strand
AATTACTCAAAATAATTAAGCGTTTTAAAGCCGCCTTTGTTTAAATAATCGTCTTTTTTAACCAAATGCAGGTCTGATTGTACCATATCATTAACCAATGCCTGCAGATCATATTTAGGCACCCATCCCAGCTTTTCCTTTGCTTTGGTGGCATCGCCTATTAACAACTCAACTTCTGTTGGCCTGAAATATTTGGGGTCGACCTTCACCACTGTTTGGCCAAACCTCAAGGCATCAGCATTTAAACCAAGTTCACTTATCTTTTGTTCGTCAATATCAATAATTACGCCTTTTTCGTTCTCGTCCTTGCCGCTAAACTCTATATCTACACCTAATTCCCCGAATGTCATTTTTATAAACTCCCTAACCGTGGTGGTTACGACGGTGGCAATAACAAAGTCTTCGGCTACATCCTGCTGCAACATTAGCCACATGGCTTCAACATAATCTTTAGCATGGCCCCAATCGCGCTTTGCCGACAGGTTGCCCATATACAAACAGCTTTGTAAGCCCAAAGCTATCTTAGCTGCCGCACGGGTAATTTTTCGCGTAACGAATGTTTCTCCGCGTACCGGGCTCTCGTGGTTAAATAAGATGCCGTTGCAGGCATACATATTATAGGCTTCCCGATAGTTAACGGTTATCCAATAGCCATACATCTTGGCTACGGCATAAGGTGATCGCGGGTAAAATGGCGTAGTTTCGCTTTGGGGAACGGCTTGCACCAGGCCATAAAGCTCAGATGTCGATGCCTGGTAAAAGCGCGTTTTTTTCTCTAAACCTAATAATCGTATGGCTTCCAATATGCGCAATACGCCTATACCATCGGCATTGGCAGTGTATTCGGGTGTTTCAAAACTCACTTTTACGTGGCTTTGGGCCGCTAAATTATATATTTCGTCGGGTTGTATTTCCTGTATCAGCCTTATCAGGTTGGTGGAATCCGTCATGTCGCCGTAATGCAGCTTAAATTTCACATTAGGCTCATGCGGATCATGGTATAAATGGTCAATACGTTCGGTATTAAACAAGGACGACCTCCTTTTAACACCATGCACTGTATATCCCTTTTTCAGCAAAAATTGGGCTAAATATGCGCCATCCTGCCCAGTTATACCGGTTATTAAAGCTGTTTTCATTAGTAATATGCAATACGTATTATATTACAATATTATCAATTTAATTGCAAAGGTGGGTATGATGAAATAAAAGATGCGTTTATAAATATAACAACATAAGCATGCTGTTACTTTTACATTAGATAATTAGCATTAATAAGTTTTATATTTGTATATATTCAACAGGAAAATGGAAACAGTATTGCTTCAAATTAATAACAATAAGGCCTACAAGTTAATTGAGGATCTGGAAGCTTTAAATATTGTAAAGGTTTTAAAAAAAACTACGCCTTCTAAACAAAAGCTTTCTTCTAAGTTTTCAGGTGCCCTTAATCTTTCCGAAGAAGAGTATAATAATTTCCAGGATTCTTTATCTCAATCAAGAAACGAGTGGGAAAGGGATATTTAATAGACTCCAACGTTGTCATCGGGTATTTAGACGATAAGCTACCCAAACAGGCTAAAGAGATGATGAACAAGGTGATTGATGACACACCCAATATTTCAGTAATTACCAAGATTGAGATATTAAGATTCAACACAAGGGATGAACCTTACAAAATACTTGTGGATTTTATTAATGAAAGTGCTGTTTTGAGTTTAAGTGATGAGATCGTTGATGAAACAATTTCTATTTGCAAGTTACATCGGATAAAATTACCAGATGCACTAATTGCTGCTACTGCCATTATTTATGATCTGTGCTTACTCACCCGAAATATTGCAGACTTTAAGAATATTGATAAGTTGGATATCTTAAATCCCTGGGATAATAAATAAATCACATCCCCGCCACCGTATCTTCCAACTCCCTATACCATTCTTCACCATATTTACGAATGAGCGGCCCTTTTAAAAACTCGTGCACGCGCACCTGTAATTCATCGCCAAAGGTACAGGCCGGGCTGCAGATGCTCCAGCGGTCGTAATTCAAAACATCAAACTCGGGATATTTGGTGATGCGGATGGGGTATAAATGGCATGATATAGGTTTTTTCCAGCTTACATCACCATTTTCATAAGCCTTTTCAATGGCACATTTGGTGATGCCATTTTCAAATATTACGTAGGCACATTCCTTATTTACATCAACACATGGGGTGGTATAATCGCCTTCAAAATCGGTTACATAGGTGCCAACTTCTTCAACAGTGGCAATGCCTTTGGCGGTCATGTAGGGTTTTACTTTGGGATATATCTCATTCAATATATCCAACTCGTCGGCATTGAGCGGTGCTCCGGAGTCGCCTTCCAAACAGCATGCCCCTTTGCATTTGTTCAAATTGCAAACAAAATTCTTCTTTACTACATCCTCGTGCACCAGTACGCTGCCAACTTCTATCATAACTAATTTTTTAACGGGTTTAACGGATATTTAAGGCCCTTTGCGCCACTCAGGTCCATAGTTAGGCTTCCTACCACTACTTCAACGTGCGCCTTTACGGGTATCCTGTTATTATCGTCCGTTATCCACAAATATAATTTACTGTCCTTCCTGAAAATACGTCCGGGGATAATTGTGGGGTTAAATTTAAGACAATTAAACGTACCCATGCTACAGGTAACCTTTTCTTTTCCTACATAAGTTATCCCGAGTGCGTTTATGCCATCATCCAAAAAGTATTTCAGCTCAAATTTATCGCCTACATGCAATTTCGAAACATCAATATTGCGGGCAAAATAATAGGCCGATACAAAATCAAACACATTACCCTTAAACGGGAACGAGCCTTTTGCCGCGGTTATCTTGTTCGTTTCATGGTCGAAAGTAACTTTATCAGTATGTTTCCAGCTTCCTTCTTTACGGTTCTCGGCATAATAGTAGGGCTGCAAAGTTTTTTCGTCAACAAAACTTTCGTAGCGGTTACGCACTTTATAAAAAATATCGAATGAGCCGGCGGTCCTGCCTTCGGCAATGATATGCAGGGCCGGGTGGCCGTCGTATTTTATATTGGTGTTTTCTACCCGAAGGTCGGCTTCAGCAGCGGTAAATATGCCGTATTTTAATTTATAGCTCAATTGTTCGCCTGCTTTAAAAACAGGTTCACTTACCATCGGAAGTTCCTGCGCCGATGACTTTATAGCATACAAGATAGTAAAACAAAAAGGGATAATTAAATAAGCGTAAGCTTTAGATCTTATATTCATGCTATTTTTGAGCGAATTTGTAGCTGTAGGTTTAACCTTTGTTTATCATCCGGCGGTCAACACTACAAAATTCACTATTCAAAACTAATCTTTTCGCTTATAAATAGGTACGGTTGAACACGGTTCGCCAAACATCAGGCTTTTTGCAATCGGGGTCAGCTTTTTAGTTAATTCAACATAGGCCGAAACCGGTACAGGTATATCGCCACAGCCCTTTAAAACGATACGCTGGTCGCGATATTGTTCAAGATCAACTTTTGCTATCTCTTTAACAAACAGAACGGTCTCCAAAACATCGGCATCCCCAAACACCACTTCTTTAGCATATGGCGCCAGGCGGTTAGCCAACATCATATAGGCCCAGGCAGGTACAATAGCGTCGGCAGTGCAGGTAACGGCCACATATTTACCGTTGTATTGCGCCCAGTCATGTCCTTTTACAAACTCACGGAAATCCTTTTCACGCAATATGAGTTCCATGTACAGGTTATCCTTTATATCGTACACTACGCGGTCACCCTGCGGATAAAAGTTTGCGGGGTCTAAAGTAACCAGGCCGCTTTGCGCAACCTTGTTAATTATATTTTCCTGTATATCCATATCCTTAAAAATAAAAAATCCGGAAACGGTATAAAACCATTCCCGGATACAAAAATACTTTTAATTTGCTTACAAGAACTTGGCTCTGTAATCTTTTACATTCGCCTTATCTTTCAGGGCATCTAATATCCCCTGGCCCGAACGTTGTAACAGTGCCTGGCCTATTTGTTGTTTCTGCCTTACCGCGTTTACAAGCGGTGCAGGGTTAATAAAATTATCAACTGTAAATACATAAGCCGCGGTTTGGCCGGCAATTGGCTTCGACAGTTTATTTGGCTGTGAACCAAATACAGCACCTATCACTTTATATTCAGCTGATGAACCTGGGATAACCGGGTTGGCAAAAACTATATTCTGTAATGGAGTAACAGAAGTACCTGCTTTTTGCGCCACCTGCTCAATACTTGATGAACCATTTAATGCAGCCTGCAATTTATCGCTCAGCATTTTACCTTTAACAGCTATAATTACTTGTGGCGTAATTTGTTTCTTCACAGCATCAAGCGATAATGTGCCTTTAGGGTTAATTTGTGTTAAATGAGCAACAATGTCCTGGTTACCTACGGTAAATACCTGGTCTGAAACACTGCCTGCATCTGCCTTATATATCCATCTTACTATTTCGCGGGCATTCATCACAGTTCCAAAAGCCGATGCTGTACCATTAACGTTATCGGCATTCTGAACTTTTACCCCTGCTTTACTTGCTTCCTCTGCAAAGTTATCACCGTTTACGGTGCCTAAAAATGCCTGTGCTTTGCTGTATGCTGCTGATTGAGTTGCTGTGCTGGCAGTTAATTGTTTATCAACAGTTGCTATCTTAGCTACTTTTGATGAGCCTTTTTGGTTTTCTATTTCAATCAGGTGTACGCCGAATTGTGTTTTTACAATCTTCAGGTCGCCTTTTTTGCCGCCGAATACAGCTTCGTCAAAAGGTTGCACCATAGCACCACGGCCGAATGTGCCTAAGTCTCCGCCTTTTTCTGCCGAACCCTTATCAACCGAATATATTTTAGCAAGGTCGGCGAATGACTTGCCGCCTTCGATCAGTTTTTTAAGCGAATCGGCTGTTTTCATCGCCTTATCATAGCCGTTAGTTGGCGCAATAAGTATATGTCTTGCGGTAACTGAATCAGGGCCGGTAACTTCGTCAACCAGTTTTGATATTTTGTATGAACCGTTTGAAAGGTAAGGGCCATAAACAAAGCCTTTATCGGCGCTGAACATGATCGAATCTACTTTAGGTTCAAGCACGCCTTTGTGCTGGAATATCAACGGAGCTTTTGTATCGGAATTAACCTCAACAAAATGCGAATCGTTGGTGCTGGCTTTGAACTGGGGAACCAGTTTTTCAACCTGCGCTTTTATAGCATCCGAGTCGGCTTTTGTGGGCGCCGCGTTGAACGCAACATACTCAAAGTTTCTTGTTTCAGACGGATTTTTAAATTCGCCTTTATGCTCATTATAATAGCTTTGGAAGTCGTCATCAGTTGGTGTTACCTTGTTATCAGGTATTGATGAGTAATCAAGCTTTACATATTTAAAATTAACCAGCTTGTTTTTTGCTTCGTAATCATCTTTCGCGTCAAGCGCGTTAACATACAGGCCATTGCTTACCAAAGCCAGGTATTTTTCGGTGCGTTTGTTATCTCTTAGCTGGTCAAGGAAGGTATCCCATCTTTTTGCCATTGCCGTATCAGCCTTTGAGGTGGTGATGTTAGCTAAAAAGTTGTTTAACCTTGCACGGTCAAGCTGGCCCGTTTGCGGGTTACCGAATGCCTGCACAATTTGCGGGCTTGGGTTATCGCCCTGTATAAGCGAGTGCATTTCATCATCGCTAACAATTATGCCCAGCTTATCTATTTCTTTAGTCAAAATTTTCTGGCTAAGCATATCGTTCCAGGTGGTTTCCTGTATATAGCTGGTAATTTGTGGCGTTATTTCTGTTTGGTGGGATTGCTGTTGAAAATTAGCAGTGTTCTCATCAACCTTAGTATTAAAATCGGCATAGGCGATCTTATCGCCATCTACTTCACCAATAGTATTGCTGTCACCGTGAAAAAAGGAACTACCGTAGTGTACTACTTCGCCCGCTATAAATGCAAAAAGCGAAAACCCGATGACGATCACAACGATCAGTCCCATCCGGTTACGCAAAAAACCCATTATTCCCATAAAAAACTTATCTTATATAATATTAATAGTACTCAAAAAAGAGGCGCAAGATACAACTTTTAGTAAAAAGTTTTAACACAAAAAAAATTACTTAAAAATGTCATTATTATTGAGTTGGCGCATCGGTTACATTGAAGATACCGGTTGATGACTTAATAGTCCAATGCTTCATGTTGGCGTCGCTTACAAAGCCCGTACCATTCATTATATCGCCGTTGGCCATTGTAATTTGTACCAGCTTGTTTGAATACACGGTTTTAGTGTTTTGATTCCATATCAACTCATCGGACTTAAAGGTTTCACCTTTAATATTTTTTGCTACCACGTTCTTACGAAATTCTATATCTTTTTTTGCATCGCTCTGAATACCGGTATCTGCGGTGATCGTGCCTTCCTGGCTGTTATTATCAAAAATAAGCGCGTTTACTGTTTTGGGCATCAGGTTGTATTCGGTTTTACCTTCATACTTCAATAGTAAAGGTGCCAGTATCCTGAATTTTACTTTAGCCGAATCGCTGAATATCATATCAACACCATGTATGGTATCAACGTTCATGTTCACCTGGTTAGCCGATAGCTCGCGAACCTTATTCAAATCATTTTCGCAAGCCGATAACAACAGCATGCCTGTAAGGAGTGCCGGCCAACATATTTTTAACCCATGTTTTGCCACACTTAGCATATACAAGGTTATTGAAGTTTATATTTCCTGAACCAGCCGGCATCATTAAGGGTGAATGCCAAATGCAGGTTAACATAGTTTTCTTTTACAAGGCCGTTATCAAGCGTACCACGCTTGCCGAATTCGGCTGCAAAGTTAATCTTATAAAAGGCGTTATGATCCTGGCTTGGCCTTAAAGGTAAGCCTAAACCAAAGGTAACCGCGTAGCTTTTAATGTTGGTGTTTGTATTGGTTGATGGGTCATTCACCATTATATAGCTTTGATCATATATAAAACCTAAACGGTAATCAATAGTTGCCCAGTAATTGCCTAAAGCATTAACATTAGGAGTTATTTGTGCACCAATATTATAGGTTTTGCTATCCTGCAGGCCCTGATTAACACCCCCTATTGAAAAGGTTGACCAATTGGCCATAGTGTATTCTGCACCTACCATGTATTTAGCATCATTTACAAATGTTAAACCAAAATGGTTTATTTGTGGCAGCTGAATTTTTGTTTTTGGGTTTTTTGTGTAAACAAGCGTGTCCAAAGCCGGGTTTTGATTACCACTGTCATCATAAGTGTATTGGCTCTGAACATATGAATACTGGCTGGTTAGCTTTGAATTTGCTGATCCTGAATAACCTAAAATGATATGTTTTGTAGTACCCAGATCAATAGTGTATTGCGCGCCATAGTCATAGTTAACTCCGCCTGTTGAATAGGTGTTCTCTACCGTTGAATTTAATGTACCGAAAAGGCCCGGTATTTCGGTAGAGCTAAAATTTTGTGTGTTACCAAATATATAGGAAACATTACCGCCTAATGATAAGTGCCCTATAGCAAAGCCGTAACCTATGTAGCCTTTTGTTAAGCCGCCGTTACCACTGTATATGTAATTAATCGCGTTCGTATCTACTGATGAGGTTGTGCCAAAATTCTTTTGTGTGGTTTTGTAATTATAACCCACCTGGCTATAAGGCAGCATACCAAAGCTAAGTGCCGAGTGCTTGCTAACCGGGAAAGCAAATGCAACGTGGTTAAGCCTGAAGTTACCATTTGATTGTTTTACCTGCCCTGTTTGGTTAAGGGTAAGTACACTGCCATATAAACCAATATCAATAACCGTTAAGCGCAAAGTTGAGTATGACGCAGGGTTAACCGGGTTTATGTTGTAATACCAGTACCCGTTCTGGCTGTTTACAGCAGCTCCCAAACCACCCATACCAATATCATTTGGCAAAGCCTGCGAATACAGGTCGCCTAAACCATAACGCGAATAAGGTGAACTTGTAGTAGCTGTTGATGCAGTTTGCGCCTGTGCCCGGATAACAATAATTGCAAGTAAAAATGTTATAAAAAATCTGGTAAATTTAATCATTATGCTTTTTGTATAGCTGCGTTTAATCCTTTTAGAACCAGCTGAGGCTCAATTTTTATATAGGGGGCAAAGATGCTATTTTTTAGCAGCGTATCAAAAAAAATACTATTGCCCCCTGTTAGTATAATATTCAGTTCCTTTTTATCGGCCCGGTAGCTTTCAATAAAGCCCTCCAGCTCATATTTTATCCCGTTTTGCACGCCTGATGTTATGGCGCCCCGGGTGTCGTTACCGCTTGTATTGTTAAAAACGGCATCCTCATGCAACAAAGGCAACGCGCCCGTGTAATAATTCAATGCCTTATAACGCATATTCAGTCCCGGCGATATACTACCACCAAAATAATTTGCACCGGCATCAACATAGTCATAGGTAATGCAGGTTCCGCCATCAATTACCAGGTTGTTTTTTTGAGGATACAGATAATTGGCCCCCACAACTGCCGCCAGCCGGTCAAGGCCCAACGTTTTTGGGGTAAGGTAATGGTTAGTTATGCCTGTGGCCATTTCAGCGTTAAAATAAACTACATTGAGCTTCCCCGCTAATATTGTTTCCCATTCCCCTTTTTCCTTTTTTACTGATGATATGATCGCGCGCTCAATTCTGTACTCATTCAACACATCATCAATAGTTTTTATATCCGGCTGCTCATTTCGGCTATCATATTTCAGATCATCCTGTTCAAAAACGGCGATCTTAGTGTATGTGTTACCTATATCAACTACCAGGTTGGCCATCAGGCTTTCACCAATGATAATATCGATTCAAAAATTGTCAGCCCGTCCTCGTTAGCCAGCAGGCTATCGGCAGCACGCTCAGGGTGTGGCATTAAGCCAAATACGTTGCGCTTTTCATTACATACACCGGCAATGTTCTCCAACGAACCATTCGGGTTAGCATCGGCTGTAACCAAACCAAACTCATCGCAATACCTGAATAATATCTGATCGTTATCTTTCAGCTTTTGCAAAACATCAGGTTCGGCAAAATAATTGCCTTCGCCATGCGCGATCGGTATTTTTAAAGCACGTTGCGGGTCGATCTGCCTGGTAAGCATCGAATTGCTGGTTTCTGCTTTCAAATAAATGTTGCGGCAAATGAATTTACGGTTATTATTATGCAACAAAGCGCCCGATAAAAGGCCAGATTCGGTCAATACCTGGAAACCATTGCAAATACCCATTACATACCCACCATCATTGGCAAATTTTATCACCTCGGTCATGATAGGCGAAAAACGGGCTATAGCGCCTGAACGCAAATAATCGCCAAATGAGAAACCACCGGGCAATACGATAAAGTCCACACCCTGCAGATCGTGGTCTTTATGCCATAGTTTTACTACCGGTTCGCCGGTTAAACGTTCCAGTGTGTAGATGATGTCCTCATCGCAATTGGAACCGGGAAATATTACTACTCCTAACTTCATGCTACAAAACTAACATAACGGCTGAAATTAGGACGAATTTAATCGTTAAAAAGTGTTAAACTGGAAGTAGATAATACCTGCTATAAGTATCAGGTACAGTGTTTCATAGAACCATCTTTTGCCCGCGTAAAGGAAATAATAGGCGAAAAACACGGCTGCGGGCACAGCGCAAAGCAAAAAGTGGTTAACATTGAATTGCTGCCTTACATAAAACGCCAGTCCGCCGATAATGAAAAACCAAAATAAAAGCTGGAATGATTTACGCACCTGCACATAGCTTTTAAAAAAGTTTTCGCGCAGGGTGATGAAGCAAAGCCCCGATATTAATATTACCGGGATAAGCAGCAAATAGTTATAATAATCGATATGGATACTATTTGGGAATTTTGTGCCCAGCGGCAGCCAGATGCTATAAAACTGGTTCATCTGATCTTTCATGTAATAAATTACCGCCAAAAAGAAGAATATAGTGGCATAGCCGATGATGCCTGATACCCACTCGCGCCAGTTGAAGGGCCTGAATATGATAAGGCTGATCCATATCAGCAAAAATAAATAGATGAACGGCAGGTAAAAAAGCGTACCCAGGGCCACGATCATGCCCACATCATAAGCATTTGAGACTGCTTCATCGCCTTTATAAAAACTAAGCAGTTTAAACAGCATCCATATGACCAGGAAATTGCAAATCAATGGCGAACTAAGCACCAAAAACGGGGGGAATAAACCCGATACGGTTACATACATCAGCGCCGGTAAAAAGGAAGGCTTACTTAACAGGTTATCGCGGTTGACCAAATAATTAAGGAGCAATGCCTGTATGAAAACCAGCACAGCCGCTAAAAATATATTAGCGCCGGGCGAAAAGAAGTGTTCATAATTTAACGGGAGCAATGTACGGGCGAAAGGCTCGACAAAGGTAAATTCAATATTTGCAGGAGCGTTGAAGATATAGCCAACCCGCAGCACGAACAGCACTATTGCCAGCCATACTGCATTAAGCGGGTTAAAACTCCTGAATATCCTTATCATTACAATTTATTGCCGGGGACAATATTAGCAGAAAAACCGCGAAGGCTGAAATACAGCTACGCTTTTGCGTATTTATTTATCATATCATCAACTATCCGCGCCGTTTCATTAGGAAAATCGACCTGTATACGCGTATCATCATTTAGCCAGTTGGTTAAACGAATATCGAAATGTTCGTCTATCTCATTTACTACGGGCACGCCTAATCTTGATGCCGAAAGCGCGTTGCAGCGCTGTTCATACTGGCCCGTCATCGGTATCATCATCACCTTTTTTTGGAGGAACAATGCCTCGGCAGGGCCTTCAAAGCCGCCGCCGGTAAGCAGCCCCGCGCTGCTGGCCAGGCTTTTGTTGAACTCGGCATTGTTAACCGGGAATATCTGCACATTACCTTCACGATATGGCGTTTTTTGGCGTTTGGAAAAGATGTGCCATTCCACATCGGTTTTGCTTAAATGCGATAGTAATGTTTTATCGTCATAAGCAGGCAGGTAAACCGTATAGTGCCCTAAGTTCGATGTTTCTAAATTCCGTATCTCGCTGCGGATAACGGGCGTATGGATAAAATCGGCATACCGCTCAAAGTGGAAACCGATATGGTATGTGGTGGGCGAATAATATTTGAACAGCCATTCGGCATAGTTCCATTTATCGGGCCGGGGCGTGTTAGGCGATACAAATGAACACTGGTGACTTAACGATACCGAAGGTATTTTTTGCAACCGACAGGCCCATGCGCTTACAGGTTCAAAATCATTAACAATCAGGTCATATTGCTTTAGGGGAAGGCTATGCATATCCTTCCAAAGCCGGGGCAGGTTCATTAGTTTAAAAGTTGCCCAGTTATCAACCCCTCCCTTGGTGCCGAACACAAAGCTAAATCCATGAAATTTATACTTAAGCGGTTGCGCCAAACTCACCTCGGCCTGCGTACCGCTCACCAGCAGGTCAAGCTCCCCATATTGCTGCAACAACGGTACGATCTCCCTCGCGCGACTGATATGGCCGTTCCCTGTACCCTGTATGGCGTAAAGTATCTTCATGCTAATAAATGCGCCGGAAAGTTAGTAAAGAAAAATGGGTTGTATAATTGTTTATTTTTTATCTTAGGGCTTATAAATTAAACCTAAACCGATAATCATATATTCGAATGCGCTATTGTTTAACAATTATTTTGAGTCTTTGGGCATTTAGCTGTTTTGCGCAAAGGCATTACAAAGAAGATACAATATACTACCTAATAGATACGGCAAAAACACCCGTTAAAGAACGGATGTGGGATATAAGCGCCGATAACATATATAAATATTATACCATACAATGCCCCTGTCTTAAATATGATGGGAAACCAACTTTTTTTTATGATATTGAAGGTAAAGACAGCGGCACACTTATCAGGAAAAAGAAGTTAAAAGCTATAAAATTAGTTAATCTTAGTTTTTTGATACTCAAATCAAAGCAAATTGAAAACAATGATTATAGAAATGACTATCATATTTTTTTAATCGAACCGAAAGAAAAAATATATGTTATGCATGAAGTAAGTTTCGTAAACCCAGCGATTCATATTGTATCCCCGCCGGATGTTATAGAAAGAAAAAAATGATAATCATGCCAGTTGAGGGACTATGATCATTAATATTTTTATTATCTATATTCCATTAACAAATCCCTTTATTAAAAATGACTTACGCAGGTAACAGAATATTCAATGGGAATAATGGTGGGGCTGTATTTTTATTATTGCTTGGCGTAGGAATGCACTATGCAAAAACAGGCAATGGCTTTCTTTTGTTGATGATACCTGTAGCTCTTTTACTTACAATTACACAGGCCTTTTATTTTGAAATAACGGTAGATGATTTAATTGTAAAAAATTATATGGTCCCATTTTTAAATAGCCATTACAAGTTGAATGAAATAACAAAGATTGAGTTTTGGGAACGAACAGACATTCGAGTGCAAAAGCAAGTGTGAAAATTATACGGGGCGACAAAAAATCTGTAAGCTTTCAGGCTGCATCATTAGGCATAAATGATTGGCAACTATTTGTTAATGAACTTAGTAAGAATAAAATCCCTTTAGAAATTTGGTCTGATACCTTAAGAAGTACAATCGGCATTCCTGAAGATTAACCCCTCACGCCGGCTCCTGCCTAAACCTCTCCAACAAACTCCTCACATCCAGTTTAGCTTCCAGGTCTTCAGCATCGGTTTTGTCTT
>Ga0116227_10013543_pt1 | contig 12770 bp, 9 predicted proteins | sample S1TSphgellanicum_FD_89693 | JGI IMG/M metagenome (GOLD analysis project Ga0116227, IMG submission 89693) | Host-associated microbial communities from peat moss isolated from Minnesota, USA - S1T2_Fb - Sphagnum magellanicum MG | ecosystem: Host-associated > Plants > Peat moss > Unclassified... | reverse complement strand
TCATTCTCACCTTCCACATAGTCCCAAAATCCTTTTCCCATAAGGAAATTGGTCATCCTGAACTTCCAAGCATGGAAGTTGTTCTTGTCAAGCTTCTCACTAACAATTTGATTGATGCCGTCTAACATCTTGTTCGAATAACACACAAACGCCTGCTGACTCAAAACAGAGGTCGAGATGATGCAGAAACGCAGTTTTTTAGCCCCAAAATTTTGTCCAAAAGATTGTATATAATCCTTATAGCTTCGTCTTGGCGAAGACAACTCCTTGATCCGATGTCGTTTGCCAGTGCCTCCCGAAGAGCTCCGACACGGGTGTAGTGGCGAACACGAAGGGGGAAGAGATGATGACCTCTTGCTGTCGTACCGCCTCCTTTGCTTCTTGTGTTTGCTGCTCAACCCTTAGCCTGTACCAAGCTTTGATACCATGAAAAGATAGGGGGGGAGAGAGCTTGAGCTCTTGCAAACACCCACACCCATAGACAACAACAAGTCCTCCAACAAAAAACAGTGGTGAAGATCCGTCGCACGCACGTTAGTCAATATGAACATAGAACAGTCACTAAGCGCGCCAGTCGATGTAGAACGGTCACTGAGGCACATCACGAATGTCAGCTTTAGTTGAGCTTGACATCTCAACACAAATAACAAAACATGTTTTGTTTAACATGCGGGCCTTGCATGTTGAAACAAATGCACATCATTGAAAAAATTAGAGAATTCAAGACAATACAAAATGAGGAGCATGATTTGATAGTTTGAATGTAAAATATATAGGTTTATGATATGTCCAATAAACATGTGTTGATTTAGAATAACATTGTTCCATTGGTGCATTTGTCCATACATGGTCAATTTGTGTGTTACAAACAAGTGTAATTTTGGTAAATGTGATATTGAAATGATATTTTTTCATAAAGTCTTGTAATGATTTTAATTGAATTGTTGTGCTTAACATGTTTATATTGAAATCACTAATTATTATTGTTGGACAATTTAAAAACACATTTAATAAAATTTCATTCAATATTGAAAGAAATGATCATGTTTACATTGTAAAAATTTATAGATGGCAAATATAAAAAATGTTTCACAAATGTTTTTGTTAAAATATGCAAGAATGAATTCTGCACAAAATTATTGCCTATTGCTTATTTCTCATAATAACATAGTTTTATCATAAAATATCATTATTCCACGACCATTGTGATAAGATAAAAAATGAACTTTGTTGTAAGGCATTGTACATTTCATTACTCACATAAATATTTCATATTTTTGTTTCATTAAAACAAAAAATATGTGATGAGCTAGTAAGTTTGGATCTACTAATATATCTTTAAAATGTAAATTCAAAGCATGAGTATTTAGTGATTGAATGATTATAAATTTTACACAATACATTGTTAAATGAATAATTGTTATTTTGTATTGCACATTTGTTCAAAGATGATCCATTTCTTCTTCAACAATGGGATCTACTTGAATTCTTTTGCTTGATAATGGAGACAATAAATGCAAATGTTTTTTTTCAACAAATTCTTGACAATGTTGTGTATATTAAACCAAGTTTTGTAACACCTATTGGATCAAATGCTAAACAATTGAAAGTTAGACATTATGCTCAATATATTGTACATGTAATAGCTAGTTGTACAAGGAATTGATTGTTGTGATCATTTGTAATGGATTATCACTTATTTGTATTTCAATTTTTCTTGAAATTGGTGTCCAATTTTTGTGATAGGAAACATTTCATATATATGTGTATTTTTTCTATTCTTGTATTATATCCAACACACAAGTTTAAACATGTATCCATATTAATGATTTTGATAATTCTTTAAATAACTTTGAAATGTTTTATTTGCACCATTAACAAGTCCATTTGATATTATGTAATTACCTACACATAATCCTACTAACATGTTTCATTTAAGTGATATGTTTGTGTGAAGACCAACTATATGAGTTGGATTTGTTGATAATTTGAAATGAGGAAGACATGTATTAGAATGTATGTCTTGTGCAACAAATGTAAATGTATCACCAAATGTGTTTTCAAAAACATATTTTTTATGAGCAAAGTCTTTGCATTTGTGTAAAACAAATGTGGTAATGTATTATCTTTTGGTGTAATTCTTAAGCATGATTGATTGATAAAAATCTTCTCTTGAAATGTTTGTGTTGTTCAAAATTTATTCAAAATATTAATTGCATATCATTTTGTTGCATAATTTGTTGTAATTCATAAAATTTAACATTTTCATGCCAAAACTTTGTTCCAAGAATATTAAAGCCATCATCTTTAGATTTGAAAATCCACAAATCTCATACAAGATGTGTTTGATCAAAATTGCCCATTAAGACCACCCATGAATTGATTATGAATTTATTTTATTACTTATAATCTACAATTGATGAAAGTTAGCATTTTACTTCCAACTAATGAAATTTCGTATATGATTAATAAACAAAGTTCATCTTATGTTTTTATTAAAGTGTCGCATTTTTAACTATTTAAAATTTTTAATTCATTTAATTTTTTGTTCAATGGAAATGCATGACTAGAATGTATTGTAGTTCCATTGATATTAAATGTTACTTTTATAATATATGCAAGTTTCATTATTTTAGGTTTAAGAGATAGTCATTGGTAGTTTGTGCAATATAATATCAAAGCATATTTTGAATAATACACATAAATGCAAACAAAATCTTGTACTTGCACCTCCTGTTAAAAAATTATGTAGAGGTTATATTGGATTTTTAAAGTTTATATATAATATGCCATTAACAATTATTCATTGTTCATTATTTAATTATTTTGATTGAAAAGAAAAATCATCATATGATGTTCAATCATCTATATGTTGACAAATTTCATACATCAATTGATTACTTTTCTTGCTTTTATTTGTTCATTGGGTATTTTTTCATATGATAAGTCACATTGTTTTATTTGTTCAAATTAGTATAAATGGTATTTTTTTGGATTATTCACATTTGTGATTGTTTCTGATGTGAAAATATTGTCCCATCCATTTGTTTCATGATTTTTTGTGTTTTTTAAAATAATTGATTGCAAATTCTTCGTGCTTATTATTATTTTTGAAATTTTTTACGAATTATTTTTGAATCTTTTCAATTTTTTTCTTTTTTCCATCTAAGCATCTTTTCAAAATTTGTATTTATTTTTAAAAGAGATTTCATATCTACGAAATGGTTTGAATAAAATAATTATTATCTATAAATTTTTTTGGATATTATGAATATAAATGAGACCCAATGGAATTTTTTTTCTACTTTGTCATTAAATTATTTTTTTATATCATACTCAACCACAAATTTTAATAGACAAAAAATTTAATTTATCAACTATTGATTTGTAACAAATTCATGTTGAATCTAGAGGTAAATTATTGATTTTTTTGGTGATAATAATAATACAAATGCTCTATCATGTTTTTCATAAGTGTTTATAAATAGGAATGATATTGTTGAATGATAAAATGGAATTGATAATGTTATGTATATAGTTTATGTGTAAACATTTGTTGAGTATTAAAAATCCATTTCCGATTTTAAAAATTCATTTAGATGCTTCAATTTGCTTTGTTTTACATTTTAAAATATTGATTGCATTTGTTGTGTAACAAATTTATCCATCTTTGTTAAATAAAAAGTACAATATGTAGAAGTGGTGTATGGATCCAATATAAATTGTGCATTTGTGTTTGTGTCCCATAAAGGCCATTTTATTCTACCTAAAACATTTTTTCATATATTGCTTAGTTTACATTCCATAAATAGTGTTGGTTTGCGTATGTAGATTGCAAGGCTAAAATATAAATATCTTCATCAAATTGCAAGTTTAATAAAAACTTATCAAATTATGTAATATCTTCATTTAACCCCATTTCCACTATTTTATTATAAATTTCAATTGCAATTTCATGTAAATCAATGTACAATTGTGTTCTTCTGAAAGGAATAATTTTTTTTGTTGATTTCATTGGAGGTTTTTTGTAATGAAACTAGGAAATAATTTGGTGGTTTTTACACTTGTTAATTTTTGTTGATGAATTTGTATATTATGTAGTTTTTTTTAAAGGATTGTTTGATTAGTTGTTAAATATCTATCAACAAAAACTTATTTGATGAATTACCAAATTGGAAGGCATTTTTTCCCATAACAATCCATGATCATAAGTTAAACCACTAGCTTGAAATTTAGTTTTTAAGAAAATCTTTAACTTGACCAAATAAAATATTGGGGTTTCAATTTTTTTTTTAAAACTATCCATTCAATGTTCATAATAACTAATGTGGCCTATGCCATTGATCCAAGTGTGAACTCATTATAATGTAGGGTGGACACAACATATGACATTATTTTACAAGGTATATTTATATCCCATTCCAAGATCTTTCCAACAACACCAAAGGCACATTGCAATTCCTTCTACTTGAATTGAATGGTAGACATTCAAGTGTTACCATGTCCTCAACTGATTTTTCCTTCCAAAACTTGGTTTTTTGGAATTTATTTGAATTTTGAGTAGTAGAAATCTCTTAAAAATCAATATCTCCACCATTCGGAATCCAAATCTTACCAAATAAATTCCATTAAATCTTGCTCATCAAGATGTTGAAGGTAGAATTTTACTTTAAACTTTTTATTGGTTTTTTATTACCAAAACTGGTTACTGAATTTTCCTTACTGAAAAAACATTAGTAGCAAAATTGGTTTACTATTGGATTAGACTACATAATTTTAGGACCAATTTTTTTGGGATAGGGTTAACTATTAGTTTCATTGTTTTCTTGTTTTCCTTCTTGAAGGTACTTAAGGCTCTATACCTTTGAGAAATGGACAAGGGGATTGAATAGTTTTTGGAGCAAATTAATTTTTTTCTATCATACTTTTGTACGTAAAAATTCTATGAGTTGTTTTTTCTTCGTATGTTGTGAGCATTATGTCTTTTGTATGCAAGGTCTTCTTCCTTGTATTTGCTTTAGGTTTGTTTCTATAGAAAGTCTATGAGGTTGTCTTACTAAATTTTGACAAGGCTTGTGTGTTTAAGCTTTTTGCTTATTTAAGGAAAGTAAAAAAGTTTTATCTTCTACTCCCTTATTTTATTCCTTTCAAAACCCAATAGTTCGTTGGTGGCCCTAACACAAGATCTTTCCAACAACACCAAAGGCACATTCCAATTCCTCTGAAATTTTCAACTACAATTTAATTTAATTTTCAATGAAAAAATCATTCAATATTCAAGAACTTTTGCATTGCAAGTTCAAACATCATGGAACCAAGCCCATGCACCCTTGCTTGTTGAGAGCTTTCCAAAAACACCAAGAATACAATCTAAAGCATCTCGATTCGGTGGATCTCATAACTACAAAATAAACTACCTTCCTTCATATATAGATGTGCACATGTAATTGGATCATTTTTACCAATTTTTAATTTTTAAAAATATAGTTGTATTTTTCAAATTATTTTTAAGTTAATTTTTCAATTATATAATTTATTTAATGTTTATATTAATATTAGTCAATTATTAATACCTATAGTGAATGCTACAAAAAAGGTTAGAGGTTTAAGTTGCTTGATCATACTAAACACATTTTTTGAAAACAATCCAAGTAATTGGGGAATGTTTTTATCAATCGTTTTTTTTGGCAAAATTTTGCAAAGTGGTGATCCCACACAAGGCCATTTAACACCCACTTGTAAAATTTGAGGACCTTTGACCATCCAATTCACCATATTATGACATTGTTGAATCTAGGGCTAGTCACCATTATGATTGCACAAAAGGAGGGAATCATAGAGGGGTCAAACCCATATCGTTGAAAATAGTTGGCATTCATTTTGTCATGTATTGATGTTTACAACTAGCCACCTCTCATCCACCTCCATCACCATTTCTTTTCCACTTTCTGAAATCAATTAGCCACCTTTCCATACCTTATGTTAGTTTCTATCAACATCATGTTTATTTCCCATCCCTTTTAATCGTCTACATAATATCCATTAAATTGTTAAAAGTCACTAGTAGTTCATATTTTGTTGTTGAAGATCATCTTGTTTCATAATACACCATAATACAAAGGATCACCACCTCTTTGGTTGTACCAAGCATATTATTAAGCTTGAATTATGGTTTGTGTGTGTAAAGGAACACACACTTTATGGTTTTTTTCACAAATCGTTGGCAAAAAATGGTGTGAAGATCTTTCTTTCATAGTGTCAACTTTCAAATAGTTGCAGCTACGTGCAAGAACACCTTGAAATGGTCCTCCTAGTACTTCTTGCCCACGAAGTAAAAAATCACATATTTTAGAATTATTTTTCATGCTCCCACATTTCCAAGTTTTTTGTTCATGTTTCAAGAACTCGGTGTTTGTCTCTTGTGTTTTGCATCTTTGTGTTGGAAATTCAAGAAAGTTCAAGAGGTTTTTTTTAACAAGAAAAATTTAGGGTTTAAGGTTTCAATTACAATTTGAGGGTACATTCAAGTCTTCATGATAAGCCTATTACAACCAGTGGTGGGCTTCGGGTTCAAGTTGTTTTTTAATGCTAAGGTTCCTATTTCCACATATGCCATAGCTTCATTGTCTCAAAGCTTACCTTCTTTTTCTTTATCACCATTTTCCTCTCCTAATGCTATTGATGTTGATTGCTTGATCTTGATCTTGATCTTCCATTTCTAGACCTAGAGTTAAAACCATAGCTAGAACCACAAAAAAAACATAAGAAAAGGGAATGGGAATTGAATCAAATTTTTTAGGAAATGTGGGCTTCAAAACTTCCTTGGTTTAAAGTAGTTATGGGGTGTGATGGGAAGCTTAACATGGTGTGTTGCAAGATTTATAATGAGATTGATGGAAAGGAAAAGCTCATGGTACTTAAGTTTGATAGTTTGCAAAAACATGTAGGATGACCATCTCACACCTTGGATGTGCTATGGGCCAATATTTCCTATTGGTGGATAGTTAACATGCAAAAAACAAATGTTTGTGGGCTAGCAAAGGCGTGAGATGGTGTGTGTTGGAAGTGTTGTTGTAGATAATGTTCATTTAATTTGCGGTCCCTTTTTTTACTTTTGAAATTAGGTCGACCCTTCACAAAATTTGAAAACATGAAACATTTTTTTACCTTCTCGAAGGTCAAGAACTCGTTATGCAAGCATTGGTGTGACTTGATTGGCTAGTAACTAGTTGAAACCTTGCATGGCATTGTCATCCATTTGACAAGAGCTCAAGTGTAAAAAGCTAGGTACTTCACTATCAGTTGCAATGAGGTTATGACGATCAATTATTAATCTTGGTGTAACATACATGTGTATGTTGTTGATGGGTTTAAGAGGATGCTTTTGTTGCTAAACCTTGAGAAAGTGGTTGGCGGAGGCACTGTTGATAACCTCACTACCTTAATTCTTAAATCTTTGATGGAGTATGGGGCTTGATAGTGGATCATATTAACAGCAAGTTTATTTGTTTTGGTTCAGATGGAGTTGTGGTGTTCATGAGCTTACAAATTGGTGTTGCTACTTAGCTCAAATCCAAATCTACCCCTTTTTTTATTCCAATACATTACATGGCACATCGGACTAGCCTAGTTATGCAAACTTTTTTTTTATTAGCCCTTGGTTGTTAAGCTTGAAAGGTTGTTATAGAAAACCTACATTTCTTTCTCCTCTTCACATAAATGACATTCAAAGTTTACAAAACCTACACTTCTTTCTCTTCTTCACATAAATGACATTCACAGTAATGTGCTCTTATAAAGTTGCTTGAAACCAAAGGGCTAAAACTACTTTGCAATGTCTAAACTTGGTGGATTTCCATGTTATACTTTACCAAATGGGTTCTTGTAGATAAATACAAAACTTTGGTGGTGAGGATGAATGATGATTTAAATATTGTGGCAACAACAAAGACAAACTTCATGTACCTTTTTGACATTGAGTTAATGATGGGGTTGACCTACATAATGCTAATGTTGGAGGTAGTCCATGTGTTGATTAAATTTGTGCAAGGTCAAGAAACTTATGTATGTGATTTTGTGACTACTATTAAGATTATGTTATGTTGAGTTGTATAGCATGTACTCAAAATTGGAAAAGAAATATCGAAAGGACCTTTTCAAGGCATTTTTGGACATTTATGCATGTTCCAATGGTCACCTACTAACTAGTTGGTGGACTGATCTTTCGACTAACATCCAATATGTGATTTTTTATTTCATGGGCAAGTAGGACCAACTATTTTAGAAGTGCCTTCTCATTAAGGCATGTAGCCAAACCATGGGGGATGATTGGACATCCACATTTGAAGTTATCAAAATTCAGTGTTCACATGCAATTATGCCCTTGATTACTAAACTTAATCATGGTTCCCAAACCAATACTTAATGAATGCAACAAAAATCATTTATTTTCAATATTGGTTGAATTCCCAAACCAAAGAAACTTTGGGTAAATGCACAATCAAATGTTTCACTATTGTGACGAAACGATGTTTTTCTTTTCATGGGTACCCTTTATTCAAATGCATATGGTGATTAATATATTCTTACATTTATTAATTGGGACTTGGATCTAAACTAACAATTTCATTATGAAAAAAAATTTGTGATTATTTATTGATAAGAAACTCATTTGTTAGTAGTAATGGACTTTTGAAATCAAAAAATATGGACTAGTCATTTAACTAAACCGTCATAGAATGGAAAAAATAATATTGATTCACATTCCAAATTTGTTATTGGGATTCAATATATGGTGTAATACAAAATGATACATTCACATGAAGAATCTTTTATTTGAAAATCTTAACCATTTAATAATTAGGGACTTTTGAATGGTTAAAATTTGACTATATCACAAGAAGAAATCTTGAGTTTTTCCACTACCACCCATTGTAAATACTTGTCCAAATTGACCATTATTTGACTTATTATCATCTTGCACAAATAGCAAGTGAAATTGTTTCCTAGTTATTTGTGCATAATTTCCATAGTGAAAATAATGATTGTTTTGTTCACTAGCACTAGATTTTTTCCTCCATGTTGAATTTTATAATAATGGAGAAAAATTTGACATGGAAAATATCTCAACCCTAAACTCCTTGCAAAAGTGGTAATATTGTTTTGTCATTTTTTAAACAACTTTTCAACTATTAACATGTAACATTAGTTGAATCAAGGTTTGATAATAAGTAGAAAATGCTACTCATAGGTTACACCTTTCACTTACACAATAATTCACCTTTTTCTTTTTTAATAATTTAAAATTATTGACGCAAAAATTAAGGTAGCATTTAACTTTCTTTACACATTGCACTATAATGGTCAATGATTTTTTGACATCTTTTCAACTATTAACATGGTACATGAGTTGAATTGTACATTTGTACCATGTTGAAACCATTGTTCATAGGTTGCATTTTACACTTATCATAATTTAATAAAACACATGCAATAACTTGTAAAGACCTCACATCTTTTGAACTATCAACATTTGCACATGAGTTGAATCATTCATTTTGAACGTGTTAAATCCATTATTATATAATTTCATTTTGCATTCACCATAAATTTTTTTAATGAATGTATAAAAAATTGTTATGTTTCACATTAATATTTGAATTAAAGATTAAGTCAAAATGTTCATATATCCAAAGTCTAGGGTCCATGTAGACCTTTATATTTTAAAAAATTAATGTTCAAACTTGTACATTTACACAAATTTAAAATTATGTTTTTTCCCTAGTTTGTTCATCATTAGACAAGTTTTTTATTACAAATGTTTATGATGCCACAATAACAAAACGTAAAAAAAAAATCCTTAAATTATTTCTCCATTTTTATCTCTTGATGTATGAAAAATATAAATATTAGTTAGATTTGTTTTTTAAAAGTTGTTTGGATATGTTATTATTTTTATTGTTACCATGATTTAAGATTTTTTTAGGCTGGTTTTGTTACAAGTTTATGTCTAACTATTTAGAGATGAAAATTTTCAATTATTTAAAACAAAATTAAACATTAAAAATGGTGATCTCATAATAATGACATCAATGTATTATTATTATTATTATTTTCAATTTTGTGGTGTTGTTCAAATGATGCTCATTGGTAAAAAGATTTAATTATGTTTTGGCTATAAACAATATATGGAGATATTAGGTTTTTAAAATCCTTCTTTTTTTGGCTACAAGTCCTAGAACCTATTATAAAATTTTAACTTGTGTGTGTGTGTGTGTGTGTGTGTGTGTGTGTGTGTTTTGATGTAAGTTTGATGTTGGAATTATTTATGGTTTTAACATTGAAATTATTAATCATTATGAATAATCTTTTTGTTCTTTCAAATTTGTGATCTCAAAGTTTTAACAAAATTCATTGAACTTGCATTATTCTCATAGAGGGTCACTAAGTGTTGGAGTTCTAAACCATGTGCATCAAACAAAACATTTTTGGAATGTATTATATGATTGTTTAATCCTTTTTTTTCACCTGATTATTACCTAATTTATACACATATTTAAACCAACATATATTAATTATATTTTTTAATTATTAATTATTACATAATCTATATAAATTATGAATATATATTTGAATAAATAGTACCTTTTACCCAATAACTAATATATAACACCTTATTTTTTACTCACATATTTTTTTATTTTTTAAAGGAATGACCCCCTTCAAAAAACATCTTTGAAATTTCATTATTTTCTAATTTTCCCCTAGAAAGAACCATCAACTTGCAAAAATTTGTCACCAAAAATAAAACAAAAAATATTGTTGACTAAAGGGTAGGGGAGGGTAATCCAACTATTTAATCTGAAAATATCTCCAAATTATGTTACTTTTATTTCTACAAAGGTAAAATGTATTGTTACATTATTATAAGTAATATGTTGTGATTTTTTCAAAGTTTTGTAATTAATCATTTTTATTAGTCTATAACTAATGTTGTTAAAGAAATTTGATGTTGAAAAAAAATGGTTATATTAATTATTTAATTAAATTTTATTTTAGTGGCCAATTTTTGCCAAGTTAAAGGGGCCAAACATAAACAATAGCTTTTTTCCAAAAAATCAAATTTTATCAAATTTAAAATTGATATTTTCAAAGTAATATTGAAGGATTTAAACAATTTTGCAACTCCATAACTCTCCTAAAAGCAAATATGGGTAAAAGTATTTATGGGTGATAACAATTCGAATAACATCACAAAAGTTTTTTTTTTAATTATACAAAATCATATCAAGGAAAACAAAACCTACAATTTTTCAAAAATTGAACATATGTTTTACTCAATATAAATATCTTTGTTAAAGATTGAATGAAAGGACTTTTGAATTCACATTGAATTCAATCCCATTTATGAATATTGTAGATGAATTTACACAAAAAAGATTTGTAGATTTCCTCTTATTCATAACATGTTATTTTAAGTTGTTTTTTGAACCTTTCATATTGCATAATTATAAATTATTATTATTATTATTGAATAAGTTTCAAGATCATGTTTTCATTTGTAGCATTTGAATCAATTTTGAAGAAAAAAAAGTATGTTAAAGTTTGAATTTTTAAAATAGTTTCATGTTGAAGAGAATAAAATTAAACCTTTTCAAAATCTTATCAAAGATTTGAAATGGTTTGGTGGTGAAGACCTTGGTGCATCTCCATGAAATTTGGGGTTCAAACCTTGATGAATGTGTGCATTAATGTACGTAATGTGTATATACATTGATGTATCATGTATACATATGATACACAAAACATGTGTGATGGTAGTGAATATCTTCAAAATATATTGTTAAAAAATCCAAAAATAATAACATTATCATTATTAAATCACGACATGTATTTCTGTAATAGCATGCCATGAAAAATTTAAAATTTGAAACTGAGAAAATTAAAAAAAAAAAAAAAATTAAACGTGTTACATGATGATGTGGCATGTTAATCCACATCATATTACCTTGGGACCTCATAATATTTATGTCAAACTTTTAAAATTACAAATTACCTACTGCAACATGTCACTACCCAAAACAACTAAAAAATATTTCACTAAATATGTCCTAATCAACTACTCCTTTTTTACCAAAACCATGTAAGTTGCATATTAGTGAACTTTGTCCCATTTCACTAAAAACATAGTGGATTTGGGTAGTGGAAAAACCCAAGATTTCTTCTTATGTATTTTCATAAGCCCATATGAATTGCAATTTTTGTTTGTTTTTCAATTTTTTTGTTCTGCACATATGTTTTTTAAAGTTTTAGATGGAACATATTCTTAAAAACTTTGTGGGTTTTCCTTTTAGGACTTTCAAATTTAAAAATGACATTAGTTACACTGAATACAAGTTTTCATATAAATTTGGGAAGGTTTATAGGTGATTGAACATGTATCATTCAAAGATTAAAATAATAACATTTTAAAAAGTAAAAACCATGTTCATTCGAATCATTTTAAAGAATCTTGTATGGACTTATAGGGTGTGTAATTTTTGCTAATGTTGAAACATTGAATTGTGCATTCACCCTTTTCCAAGATCACTTAGCTTTATTCAAGGCTCAATTTTGTTTTGAGAAGTTCATTGGCCCAAAAATTGAACATGACGCGCTCCCAAGTTCCTAGTGGACCCACTTGAGGGTCCAAGTATGTGGCAATGCGGAAGGAGTTGGAACTTGGAGCACGCTCCCGACTTCTAGCACTAGAGGGGGGTGAGAGGGGTGTG
>Ga0116227_10013538_pt1 | contig 12776 bp, 4 predicted proteins | sample S1TSphgellanicum_FD_89693 | JGI IMG/M metagenome (GOLD analysis project Ga0116227, IMG submission 89693) | Host-associated microbial communities from peat moss isolated from Minnesota, USA - S1T2_Fb - Sphagnum magellanicum MG | ecosystem: Host-associated > Plants > Peat moss > Unclassified... | reverse complement strand
CTTTCATGAGAATCAAGATGCCCTTTTTTCATCCAACATATTCATCTTTCATGAGAATCAAGATGCCCTTTTTTCATCCAACATATTCATCTTTCATGAGAATCAAGATGCCCTTTTTTCATCGATGCAAAGAGTGATTATGAAATCTTCATCCAAGCAACAATGAAGGGTTATGGAATCATTGGGCTAATGATAGCTTGGGGTGGTACCTTGTGCTAACTAACTAGTAAGTTGCTAATGAAATGAAGTTAAAAAGGTTATGGGTCTGTAACTTGCAACTCGATAGCCAATTAGAAGAGTGTCAGAATTCTCACCACGGATGGTTATGGGCAGCTAAGGAGCGAGCCCACACATCTTTGGTACAATAAGCCACCTTGAAAATAGTTTGGTTTCAAACTTTCAAATCATGTAAGAAAGTAGTTGTTCCTCACCAACAAGAAATAAAGATCACCATGTTAATCTTCAAGGTTTAGGATTAGGATTTAGGGTTTCTTGGTCGGGGTTCCTCGTCTCTTCCACACATCATTTCTTTTAGTGATTGACTAGTAGACATTTTTCTCTTTTCATTTGATTTTCATCCTTTGTACTAATTACTTTGAGCAAAAAAGTTATCTCACAACCTTTTTAACATTATGCTACAAATTGCCATTATAAGAATGCTTTCCACATGTTATCAAGACTTTACCTTTGTTTTTATTTTTTCTCAAGATGTTATATTTGTAATGTCATGTTTCATGTTTGCATTAACAATTGTACAAGTAATTATCTTTCAGACCAACTTTTGCCACAAACATTTGTGTGTGTATTTTGATTTGCCCGACCTTTTTATTTCGTAACTGGTTAATTTATATCAATAGCCAATATTTACCCTTCTATTTGCCCTGTGAATAAAATAGGTTGGTCATTAACCTTTGCCCTTACTTGAATTGATAAGTTTGCACATGTACATCTCCATAACACATTAACAATAGTGGCCCTTCACTCTAGTGCATGCTCTAGCATTTGCACACTAACCTGACATGTCAAAAAATTAGGTAATAATTTAGGTGCCAAATATTATAAATTTTCATACTAATACACCTAGACAATCAATCCTCAAACGCTTCACAAGGTATTATAAATTAACAAGGAATTTACCCTTGAGCATGTCACATATGTTCAATGGTGATGATAACATTTTTAAAGGTCAAAATGTAGAGTTTAATGATAATTATGTGAATAGGTCTTTCTTCCACTTTCAATTTATCTACGCATTTTGTTATTGAAAAAATATCATATTATACTTCAAATTTATTGAAACCAATTTCATCATAAACTAATCATACTACAAACTGAACATACTACATTGAAATGCATCAATATTATAATTAATTAATTAAGCTGTTTAACACCCATCATTTTTCCTTTGGTCATTTTAGTCAAGCATTTGAGTTTTCACAACACCTTCCATCTTTGGCAGGTCATCTGTCTTTAAATGTTTTTGGGGCCTTTTAAATCCAAGGTACTAAGAGATCACTAAAAATCAATAATTAGTCTATATGCATGGTTTTTAGAATTTTAATCACATTAATGTTCCAAGTTATAGGTAATTGCTAAATTCAACATCTAAGCAAAATGATACTTGGACTTGATATATATATATATTTTTAAAAAGTTGTGAATTGCTTACTTTTTCAAAAGTGTGAAATTTTTGTATTATTGTTGATGACAAAATCACAATTTCGATAAACAGATTGAAAGCACAATGTATATAAGAAGTTAACCTAAAATTTGAACATTGATTAATGACTTTTTGAAAAAGATAACAAAAGAGTGCACCTCAAACCCACCTAAAACCCTAAACCCAATAATGCCCATCTTATAAACAAATTATGTGTATAGACGAATTGATTGTGTGTAAATCGTAAAGTTCCCCAAATCCTACGTATTTGTTGACCTCAGACAAGGTGCATAAAAATCAGGTCCTGGAAATGACCTTTAACCAAGGCTAAAGATCTAAAGACTCAACTTGGGAAAATAGGGGAAAAAAACTAGCAAGTGTTTTTCTATTGAAAAAAAAACTCTTGACGTAGGTAAGCCCTAATTTTGAGTCCGGTGGGGCTATGCACACAAATTCTCATAGAGCTACTATGCACACGAATTCTTATACATGGGCCCCGGGGAAAATATTCTTGTAGGGTGGGGCAAGGGTGCTTACATTAGCATAAAGAGAGGAATTCTTCTCGGGGTTCCATTGCATTGCATAGACAATGATATAGACTATTGAGTTTTAGGACTCGCAACCCACGAGTTTTGCATGCAAAGTGTGAGTCCAATGGAGTAATACTCTTTTGCAAGGATGTTGTGAGTACATTCCAAGCTGATTTTTAACATGTATGTACGTAAGTAACTTTTCAATTCCAAGCTGATTTTTAACATGTATGTACGGTAGTAACTTTTCAATTGCATGCGCACTTGGACTGACTCGCACTTGCATGAAATTGTGCAATCAAAAGAGCCCTCTTTAACCTACTTACATGCACTTTCTCCCATTTCAATTGTGCCCACTTGCACTTTACCTGCACTTGCATGCAAGTGAGCACTTACAAGAGCCCTCTTCACATACTTTTTATTACTTAGAGCATCTCCAATGACGACACCCACCTTTAGCCCCCAATTTCAGTCCCCAATTTCAGCCCCCATTTCGGATGAAAGTATAGTAATCCAATAAATAGTGTGAAACAGCCCTCTTTTTTTTAAATTGGTGAAATTTCATCTAAAAAGTGAAGTTCAAAAGTTAACTGATTTTGGAGTTTTCCAATTGTTGGGAAGTGAGAGAAAAAAAAGTAGTAAAAAATTGACACATTTCTATACTTGATTTTTAATGTTTAGCCAAAATATTCAAAAGATGATTAAAGATTTGTATTTCATATTTGACATATAGCCAGATTTTGGCTAAATCTTATCTTAGCCAAGATGATCACACTTTTTCTACATCTTCCTATTATTAATAGCCACTTTGGCTACAAACAAAAATTCTTAAAAAAAGGGACTACTGGTGTGGAATTATTATTTTGACACTATGTTTGCTCATGCTAGTGATGTTTGTATAAAAAGAAATGGCTGCTCTTGATTGGCCGATCTATCTATTTACAAAGGTAGTTTGTTTCAAGTGTGATCTTTTGTTTGGACTTCCATCCTTTCCTTTTTCTTCTCTTGTTCATTGGCTGGGTGTTTTTTTTTCTACTTATTCATTTATTTAGTTAGTTTGTTTTGTTAGTCACATTCATATCTCCCAAACCATGGTGTCTTTTGATATCGTTAGAAAGCCCTCAATGAGTAAGGGTGCACCAAGTTGGTTTCATAATGTTTTGACCTATGGTGAAGAATATATTGAATATTGAACAGATTTTTCACTTAAAATTCAGTTAAATCAAAACTAAAAATTATAGAAAAATTTGGCCATGCTCTCGGTGTTGTTGGAAGCCCTGAATGAGTAGGAGTTAATGAAGGTAATTTGGAAAAATTAGACCTTTCATTGAAAATTCAATTAAATTACGGTAAGATGATTTTGGAAGGAAAAAATCAGTTGGATAACCAGTTCACACTTGGGCTGACAGCACAGGCTACACCAGAGATGATGATTGGCTGATGTGATGAGACTTATACTAGCAGTTTTTTTATTAAAATGTACTGGTAGTGGGGGAATAATTAAAGACCAATTTCTTGGATGTGGTGAATACTGATACACAAGGGGGATTGCAAAAAAGGCACCTAGAGTAGTCTACTGTGAGCACCGCGTTGGTAGCTTATTACACAAAAAGTATGGGATGGTATCCACTATCGTGTGATCATAGGAAGCCACTAAAATGGAGCCCTGTTTCTTGGGAGCGCTGATCACTATGAGAGTGACAGATCAGACACTCAAGACACACTTGACTTAGTTAATACAAAAAGAAATGTACACAGTAGGTACAAGTCAAAAGATGACAACCCAATTGTAATAACACACACACACTCTCTCTCTCTATCCCTCCATCTCTCTCTCTCTACACGAGGAATTGGCATCACACTCACAACAGTACCAGTTAGCTAGTTGGCAAAACTCTATTGGGAACAAAAAGTGTGGAATGGGTACACTGGACTGTCTAGGTCTGGAGCTCTAGACTGGTTGGAACTTGGTACCTTGTAGATAGGCATGCCAGTACTGGCTTTTTCAAATGACAGAAGACCTTGCACAGCGAGAGAGAGAGAGAGAGAGAGAGAGAGAGAGATTGTGTGTGTGTGGCACAGAAGATCTGCGTGAAGCTTCGTCACCGATTGCAGAATTCTTTTCTTCTTCTTCTTCTTCTTGTTGTCGTCTTGTAGAGATCAAGCACATGTGTTCGATTTGATTTGAAGGTGCATGTGTTTTATGAATATGCAGAGATTAGTTGTAGCAGCTGAAATTATTCCCATCATGTGAGAATTTCTTATCTTTTGGTACAGACTAGTACTTTCTTTTTGGCGCTCGGCGCTCATAAGCTGCTGTGATCATCTTCAGCTCTCAGCTGCTGCACAAAGTCTAGGCTTTGGTTATAAGAACTCCATTGTGAGTGAAGTTATGTATAGAAATTAAGCTTAGTTGAATTGGAAGCCGCAGCAGAGTTGAAGAGCCAAATGATCTGTTGGACAATATCTGAAGCTTGAGAGAGAGAGAGAGAGAGTTGAGAGCAACGGAATAGAGTCATGGGAGCTGCTGTTGTTTTTCTTGTGTTTTTGTGTTGCTGTGCAATAGGAGGAACTGCAGCAGCGGATGATGAAGTGATCAACATCGACTGTGGTTCATTAGATAGTTATGTAGATGAAATCACAAACATAACGTGGGTACCTGATGCGCAGTACATAACAACAGGAGTGAATGCAGAAGTACCAGACGCAAATACGAGCTACCCACAGTTTTCAGAATTCACAACTCTCAGATACTTCCCTGACTCTCGGAAGAAGAATTGCTACAGCTTGCCAGTCACGCCCAACAACACTTACTTGATCAGAGCTACGTTCTTCTACGGCTCCTATGATCAGAACATCAATGCTACAACAAATACAACACTAGAACTCCCCAGTTTTCAGATCGCTATAGACGAGACTCTTGTCTCCAATGTCACCTTCGAAAATGCTGATATTTTCACATACCGAGAATTCAGCGTTGCATCCCAGAGCTTTGTGATCTATCTCTGTCTAGTACGAGACAACTCCAGCTCCCAATCTTCCAACCCATTTGTTTCTTCAATCTCCTTGCACCCTCTTCCAAATTATCCTCCATTTGTTGTTGCTGATCTACTGCAAGATCAAAGATCATACTATCAGACCAAATACAGATTGGGCTTTGGCGGACAAGCTACCAATGTGATCAGGTATGTGGGTCTAGTTCGAGCTTGATTGATCTGCAAGCTTCTCTCAAGCTGTATTTCTGAAGTACAAAACTTCTCAAATTCTTTCCAAGGATTTGGCCACAACTGCAGTAGTCTTGTCATAATATGCAGGCTTGCAGAAGAAGACCAAAACTAGCTATATCTATCTAGCTGCATGATGTTAATTCGGTGAAGACTTGAACTGCAATCTTCTCTCACAGATCGAGCTACAAATAGTTTTTGTGTACATGCTGCAGGGCACCCAGTGATGCGTTTGATCGCTACTGGTTTCCGGGAGGTTCAGCATATGTGCAGGCGACCACTGGAGTGTTGCAGAATCTGACTACATCGGGTAATGAGACAGTCGCGGTAGCACAGAACGTCTCTGGTCTACCACCTGCAGCAGTGATGGACACTGCGGTGAGTACTAGTATTAGCGATGCCAATTTGACAATCTCGCTTCCACTAGACGTCGTCACGGGGGGCGACAATGAGACCACCAATTCTTCGACGTCTAGTAATTCTTCGACATCTAGTAATTCTTCGACGTCTAGTACTACATTCTACTTGGGACTTTACTTTGCTGAACTGAATTCCACAGCGACTCAATTTTCGCGACAGTTCTATGTCCAAGTACCACCAGCAGAAGCTACTGATGCTGCTCCTTCTTCTTCTTCTGTTAATTCTTCGTCTAATTCTTCTTCAGCTGATCCAGACGTTCTTTATGAGAATCCTTATGATATCAGCGGTGGGGCTCTCATTGCGAGCCAAGAATCTTGGCAACTGCAATATTCTTCGTCTTCTTCTAGCAACAACAGCAACAGCACTAGCAACAGCACTAGCAACAGCACTAGCAACAGCACTAGCAACAGCAGCAACAGCACTAGCGACCAGCTGCTGTTGCAAGAAAATTTGTTCGACATTGTTCTGTTTCCTGCAATGATTTCCAACGAATCTCAGCCTTTGGGTCCCTCGCTAAATGCTCTCGAGCTCTTCGAGAGGATCGACTCCATTGCCACCAGAACAAACGACAGAGATGGTCAGTAACCTACCTACCCACCCATCTCCCTACCTACCCACCTACCTACCTACATACATACCTACCTACCTACCTGCATATTCTCTGCTGTTGAAGTCTTCTTCTTCAAATAGTTATACATACACTTATACATGTATACTTGTAATTGTACTTCTACTTATACCTGTAACTGTACATGTATTTATACATTAAATACATGTACAATTACACTTAGCTATATACATAGTCTTTTTGTACACTAAAAGGTGTGTGCAACTAAAACAAACCAGAGACCCAGATGGTGAGTACATTCTCCTTCAAGGAGTTATACATGTATTACTACTACATATGGTTATACATGTATACTGTAGTCCTCTTGTATACAGAGGGTGTGCCTTGGCTATGGAAAGTTGAGCCATCCACGAATTTATTGATTTCTGTGGCAGACATCCAAATGTTTGGGGTCCAAATGTGAGTAGTAGATGTGGTAAGTTTAACCAGTCTTGGGCAGTTTAGTACCCAGTTTGTCTGGTTAGAACTGCCAGTTCTGGTTCCAGTTAGTATGTTCAGAACTGGACCCAGAAATTTTGAAAAGAATGATGATTTAGGAACTGGAGGTTAATCGGAGGGTAGTCAAGAGTTAACCATTGGTTTGAGTTCAGTTTACCCCGGTCATAACAGTTGGCAACCCCAGGTCACCAGAATAACAAAAACAAGTGCCAGTTTGCAACAAGGGTTTTGATGGTGTGTAAGGAACTGGTCAAAAGGAGTTTTTGCTTCATTAGCACGTGTCTTTAACCCATGCTTGAGGGTATCACCTTGGATGCCAGCCACATGATTGAAAACTCTCCCGGGCCTTTGTCTTTCTCTCTGCCTCAAGTGCTGAAAAGTAGTGAGAACGACAATCGAAATGTGTCATGCTGTCTTTCTCTCTGCGTCAAGTGCTGAAAAAGTAGTGAGAAGGACAATGGAAATGTGTCGAGCATGACAGTCATGCTTGCAGTAGTTAGTGATTATCACATTAGCTGTCAAATGACACCCCAAAAGTTTAATAAGCATCTGTCGAAAGCTCTAAACCCTAAACCCTTTCCAACAACAAACATCCTTTAGACTGCAATATAATAAAGCTACTATGTTCACTTATTGGTGGTGCGGGTGGAGGCTTTCATGGCAATGTACCCTATTAAACATGACACAAAATAGAAATTTCAGTAACAGACCTGGGTACAAACTCTGTATTAATTATTAAAGTTCATCATGATTAGTCATACATGAATAATTGTGGATGTTGACCACAATAAGTGCTACGGTCTATTTAGGCTATGGGCTAGAGCTATATGACTGGTGGTGATTCATTATGTGACTGATGATGAACTTATCAACATTGTGTGTTTGTGTGTGTGTGTGTATGTGTGTGTACAGCTCTTGCCATCGAGGATATAAAATCATGGCTGAACCTCACTGAGTGGACTGGTGACCCTTGCCTGCCATATCCACATTCTTGGCTCACTTGTAACAGTGTCAACATGACAACAAGTCCTTCCATTATAGCTGTGTAAGTTTTAGTTTCCTGACTCTAATTTACAGGAATACACAACATCACATGTAATACAGTTGTACACAATATTTATTATTAGCCTACTACTGTTTATATATACATTACAATAATATATTTGGGTGAAAGATCAGAAAGTCAAGTTATGCTTCTTTTTTTTTGTTTTTTTATGTAGGGGGGAAGAATTTGTTGTCATAGATGCGAGGAGGAATTTGTCAAACTACTGTAAACTAAGTTTGATCTGCGTGAACATGTGGTGATGGATGATGGTGAAGTTGTGGTGGTGATTGGACATGGTGGCAGGGATTTGTCAGGGTATAATCTGAATGGGACTATTTGTCCAAGCTTTGGCAATCTTTCCAGTCTGACCAGCCTGTGAGTACAAACTCTTTCTTTGCTGACTCCCTTCAAAAACCCATTTTGTAATTTGTCATGGGGCATGCTCTAGATAATAGAGCTGATCTAGCCATGAACTATATTTTGGGTCATATCAGTATAACTACTTAGCCTACATACAAAGTTTTTTTTTGTTAATTTAAGGTTTGCCTCAGGTTTATAACCTAGAACTCCTAGTAGTGAGAATTGGGATGGGGGTTGAATTTTCCCATTTATTGACTCTTACACTTTTTCCCTCGATTTTGAATTTTGAAATATGAAAAACTTTAGTGTTCAAACTTCAACAGGTGAATGGATCTTGCTTTGATCTCCCCCCCCCCCCCTAATGCTTTGTTTTGTTTTGTTTATAACTTGATGTGTAGTTCACTTGCTAACAACGAATTGATGGGGCCATTGCCAAGTGAGCTTGGAAACTTAACCGATTTGACAACATTGTGAGCACACCAACTCCATTTAGAAATAGGATGTTGCTGAAATTAATTAATTAATTAATTATCTAAAGGAATTGAATCGATTATCTATCTCGATTATTGAATTTTTAATGGTCTAGATGCTTTTTTAAAAATCATTTACTTTAAACACAATTTGTCAATATATTATGTCATGAAATTGAGGTTAATATATTTGATGTGCTTGTTTGTCATTTGTTTTGTAATACAGGCAAGTGCAAAATAACCACTTGAGTGGTACTCTTCCTGATTGGTTGACTTCACTATCACTGCTGACTCAATTGTAAGTATATTGTGGCAATAATTGGACTTAGCTTATAATAAGTTGTGACAATAATGAATTTAAAATTCATTTGATAATCAATATAATTAAATACATGCAATTTTGTATAAATAAGTCATACAACATGATTGTGTCTCTAGTTTGCATGAAAATCTAGCCTTTATTATTATTATTATTATTATACTTGTCAATTTGTTTTCTATTTCATAATTCTTTGGATTTTAAAGACTTGGCCCGGTTGATATACACTATTATGGCTACACCTAAATTTCATGTTCTCTATGTACCTTCTTTGAAATACCCAATATTTGATCTTGGAGTAAATTACAAAAGAGTTTGTCCTAAATTAGGTATATATTATTGGCAATGTGAAAGATGACACATAACATATGTGATTGGATTTTTTTTGTGACTCAGGGAGGTGCAAAATAACTATTTCAGTGGTTTAATTCCCACACCACTACTTTTGAATCATAATTTAAATTTCACGTAATATTCTACACACTATGACCTTTTTTTCTTAATTCAATCTAGTTAGTACCTACTATATTATTTAATCGAGTTGATTCCAAACCATCTTCTAGTAAGAATCTAAACAAATTCTAGGAACAAGTGGTTGGTGGGTACCAATTTTTGGAAGAGAAGGTGGGTACCTAGTAGTTAGTAGGTTTCGGATTCTACTTTCCAATTAAAAACATTTGGGATGTTGATTTATTAGGCAATGCAAGTTAGATTCATGTTTGGAATACATTTTTAAAAAAGTAAACAATAAGAAATTGTTTCAATGTAGTAATGTTTACTTCTTGGTAAACATAATTTATATGGGTGATAATTATGTGGGGGTTTTTGCATGCCAGGTATGAACCAGGAAACCCATCTTTGACAAATTTTACCACCCCATCTCCTCCACCTCCAACAAATACAACTGCAACTACAAATACTAATGCTGTAGTTGGTGCGGTCGTGGGGGCGAATTTTGCCCAAGTCGCGGTCATCATACTAGGAGTTTTGCATCAACAAGGGAAACTGACCTTTGATTTCTGCGGCTTTTTCCGGAAGATGTGCTGTTCATTGTGGCGCAAAACTAAAGACGAGATGGAGGAAGAGCTAAACCCTAAACCCGGTGGTGACGAGGGTGAGTTCAATTTTTCTTTCCATATTTCAAATACCATGTTTTCTAACAAAAACCACATTTGTGGATACAACCAGTGTCTTGCGGTTCTTTGACATTGTTGATGATAACCTCTGGTTCTGATTTTAATTTTAATATTTTCTAGAAGTCAAGGAATGGTCTCTAGTTTGGGTTCTTGGAAAAAATTTGCAAATGAATTTTGCAAAACAACCTCCAGTTGCAAGGTTCTCAAAGTCTTCAAAGAACTGGTGGATTCCATGAAAGAATTGACAAAGAACTGGGGCAGTTTTGAAGTAGTAGGTTCTGTGACCCAAATCTTCAAACTTTTCTACAAACCTGGTTAAGTAAGGGTCGAAAGTCAAAAAACCAGTTCTATTATTTTTTTGAGAACTGTCTGTCAGTCATGGGGTGTGTGATCCCTTATAGCAACTTCAAACCAATGTTGCTTTGGTATATATATAGGCTTGCATCTGGTATCAACACTAATAATATAAAAGACCTTACCACCCTGGTATGACCTCAGGCAATTATACTAGCATAATTATACTAACCCTAGCCTAGTAGGGACTTAAAGGCAAAGATTAGATATCTATGGTAGGCAGCAAGGGAGCCAAAAACACTAAATGAAGGCTTGAATTCAGCCATTTCTTTTTAAGAACTCTACGCATGAAAGGGAGAATGTTTCCCAATGTCAATTACAGAAAATTAACCAGTATTAATAGATCCATGCAGAAATTAACTAGTATCAATAGATCCATGCAGAAATTAACTAGTATTAATACATACATCCATGCAGAAATTAGCTAGTATTAATACATCCATGCAGAAATTAACTAGTATTAATACATCCATGCAGAGTCTGCTAATTCCTAATCACCGCTTCCTGACTTGAGAGCTGCCGCTTCCTAACTTAAGTTGTCGCTTCTTAACTTGAGCTTGCCACTTCCTAACTGAAGAAGCTGCTGTCTTTCCTACGTTAGTTTCATCGTTTTCTAATCACGATCCAATTAATACAAGCGGTGCTCAACTACTAAACTAAACTAGAAGGTGTTGTTTGACTATAACTTACAACTAGTATACTATCTGAGGTCTGCAGATTACCCTACAAGTGGTAGGTAGGTACATCACAAAAATTCCCCCAAAAAGAAAAAAACAAAAAAGAAACACCCCTGCTTGCTTGCTTGCATTATTGGGTTGTTGACAAGTTGTTTGTTGTTGTACATAAGTTAGTTAAATTGGGTAGTTGTGAAATTTGGCCTGCCTGCAGAGTGGACAAATCATGAGGAGCAGCATACACTGGTACAGCATGTTGAAGCCCCAGGAGTTGCATCAAAAGAAGGCATTCTTGAACCTGAACGACTTGCAACAGCCACAAGCGGGTTTGCAACAGGAGAAGCTCAACAGCAAACTCAGCAGCTTCTCAATCACACAGTACCCCTCAACAACAACAACAAAAACAACAACGGTCATCCTCCTCAGCAACTGTTTGCTGCAGGAACAGCAGCAGGAGCAGCTGGTCTGGCTACTATAGCTAGTGCTCAAGGCTTTGTTGGAGCAGCAGCTGATGCTTCCAATGGCTTTGTTGGCTCAGCTACTGCTGTTTCCAAACCAGGTGTTGCAGCTGGAGCTAAAGGACTTGTTGCAACCGAAGGAGTAAGTCTTCTTGCAGCAGGAAAATCTGGGTTAGCCGCTGCTCTTGCTGCAGCTGAGAAGGAATCTCTGGGGTATGTGCTTGGGGCATCACATGGTACAACACTAGGGGATATAGAGGAAAGCATCAAGGAACAAGCTCAAACAGCCACTAAGAATCTCCTGCTGTCTGCAGAAAAGTCTGTAATGCAAGACCTACGAAATAGTGCTACTTCTGTTGAAGCTGCTGCAGTAGCTCATGTAGCTTCTGCTGCTGCTCATATAATAGCTGAAGGTAGTGAAGAATGGAAACATGTTTTGTCCAGCTTGGAAGATGAAAGGAAACGAGCATGGAGTACTTTGTCCAAGTTGAAGATCATCAAAGATGAGACAGAGCAAGAGCTGATGCTGTTCTCCAAGCAGATGCAAGATCGGGAGTATTTGTTCCGAACAGCCAACTCCAAGTTAGAGCAGTTGCGGAATCAACACAATGTGCAAACCCAACAACTCAATACATTGTTGATGACGGTGAGCAGCATAACCAAAGAAGCAGCAGCAAAAGTAGCCTCAGAAGCTGCTGCTGAAGCAGTTGCAGCTGGTCAAGAAGCTGCTGCTAAAGCTGTTGCAGATGGTCAAGAAGCTGCTGTTAAAGCTGTCGCAGATGGTCAAGCAGCAGCTGCTGCTGCTGTCAAAGCTGTTGCAGATGGTCAAGAAGCTGCTGTTAAAGCTGTTGCAGATGGTCAAGAAGCTGCTGCTGCTGCTGTTAAAGTTGTTGCAGATGGTCAAGAAGCTGCTGCTGCTGCTGCTGTCAAAGTTGTTGCAGATCAAGAAGCTGCTGTTAAAGCTGTTGCAGATGGTCAAGAAGCTGCTGTTAAAGCTGTCGCAGATGGTCAAGCAGCAGCTGCTGCTGCTGTCAAAGCTGTTGCAGATGGTCAAGAAGCT
>Ga0116227_10013537_pt1 | contig 12777 bp, 13 predicted proteins | sample S1TSphgellanicum_FD_89693 | JGI IMG/M metagenome (GOLD analysis project Ga0116227, IMG submission 89693) | Host-associated microbial communities from peat moss isolated from Minnesota, USA - S1T2_Fb - Sphagnum magellanicum MG | ecosystem: Host-associated > Plants > Peat moss > Unclassified... | reverse complement strand
ACAATAATCACCAATAGTTGTAATATAACATATAATAACCAATAATACCTTATAATACGATAACCTTTAATAACCATTAATAAAATAGCCATCAATAACCACCAATAAAATAACCACCAATGGTTTATAACGGAATAATCACTAATAGCCATTAATATAAGAGCCACCAATAGCCATTAATAAAATAACCATCAATAGCCATTAATAAAATAACCACCAATAGCCATTAATAGAATAGGCATCAATCGTCATTAATAAAATAACCATCAATAGCCATTAATAGAATAACCACCAATAGTCATTAATAGAATAGCCACCAATAGTCATTAATAGAATAACCACCAATAGCCATTAATATAATAAGCACCAATAGCCATTAATAAAATAGCCACTAATAATCATTAATATATTTATCACAAATGACCATTAATATAATAACCTCCAATAACCATGAATAGCCATTAATAGAATAGGCACTAATAGCCATTAATAGAATAGGCACTAATAGCCATTAATAGAATAGCCACTAGTAGTCATTAATAGAATAGCCACCAGTAGCCATTAGTAGAATAGCCACTAGTAACCATTAGTAGAATAATCACCAATAGCCATTAATATAATAGCCACCAATAGCCATTAATAGAATAACCACCAATAACTATTAATAGAATAACCACTAAAAACATTAATAGCCACAAATAGAATAGGTACCAATAGCCATTAATAACCACCAATAGCATTAATAAAAGAATAATCAATAGCCATATATTATAATACCTTAGGATTGCCAAAAATAATTTAAGGTGAAATAATTTATAATGAACAAAAATAACTTAAGGTGACATGTAATGTGTCATTAAATAAATAATGATCATAACATTGATTCAAATTAAAGGTCATTAATAAAATGGGAAATACAATTCACAATAATTTATAAGATATGTCAAGTTAAAATAAATGTAGTATGATTGGCAACTTTAACTATAATCTACTTGTTATATGGTAAATATATACCCAAGAAATAGTGTTTGAAAAAAAAAAACAAAACAAAAGAAATTTGTGTGACAACTAAATGAAAAAAAAATGACGTCTTGTGAAATTGACTTTTAAAATTTTATAAGGGCATAAAATATGATATGCTAAATTTTTTGAAGGTTTAAAAAATTGCATCAAATCTTTTTATCATACTTTGCAAATCTATTGTGTTGTCCAAATAATGAAAAGTAAATTGAAAATGATTTTTTAAATACAAATTTGTAAAATCATTCATATTTTGCATTTTGAAAGGGTTTGTGCCATGATTCAATGAGTGAACACATGAAATGCATTTTATTATCATATCAAAAGAAATATTTTGAACACAACATTTAATTATATTATTTTTAAATGGCTTTATAATATCAAAATCAAAAAAAATAAGTTTTATAAAATGCATATCAAGGTGCATGATGACTCAAACATTAATAAGACATTTTTTGTATTGTTTGATTCAAAAAATGTGTAATACCAACACAAGAATAATAAAATTGCAATAAATATTTCAATTAATGAAAATAATAAAATGCAACAAGACTGACAATATATGTATTATTTTATATTTATTTTATACAATATGTGCATCTCAAAATTTATGGTATTTTTACAATGTTTAAAATGCAAAATATTCCAAATATATTTCTATTTATTTTGCAAAGATCTTTGAGTGATTTATTTTTGCATGTTTTCACTATGTAACAAATAATAATAGATTTTTGAAATTGTAAAAGTTTTTGGATTTAATGTTCATTTAACCATTTTTTAAAAATTTAACAAATGAAAGAAAAACTTTTGAAAATTCTTAATTATTTTCACAAAAGCATTCAACTTCTTTCAATGAAAATCAAAATCAACATATGATCATTTCAGTGCTACCTTCCTTCACTAAAAACATTTAGGTATGTAAATGTTTTTACAAATCTAATCAAATAGACTTTATGAACACATGTTTGAAACCTTTGCACATTTTTTTCATTCGTTGTGGCATATTGACAAGTTTTGGTAATATGTTTTACCATAACAATTATGGCATTTAAATTGAAAGATTTATTTTTCACATATGTAATGATATTTTTCCTCAAGTTATATTGATAAAGCCTATTAAGAATTTTTTTTCATTGAATCATGTCCAATAGTTTCAAAAACTTTAAAAAATCCATTAGTAATACATATTTTTTATTTTTAATTAGCTCTTAAAAAATTATTAACAATTGCAAAAGCATTATGTATTCCTTTAGACATCCATAAATATAAAAAAAATTATAGAATCACATTGTTTACATAGGTAACAAATACTTCTCGTCGGTTTTCTTCACCAAATTAAACCCAACATTTTTTATGAAAATAAAATAAAATAAAAGGTCCCACTCAAAGATATACATGACACATTAATCAAATGTTTTGAGATGCATTTTTTACAAATTGTAACAACAAATAATTTTCATTATCAAAAAATTAAAGTTTTCCTTTAAAAAATTTAAACTAAAATTCCTTTTTTTTTTGGAAAGGATTTGTTACACCAAATAAAGTGAATATTGAGAAGCCAAACCTATTAATCATTTTTTTAACAAGATGTTTTTCCATATTTCCTCCCTCTTAAAAAAATTTATTCACTTCCTCAATTATTTTGGGCAAAATTAAAATTTTAGAAACTCACCTTTATATGTTTTGACAGCAAGCTACCTTGAACTCATGTCTAAACATCATGGCGACTTGAGAACTTTCTATCTCCAAATATGACAAATTTGGTAAAATTTTAAAACAAAATCCTGCAATGTTGGATATCAATTTCCTACCAAGTTACTTAAGTTATTTTTACCAAGTTATAATTATTTAAAATATTTGTATTATATGCACATACTTTTGATATTATGAAATATGTTAAGTAAGTTTACTTAAATATCTCTAGTTAAATTTAGTGTGAAATACTTCACTGTACGAAAAGATGACCAAGTGTACATGTCTGTGCATGCACTTCTAGGGCAAGTAGCATCTCCATGCAATTTTCATCTCCTATTTATATTAGGCCGAGGATCAATGTAGATAGCAGAATTTTAACAACATTTGTGTGATCCTAAGGTTGGGTTGAGAAAGCTCGTAATAAAATCAATGTTTTTATCATCTCTATTCTCTCAGCGATCTGTTGTCAATTTCCAACAAGCAAACTCCTTTTGTTTAGTAGTCAAGTGGCAAAATTTTGCAACCCATTAAAATAATAAGGAGAAGAAACTAAAGGGGAAAAAAAAAACTGAATGAGATGACTCACCTGCAATAATAAAGCCATAAAAGAAAAGTAACCAGAAATAGCAGAGATCCTTAATTGTTGTTGTAGTGGTGGTGATGGTGGTGGTGGGTTTGTTGTTGTTGTTTTCTGTTTTTCCATCCCACCTCCTTGTCTTTATGTTCTCCAAATGGTGGCAACAACAACAACAACCCAACAAAGAAACAAGGGGTGTGTCACACTGTGGCCTCGCCATTTAAATTAAAAAGTATCTTCAGGCAAAAGAAGAAGAAGAATTATGGAAACTCAAATAAAATTTCACCATGCAAAAATATTATTAATCTTCAAAACAATCCTCTAAAAGAAACCAAAATCCTTCAAGATATTATTACAACTCTATAACTAATCTCCAGTTCCAACACAAGCCAAAATATCATGTTTCAAAAATCCTCATATAAAAATAGACCTATTATTACCAAGGGGGCCAAAATCCTTTAAGCTACTATACTCTATAATGAATCTAAACACAATATACTTGCCTTGGAAGGCAAGGCCAATAAATATCTGTGAAAGGATTTAAACATTGATGATTTGATATCAGTTTCTGAAGAACAAAATTCCCAAGAGCAATGCAATTCTGAAGCTGAGCAAAATTGTGTGAAGAAAGAATTGTGAAGAAGAGCAATCTGAATTCACAAGAGCAAAGTTCTCTGAGGAATGAATTGTGAAGAAGAGTACTCTGAATTCCCAAGAGCAAAATTGTCTGAAGAATGAATCGTGAAGAAGTGCAATCTAAATTCACAAGAGCAAAGTTCTCTGAATAATGAATTGTGAGGAAGAGTAATCTGAATTCCCAAGAGCAAAATTGTCTGAAGAATGAATTGTGAAGAACAGCAATCTGAATTCACAAGAGCAAAGTTCTCTGAAGAGCAACAAATTCTCTGAAGAGAAGCAGCAATCTGCAAACAGTTCTTCACATTCTCCCAGTTTTTGTGTTTCTCACAATGTTCATCTCAACAACAACACATGCAGAACACAGAATTTGTGTTTTCCAGTAGCAACAAAACAAGAGAGAGAGAGAGAGAGACACACACACACACACACACACAAAAAGCAAAGAGAAGAAGAGAAAAGCAAATAAACAAAACCTCCACCCAACAACGACTCTTCTCCCTCCTCCTCATCCTTCTCTCTCCTCCCACCCCATCTCAAAATTCTTGCTGGATTCACACAATGTTCTTGCAGGATTCACGGATCTCTCCTCGGATCCCTCCTCTTGCTTGCTTGATTCATAGATCCTGCTGCTGGCTGGCTGGCTGGCTGTCACCCACGCACCCATCCACCCAATGAAAGAGAAAGAAAAAACCGAAGAGTAGAAACACTACACCCAACAAAGATTAAACCCAAGCTCCAAAGGCAAGAAGAAGAACAAGAAGAACAAGAAGAAAACAAAATGTGCCGTGAAACAAAAGAAACTCCGAATGACAGATGACAGAGCAAATCTTTTGTATATATATATATATATATAGAGAGAGAGAGAGAGAGAGAGAGAGATCTTCTGATGATGATGGTCTGTCGTTATACCAATTTCTGTTACCAGCGAGAGATCAAGGGGATCTTCTTGTCTGTACCCATTTGATCATCGCTACTGATGATAAGAGCGGAGCAGCAGGAGCAGGAGGAGTGCGATGCTGAAGATTATGTATACATATGCGCTTGTTCTTCGTTTCTGAAGAAGAAGAAGAAGAAGAAGATGCAATTGTCTTCTTCTTCTCTTGGTGGGTATCCGAGTATCCGAAGATATGTATGTAGTTTTTCTTTGTTGTTGTTGTTGTTGTGAAGAAGAAGACGAAGAACAAGAAGATGCCAATACAGAGAAGATATGGTGGTCGTTGGTTGTGGGCGGTGATGGGTGTGACAGGAAATCTTTTGCGAGTTCTTTGTGCTTGTGGCCTAATAGGAATGTGGAAGAAGGACGGCGTTGTTGATGTCCGTAAGAAATTGTTTTTGTGAACAAAACCATGCAAGATGATGATGATGATGAGGGATCTTGGAGCTTCAATACTGGTGGTGTTGTTGTTGCAGATAGGAAAAGGAGGAGGAGGAGGAAGAACAGAAGGAGGAGGAGAAGGAGGATAGTTACTAGTGCCAGAATAAGGGATGCAACAGAAAAGAGATAGGAGTTTGAGAGAAATGGAGACTGGCAGCGAGAGTTATGAGAGTGGAGGAGAAGAAGGGATGGAGATTCTTGAGGAGGAGGAGGAGGAGGACAAAGAACTGGATTTTCGCAAGCTTTGCCTGCAGGAAGGATGGATGGCTGATGATGGAGAAGAAGAAGAAGAAGAGCATGAGCTTCAAGGATCGCAACTGGCAGTAGCAAGAGCTTCTGTGGAAACAACAACAACAATTCCTGCTTGGGAAGAAGAAGATTTGGGTATGGGAGAATTGGAAAAAGCTTGTGTGACTTCTTCTTTTTCTTCTTCGATGCTACCGCCTCTGGAGAAAGGTGGCAGGGAGAAGAAGATCCTTGGCAAATCCTTGCAGAGGAAGAATGAGTGCATAGAAGAAAGCAGCTTGCAAATGCTTGATTCCATGAGCAAACCTCCTCCTCCTCCTCCTCCTCCTCCTGCTGCTGCTGCTGCTGATGATGATGATGATGACAATGGTGGTGCAGAAACGATTGAGATTTCTCCAGAGAAGAGCACCCAATTGCAGGTGGATCACAAGGGATGCAGACATGACACCATGGAAACAGAGGTTCTAGATATGCTTACAGTAGATGCTGAGAAGGAAACAGCAGCAGCTGCAGTCATGGATGTTGTTGTCTCATTGCCAGCCCATGACATCAAAAAGCAATCAAATTTTTCAGCAGTTGGAAAGGAGGAGGAGGAGGAGGATCACTTCCAACAATTTGGCAATACCAACAGTTTGGCAGAAGAAGAAGCTCGAGAAGTCAGCTCGCAGCAAGATGTGCATGATCCAACAAGCGCAAATGAATATCCTGCAAACTGCAACGGGGTTGCTGTGACAGAGGTGAAGAAGGTACCCGAAGTGGTGGAATTGAGTACTAGCTGCTCACCATGCATACCCATTGTTGATGATGACTGTACTGCTGCTGCTAATGCTCTTGCAGGCAAGGATGAGTCACACAAGGAAGAGAATTTGCAACAGCAGAGGAGAAGGAAGAAGGATGGCGATGTTGAAGAGGAGAGAGTAGTAGAAGGTGCAGTAGTCATAGTGCACCATGTGCAGCAGTGTGACAACAATCAGCTGCTGAAGAATCATCATCGAGGAGGTGTCGTTGCTGAAGAAGACCCTTTTCTCATGGGTAACAGAATGGGTTGTTGTTGTTTAGATGCTGAGGCAGAGTCCAAACATAACAGGGCTGAAAATGAAGGTGGTGCAATCAGAGCAGCAGCATCGGTGGCGGATGATGGTGATGAGAAAGACTATGGTGGAGGAGGAGCATCATCATCATCATCATCCTTATTATATAATTCTGCATCTTTTGGCAACACTTGTTGTGATAATGGTGTTGTTGTTGCAGAGGAAGAGGACATCAAACAAGAGATGGAAGAAGAAGCTTGCAATGGTGAGGAGGATGGAGATAGAGGCATAGATGTCAAGAGTCAGAAAAGGAAGTATGTGGGTGAAGCAGAAGCCAAACAGAAACAACAGCAAGTTTGCAAGCTGCAAAATGAATTGCTGCAGGAGGGATTCATGCTTGCAGAGTGCCCACCACATACGCCCTTGCCTCCCTGTGGTGGTGGCGGTGGTGGTTGTGCGGGGGATGTACAGCAATCAGACCATTGTGCTTCTGTTGCCAAACAGAACCAATCTATGACCCATGCAACAAGCAGAGCAAGGTGTGTAGATGCCAAGCTACGACAACCCCCAGCTGTTGGCTTTACAGCACACCAACTTGGACAGCTCTACTCCTTGATGCATGAGCATGTGCAGTTACTCATACAGGTGTTTGCACTGTCCATCTTAGAGCCTGCACAGCAACAGACAGCTATTGAGACCCACCACATGCTGGTGGATTTGATGCAGAGTCGAGATTGGATGCTCATGTGGAAAAAAACAGCTTTTCCTGATTTCTGCTTTGGCCTGCCATTTATCCATCCTTCTGTTGTTGTAGACAACAGCAACAGCAACAGCAGCAGCAGCAGCAGCATGTGTGATCCATCTCCTGCAACAAAAAATCCTCATAGCCAGGTTGTAGCAGCAGTTGTAAAACTGTCTGAGCCAACAACCCCTGATTCTGTGCCTTCAGAAATCAGGAACACACATTTGCAAACTGATAATGTTCCAGACTTGGGGAGATCCAGCAATTCTCAGGAGAAGATGTTGCCACTTGAGGCAGCATCTCAAACAGAGCACAGAAGCAGCATCCCCTGTCCCTCTGTCTCAAATGTTGCATCTGTTTTTCCCTCTTCACCATCTGAATGGGTGCCCAAAACATGTGGCTCAGTCCGAACACTGCTGGATGTGGCTCCACTTCGTCTTGTAAATGAGTTCCTTACAGACATTGCACAAGGTATATATATATGTATGTAACACTCCTCCCCCTCCTGTTGCTTCCAGAAATGTGGAAGAAATTCAAGACACACATTACTGGAATGTCAAATGCACCCATCATTCAGTTTTTTTGTGGTGTTGCTTTTTCACAGTTGTACAGAACTACAGGCAGCAGCATGTGGAAAGTGGTGCATACCATGCAGAGTGTGAGCGAGACACCCTGTTCCCCACAGTAAAGCTGCAAGCAGATCATGACTTGGTTGCAGAGGGTGGTAGCAGCAGCAAGAAGAAGCAATCTGTAGCATTGGTTCCCAAAGGTATAAGCAAATCTGTGCGACGCTTTTTGCCACTGTTCAACAAGGGTCTATTCCCAAACAAAGCACCACCTGCAACTACGGCAAACCGTATGCTGTTTACAGATGCTGAGGATGAGTAAGGTTCCATTCTGGTTCCTCCCTTCTCTGAAGTTTCTAGAATGTTTGTGTATTGGGTTTACAAAGCTCTACAGTTCTGTTTTCTGGGTACGGATGATTGGTGGTAAAGAAACCTAGCATTATTCAAAGGCACAAGTTTTGGCACACATGCGGGGGCTGAAGAACTTTTGTTGGAATTGCAAAGGCTGCTGGCAATGGGCATGATCACTTACAACACTGATTGGTTAGCAATCCAACAGCGCTTTCTTCCATCCAAGTCTGTGCATCAGGTACCATCATTTAGCATCATTGCATCCTGAAACTGCATCCTCTGTGGTTGCTTTAGTAATTGTCTGGTGTGAGTGTTTTTAAGCCTTCAAACCTTTGCCAGTTCCATGTTCTTCTGACCAAGCTACTACTACTACTCTCTCTCTCTCTCTGTGTATCTGTGCAGATATTTGTCAGGCAAAAGAACCGCAGCTGTGCTAGATCTCCAGAAAACCCCATCAAGGTAGGGGGTTTAAACCCAAGCAATTTCTGGCACATTCTTGTTCTGGGTGCATCATCATCCTCTTCAGGCTTTTCTGGTTGTTGATGTGTTTAGGCTGAACTTTTCTGTCTTGTTATGGTTATTGAGATGTAAATTTCCCTTGGTTTATCCCGACATCTATGACCACCCTCTTCTCGATCAATGCTTTTTTCTTGCCCTTCATTCTTTCCATTATAAATCATGCAATCTCGTCATCATGGGTGTCTCCCTTCTCCTTTCCATTCTTCTGTGTTTCTGTTTTTCTGTCCTTTCTTCTGTCTACTTTTTACAAGGCCAGGTAATTCGGTTGACCACAGAGTGTCTTCTCATTGGTCTGATTATCTGTGAATCATCATGCTCTTGGTTGTATTGATAATGTTTTCAACTTCCGTGACCTGTTTCTTCTTAGGCTGTCCGGCGGATGAAATCAGCTCCATTTACAGCTGAAGAAAAGGAATGTATTGAAGAGGTGAGTTTTTTGTTTTATCTTCCTGCTACGCCATAACATTTCTGGAGCAGATGTGAAACAGAACAGAATGGAAGACACTGACCAATGTTTACAGAAGCCAAATGGATCAAAAGAGTACAGGAGTAGATATGGATGTAGTAAAGAGGCTCAAAACTAAAGTCTACCTGAACAAGGACAACTCTTAAACATATGTATCTGTAAAGGCGTAGGCAGGAAGGAACTCAAAATAGAATTTGGCACTGTGGGTGGCAATTATTCTGAGAAGATTGAGTCTTGGGTTACTTGGGATGTGGAACAGGCGCTCAAAGTTTACAAGTATGATTGGGCAAGAATTTGGCAGTTCTGTGTTCCACACCGGGACCCTGTAGCCCTTCCCCGTCAATGGCGCGTTGCACTTGGTACTCAGAAGTTGTATGAGTCACATGAGACGAATGAGGAAAAACGTCAGGCATATGAAACTGGGAGACATCTGAATACCTTGACTTCTTCTCTGAGGGTAAGAAGGCATTATAATGGAAGTTAAGACAACAAAAAGAATGATCATTGATCAATCCCGCTGATGCTGACCTGAATAAAAACTCTTTATTTTACTTCCTTGCTTCTTTGTCCAGTGGCTTTTGACAGTTTGTGTTTCTACAGATGGATGTTGTCAAATCAACAGTTGGGTGTTTATTTTTCCCTGAGAATTTTGTTGTGTTGTGAGCAGGATGAAACGCCCTCCTCCTCCATGTGGGTAAATGACTTGATCCAAGGACCAGTGAAGTGTAGTGGTGATGGAGATACAAATGACACTGAGGACAAGGAGGCTCACATACTGAATGCTTTCTTTGCTGAATGGAAACCCCGCTCACCTCTAGCCTGGTTGGCAGAGGGCAGACCTTGCATGCCAGAGCCCAGTGGAGCTTTGAGTAGTAGTAGTACCATTGTCTCTAAAACAGAAGATCATATGAAAGGAGGAGATGTCCCCACTCTGCCTGTTCTTCTTCCCTTGCCTATTCCTGCTGCCCCGATGCTGCCACCCATTTATCCATATAGTGCATATGCACCACCCATTCACACCTTTCCTTCTCGACAGCAAGCAAAGAAATGGTTGGTCAAATTGGCCCCTGGTTTGCCGTCACTCAAGCTGCCACCCACTGTTCAGGTTCTGTCTCAGTCCAAAGGTGGAGAACATCCAAAAACTGTCACTCATTTAGGTTGCAGTAGGGGTGGTGCTGGATCACAGGTCAACCTTCCTGGGCCTCAAGGGATTGAGCTCACAGGTTCAGATGCTATTCCACCTATTAAGCCGTCAACTGTGCTCCCACCTGCAAGTAGCAGCAGAAAGGCATCAGTTCAAGAAGAGGTGGTATTGGGCAAGCGCATCAAGTGTGACTGGCAGCTTCCAAACCCAGACCTGGCACCCAAAAGAAAATGTGTTGAGAATGATGCTGCAAGCATCAACAATCAGATAGCAATACAGTATAATCAGGCAGCAGCATCTGTGAGGCAACAACGACAACCACCACCACCAAGGTCACATCCTGTTGTTTCACAGCAACAAACTGCAGGCAGAAGAAGTTTGAAGACCTTGTTGATGAAACCAGCGTCATCCAGCTCTCCTGCCACTAGGGGAAGAAGAACAATGCCTTTCCCAATTGCCACCCCACCAAGTGATGACATAAAGGTGCTGGCAGGACAAGTCCCATTACACTACCAGTCCCCATACTTCCACCCCTTCTTTGGGGCACCACCTCCAACACCGATTGTTGTAAGCAAGTTCTTGCCTGCAAATCTGCCTCCTCCATGTACTAATTCTCCAACTCCATCTATGGTTTTACATCAAACTGGAACAAACAAAAGACCTGCAGCTCGTACAGCTTCCAAAAATGGCCAACAACATGCATCCATTTGATGACTGCCTTTGAGTCTAGAAATTGGAGCAGCCCACAAGGGAGAAGAAGCCATTCCTGACCAGGTGCTGTGGCATGAGGGTACTTGGTGGCTTCTTTTGTAAATCCCCCCTCCCCCAAAATAAAATTCTTCTTGTCATGAGTCTATACATTGATGGGGTTTTGTTTCATGCACTCCTGTGTGCAGTGGTTTTTTCATAGCTGGACAGACCAATTGCTTTGTTTTTGGTTAAGAAAATGTAATGGGGTTGATTGAATGACTGCAGAGCAAAACAGTTTGTGAACGTCCGAGCCTCATCTGAAAATGCAGAATAGTCAAAACAGTATCTCTGCCTCTGCAACTCATTGCAATGTGACTTTGGAGCAACAACTGGAACTCAAAAGTTTGAGCTCCAACAATGTGAAGTGTTTTGAATGAGCATGAGGACGATGTCTTTGACAGTATTGCCTGGTCTTCTTCACAGGTAAAGCAAATGACTAGGAAATAAATGATTTTTAGTTTTTGAAATTCACCAGAAGCTAGATGCAGACAACCTTACTTTTGATTGAAGAATATTTTTTGAAGAAAATTGTGGGCAAACTGAGTGAGTGAGCTTGTTCTCATATTTCTGATTTTGTTGCTCCCAGGCTGAAGAACAGCATTGCATTGTGATCAGGCAGAGTTGAGCTTACACAAAGTGATTGCTGTGGTGGTGGATGATGATGACAGACCACCACAGCCAAGTGCTGCTTCAGAAGCTAATGAGATGCATGAAGGCAAGAAGAGCTGGGCATCTTCAACAAGAGGGGCCTGCTGATGAGATGGCTATCAGCAGCAGCATCAGCAGCAGGCAGTCCCTGCACTCCTGAAACAGTGTACGTGAGAAGTATCTTGTCAGGTTTCATTAGATGATTCTTTTCATGTCAATGGATTTGGGAGTGGCCAGAAACACTGTAAAAAAACATGGGCTCAGGGGAGGAAGGAGCAGCAGCGAAGCTGCTCCTCCTCCTAAGCTCAGAAGCAGACCTGGCAGCATGCAGGAAATCATGGAAGCTACTATCATCCATGGTGCAATTGCTTCAATTGGGTTGGAGGTTTGCTTTGTGAGTGACATCATACGACGTAAGGGGACACAGGCTTGCAGATGCAACAGCAATGGAGGCTGCTGCTGAGGTTCTTGCAGTCTTTAGTCAGAAGACATTGAAGCAGAAGAAGAATAAGGATGCTCAAAAGGGTGAACTGTGACTGCCCAAATTGGGGGAGATTGATTCTGTTCTAAAAACTTCCTCTTTGTGGCACTAAGGTTCTTTCTTGATCACATTTTGTTGCCAATTTTTGTAGGTGTAGAGTTGATTTGAACAGTTTCTCACACAAAAAGGGAGTTGGATCCTTGAATCAAGAAGTTGCCATCCCTTAACAGAGGATATAGAAATTTGTACACCCATCTTTGAGTTTGACCCATGGGTCCAAGTATGAGGCGTCCCGATGATGAGCTCTAAGCTGATTGATTCTTTGCATAATTGTAGCCGCATCTGGTATTTCTGGTGTCTTGAATCTCTTCATGGAGACTGCACTTAAATGTTTTTTTAGGGGGGGGGGGGGGGGGGGGGGGGGGGGGGGGGGTGTTTGGGAAAGGTTTGGTTTCCTTTGAGAGGGGGCATTGGGTTTTTTTTTGGAGGGAAAAACAAGGGAGTTTGAGGGGGGGTGGGAGGTTTTT
>Ga0116227_10013535_pt1 | contig 12778 bp, 9 predicted proteins | sample S1TSphgellanicum_FD_89693 | JGI IMG/M metagenome (GOLD analysis project Ga0116227, IMG submission 89693) | Host-associated microbial communities from peat moss isolated from Minnesota, USA - S1T2_Fb - Sphagnum magellanicum MG | ecosystem: Host-associated > Plants > Peat moss > Unclassified... | reverse complement strand
CGCAGCCGCCACCACCTCACAGGAGCGAAAGCCGTTCAGGAGCTGGTCCTTGTTGTCGTAAAAGAACTTGAAATTCGGCTTGCAGGCGATCAGCGTGGCGCCCACCTGATCCATCAGGGCGGCATAAGCCTTCTTGTCGCCGTACAGCGCGAACGGATCCTTGCCGGACGCGAACGCGAACGCCATCAAGATGGGTCTTCGCAGGCGAATGGCGGTCGTGCCCTTCAGCTGGGGCTCGCACAGGTCCGTGTAATCGGCGAGCTTGGCACGCTTCGTGTTGACGACGAGACCGTCGGTCCCCCATAGATAGGGCAGCCCATATTGCTGGCCGTCCAGCGTGGTGCTGCGCTTCACGATGCCGAGCAACGCCGGTTGAAATTCATCGAGCTTGATTTTCGACAGGTCGATGGGTTTGTAGATGCCGAAGTCGCGCTGAGCACCCGCGATCCTATCCTGCGAGGGCTGGGCCAGATCGTAGCCGGCCCCGCCGGTGGCGCGCAGCTTCGATATCATCTCCTCGTTGTTCGAGAGAGTGACCTCGACGTCGATACCCGTTTCCTTCTTGAACGCGGCGATCAGGTCCGCCGGTACGTAGTCGGCCCAGCTGATGATTCGGAGCTTCTGGCCGTCCGCGCGCGTCTGATTGGAGAAAGCGGCAAGCGCCAAGAACACAAGCACGAGGAGCGTGGGCGCAATCGCGCATACGCGTCCCTGTCTCATCGGTTCTCCATGCCGCGAGCTATTTCAACGCGTCGTGCATCACGGCAATGCGTCGCTCTGCGCGCACGAGCGTGGCCTGGCAATCCGTCACGCTCAGGCCGATGCTGGCGAAGGAATGGATGCCTTCCATGTTCACCGTGCGCGGCTCCGGCAGCTTCAAGGCTTCGGCAAGAATCAAACTGACAATGAGTACGTCGACGAGTTCCGCATCGTGTTTCCACTTGCGCTCGTAGTCGCGTTGATCGCCCACGGCCTCGCACATTTCTTCGCCGAATCCCCAATTCTCGAGCACGGCCTTGCCGATCGATGCCTGCCAGCTATCGAGCATGCCCACCCAGGAAGTGCCTTTCTTGACATGGGCGGACGGAGTCGCGGCGCGTGCCATGATGTACAGGCTGCCGATGCCGTGGAGCAATCCCGTCAGAAAAGCCTTGTCGGTATGCACCTTGGTCCGTTCCGCCACCAATTGACAGATCGACGCGACGGCGATGCTTTTTTCCCAGAGCTTCAGCAACGGCAAGCGGATGTTCTTGAGCGCGTTTTCGTGTTGCATCTGTTGAACGGCATAAGCCATCGCGATGCTCTGGACCATGTGCTGTCCAATGCGGGTAATGGCCGGGCGCAATTCGGTCAGCGGCTTGCCGTTTGCATTGAACGCGGCCGAATTCGCGGTCTGTAACAGCCGGGCTGCGAGACGCGGCTCCGTGCCGACGATGGTGACCACGCTCTCCGAGGTAGTACCGGGGTCGGCGAGCGCGGCGCTGATGCGCACCACGACGTTCGGAAAACACGGCAAATCCACCGTGCCCTTCGACACCTCGGTGGCAAGGTCCTGCAAGAACGCGAGCGCGGCGGCACGCTCTTCGGGCGTCGAGGCTGTCCCGCTCGCCGAAACCGATTCTGTGCCGGACCGATAAGTGGGGACCGTTTCAGTATTGGACATAGATAGTGCCAATAGCCTATCCCATTCCGCAGCATGAGAGTATTAGCTGTGTCGCACATCCTGCGTCTGACGTGTTGCGATGCAACATCAAAAAGAATAGCCCACCGACAGTACCCAAGCTTGCGGACCGAACTTGATGTGCGCCGTCCGTTCGACCCCGGCGGTGTCGGCGGTGATGTCGCTGTTCACGCGCGAAATCGAGTACGAGGTATACACATGCCAGTGGCCCGAAACCGCATAGCCCACACCCGCGGTAGCTGCAGGTCCCACCGATGAGGTCAGTGAGAGACGCGTGGGGCCGCCCAAGCCCGCGTTGCCTTGCGCCGTGGACTCGCGACCGTAGAACGCGGTGTAATTCACGCCCGCACCGATGAAAGGACGGAGCTTCGAACTTTCGGGCAGGAACTTGTACTCCAGAAAGAGCGTCGGCGAGAGCCATCGCGCCGAGGACACGATTTGCCCGTTGTAGGGTACGGACCCCACCGTGGCCGGACCTCTACCTTCGACCTTGCTGAGCGGCGGATAACCCAAGGCCAGTTCGACATCGAACATCGACGTGAGCCGGCGCACGTAACCGACATACAAAGTCTCGAGATCCTGGGCCTTGAAGTTGACGCCGGCCGGCACGTACGGACCGGCCAAGTCCGTGGCGCTCGTGTGATAGAACACCGCATAGGATCCGGCGCGGAAACTGTTGCCGTAAACGGCATCGTCCGCGGCTGCCGGCACCGCGCACGCCATTGCGGCGGCCGCGCCGGCGACGCTCAGCATCATGGTCTTGAGTTTCATCATTGCGGCCCCGACGACAATTGGTTGAAGAACGAACGAGCGGCGAGAGAACAGAAGGGCGCCACGGCCGTGTGATAGCCTTCGACGAGTTGTGCCTGCGCCTGCGGCAAAGAAAGACCGCCGCCGGCCGCAGATTCATAGTATTCGAGCAGTGCTGCTTGACTGGCAATGAATCCTGCCTGGATTTTTTCGAACGGACCCGATGGCGTGGCATCGACGTCGAGCACCGTGATCAACTTCGCCGCCACTTGCGCCGGCCAGAAGTCCGCCATGGTTTGCGTGTTCACGGCGAAGAACACCGTGGGATCCTGGCCACCGCCGCACAACAACGTCGGCACCGTCGGTGCCCAGCTGCCGTTGCGCAAATCGTTGACATAGAAAGCGTTGCGCAGCGTCTGAGTCGGGGCCTTCGCAGCGAGTGGCACGCCGGCTTGCGGCGTCGGCACCGCGCCGTCGGGATCGGCGACGGCATCCGCGGCATACGACACGCGATAGTCATTGACGATGAGATACGGAGCACCGAACCCCAACCGAAACAGCGGCGTGTCGGGATTGGCGGGATCATCCGGCTCGGCGAGGGCGTTGGTCAGTGCGGGCTGCCCCGGCACCACCGGCGTGGTGCTGTCGAACAAGGCGGTGGCGGGCAGCAATCCCGTGGCGAACAACGTGTCGATCGGGGTGGTGCTCGGCAGCAGCGTATCGATGCCGTTCGCGTAGGTGGGCGAGTAGATGTCGGTCGTCGCCTCATAAATGTTGCCGTACGCATGCTGATAGCTGGTGGTCAACAGAGGCGCGAATTCCGTGGATCCCAAGTCGACGCTGCCGAAGAACAAGGCGTCACCGAATGCCTCCAACGCATACGGACCCGACATGGGCGCCGCAGCCGTGACGGTAGCCCGCGCTGCCTGCAGTGCGCGCAGCGTCGCGAGCGCGACATGGCCCCCTTCGGAGTACCCGGTCACGAACAATTGGCCGTTGTCGCTGGTACTCGCGCTCAGCGTGTGCGGCAGCGCCGTTCTAGCCGCCGTCAAGATGTTCATCATCTCGCCCGACTGTTGGGCGGCATTCAAGAACGGATGATAGCCGAGCGTCGAGATGTCGTAGCCGGCGTAGTTCGGTGCGACGACGATGTACCCCTGTGCCGCAAACATGGCCGCGATCAGCGCTCCTTCGGTATTGGTCGAATCGGTGATGTCGGCGATGTTCAAGGCCTTGTTGGTGTTGGTGCCATGTGCGTACAGAACGACGGGCCTCGGCCCGGTGCAACCCGCGCCACCCGTGGGGACCATCAACGCCCCGGAGGATTCGGTGGTCTCCGTGGGCAGGGCGCCCACCGTCCAAAATTTGATGTAGTAGAAGTCCACGCCGCAGGCAGGCACACCCGTGATGGCCAACAGTTCCGCGCCCGACGTGCTCGTGCCCAACGCGGCGCCCAAGGCCGCCGCATCGAGTGAAGCAATTCGAAACGGCGGATCCTCGGCCAACGTGCCAGGAGCGGTTGTATTGCTGGCGGTGGAGGTGTCCGAGCTCCTGCCACAGGCGGCAATGAGAACGCACGCCAGTACGATGCCGAGCGGCTTCAAGATTGTCATATTGTAACTCCCGAGCGATAAGCGCCGGCGAGTGTACGCTAGACGACGCAATCGGCAATCACCCTGTCCGCCAGGTAATCGATTATGGGCGCCGGTGCTCGAATCCCGCGAGCCAGGCGTGAATTTCGCTGACGATGGCGAGGGCTATCCCTTCCGGCGTGACGGCGCCAATGTCCATTCCGACGGGTCCCCGGATGCGCGGACCCAGCGTGTGCGCAGTGCTGCCCAGTTCCTCTACCAGGCGCTGATGGCGGGCCCGCGGGCCGAGCAAGCCGACGTACTCCGGGGTACCGGCATAGGCCAGCTCTCGCAAATAGGCCAAATCCGATGGCAGGTGGTGGCTCATGACGACCACGGCGTGACACCGCTCGAGAGCCACCACGGAACGCAGCTCGCGCGCATCAGCGCGCTTCACGTCGGCGCCCGGGAAACGGGCCGCCACCGCATATGCCGGCCGATGATCGACCAGCGAAACAACCCAGCCCAGCGCCACGGCCGCGGCGGCCACCGGCTCCGCATCGGGACCCGCGCCGCAGATCAACAAGTGCGGCGGTGGTGCGAGGAACTGCACGAATGCGCGAGTGCGTATGCCCTCTGCATCGAGCTCGAGCGCGCGCGATGTCCTCTCGGTGAGTGCCTCTGCCGACGCGGCGGCGAGCGGTGGCGGCAAGGCCGCGTTGCCGGCATGAGTGCCCAATGCCCAGCGCGCCGATTCGTGCACGACCATCAACGACACGCATCGTCCCAGGCGCGTCGCGCGCGCCGCGTCGCGCAGCGCGATGGCCGCCGCGCTGCCCGGACCCAAGGGTTCGAGGAGCACGCGCATCGCTCCTTCGCAGCCCGAACCGATGCCGAAGACGATGTCGTCGGGACCGCGCATGTCGTATTCGACCGCGCGCGCGATCCCGGTCTTCCATACTTCGCGGGCGTGGAGGAGCAAGTCCGCTTCGAGACACCCACCGCTCAGCAGGCCGTGATAGCTGCCATCCGGTCGGATGAGCATGCGCGCGCCCGGCTTGCGATAGGTTGAACCGGCAGTGGCCACGACCGTGGCCAACACGCTGTCGCCGGCCTCGGCAGGCGCGTGGCGCAGCAGGGATTCGAGGCTGGTGTCGAGCCGAACGTCGAGCCGGGCTGCCTTGTTCATTGGGATTATTGTCGCACAAGCGGCTCACACGATTGCCAACAGCGGGGGAAGCGCTCAAGATTCCGCAGCATGAGCGTTACGCCAGATACACGAAAGCTCTACCAGCAAGTCGCGAGCACGGTCATGGAGTCCATCATGTCGGGCAAATACAAGCCCGGCGACCGGTTGCCCTCGGAGCGCGATCTTGCGGCCGCGTTCGGGGTGAGCCGGCCGACCATTCGTGAAGCCATGATTTCGCTGGAAATCCGCGGTCTGGCCGAGTCGCGCCACGGATCGGGAATCTACGTTGCCGACGGTGCGCCCACGCATGAAGGCGGCGGCGATCTCGACATCGGTGCGTTCGAGCTGACCGAGGCGCGCCGATTGTTCGAGGGTGAGGCCGCCGCGCTCGCGGCCACCACCATCGGCGAGGACGGTTTGGAGGAGCTGGAACGCATCGTCGCCGAGATGGTCGACGAGAATGCCCGCAAACAGCAGGATTGGACCGCCGACCGGCGGTTCCACGTCGCGATCGCGCGCGCAACCCGCAACACGGCGATCGCCACGGTGATCGAACAGCTTCTGGACATGCGGCACAAGTCACCGCTGTGCGTTTATATGCTGGAGCGCGCGCGGCGCGGCGGTGTGCAGCCGCGCGTGAGCGAGCATCGCCGCATTCTCGAAGCGCTGCGCAAGCACGACCCGAAAGCCGCGCGCAGCGCGATGCGCGATCATCTGGCGCGCGTCATCGAGGATTTGCTCGCCGCGACCGAACCGGATACCCGCGGCGCCGCGGCCAAGGCGACCAAGCGGCGCTACGAATACACCCGCCGGCTTTCCATATAGCGTGACCTTATGAGATTCACGACGTGCCGACGAGCCAGATCACGGCGCGCGGCTTGACGACGATGTTCCATCAATCCTTGACCCCCGTCGGCGGCAGCCTGGCCCTGTCCTCGCTGATCGCGCTCTTGCCCATCGCCACGCTGCTCGTCTTTCTCGGCATCCTCAAGCGCCCGGCTTGGAAGGCATCGGCCGCCGGTCTGGCCGTCGCGCTGCTCATCGCGATCGGCGTCTGGGGGATGCCGGTACGCCTCGCTGTGGCCGCGAGCCTGAACGGTGCGGTGTTTGCGCTCTGGCCGGTCATGTGGATCGTCGTCAATGCGCTGCTCGTGTACAACATCGCCGTGGCCTCCGGCCGGTTCGATGCGTTCCGCGAGTGGGTCATCCTGCATCTACCCAACGACAAGCGCGTGATCCTCATCGTGATCGGCTTTTGCTTCGGCGCGCTGCTCGAGGGGATCGCGGGATTCGGTGCGCCCGTGGCGATCACCGCGTCGCTATTGATCATGGTCGGCTTTTCGGCCATGGACGCGCTCGTGTTCGTGCTGATATTCGACACCACGCCCGTGGCCTTCGGCGCTCTTGGCGTGCCGGTCACCGTGCTCGCCGCCGTGACCGCACTTCCCGCGCCGGCGCTGGCCGCGATGATCGGCCGTCAATTACCGCTGATGGCGATGCTCCTGCCTTTCTATGTGATGGCCTTGTATGGCGGCCTGCGTTCCGTGCGCGCGCTGTGGCCGGTCCTGACCGTCGCCGGCTCGAGCTTTGGTCTCGCCCAGTTCGCCGCGTCCAATTATCTCGACTACACGCTGACCGACGTGCTCGCCGCTCTGGCATCGCTGCTGGCCACGGTGTCTTTTTTGAAGGTGTGGCATCCGCCGGCGGATGCCGAGTTCGACATCGTCCGTGCCGACACTCGTTCGATCTCAAATCCGGTGGGCGCCTGGCAGGGCTGGGTACCCTGGGTGGTGTTGGCCGCCACCGTCGTTCTCTGGACGTTCTTGCATGTGGCTGCCATCGGGCAACTCGACATTCCATGGCCGTGGCTCCACAAGGCGGTGGCGATCACGCTCTACCACGACAAGCCTTATGCCGCCATCTGGTCTTTTCAACCACTCGGCACGGGCACGGCGATATTGGTGGCCGCGCTCATCACCGCCGCGTGGGTGCGTATGCCGGTTGGCACGCTGCTACGCTGCATGGTGCTCACGGTGCGTCAGATTTGGTTGGCCGTGGTCACGGTGATGCTGGTGGTGGCGCTCGCTTACGTCATGAATTACGCCGGCATCGCCTACACCCTGGGTCTCGCGGTGGCTTCGAGCGGACGCGCTTTCATCGTCTTCTCCCCGTTCCTCGGTTGGATGGCGGTATTCCTATCCGGCAGCGACACGTCGGGCAACGCACTGTTCGGAAATCTGCAAGTCGTGGCGGCGCGACAGCTGCATCTGAATCCGCTTCTGTTCGCTGCCACCAATTCCTCTGGGGGAGTTTTGGGCAAAATGATCTCGCCGCAGAATATCGCGACGGGAGTATCCGTGACTAAGCTGCAGGGACAGGAGGGCGCGATCCTCGCGCGTACCTTCATCCATAGCATCGTGATGACCCTGATCTTGGTGCTCATCGTCATCGTCCAGCAGTACCTTACACCCGGCGTGATTCCGCACATTCCCGGCGGTTGATGGTCGCGTCAGCAAACGCTGACATGCAGTCGCAAATTTCGCGGGCCTGTTGCTCTGGCCAATTGGCTAAGCTGTGGCCCAACCCGCACCACAAGGCGAAGCGACTCCCATCATGGCCTTGCCCCGCTATGCCTCCACAGGCGCGATCACTTTTCTAGGACGGTACGTGCGCCGTCGGCTATTCAGCCACCTGATCGTGCTCGTCTCCATGCTCACGGCCGTCGTTTGCTCGGTGGCCTCGCAATATGCCGTCAAACATCTCGTCGATGTGCTCGGTATGCATGCGCCCGCGTCGCGTGTGCTGTGGGGTGCGGTTGCCATACTGTTGGGCTTGGTGGCGGGAGACAATCTTTTATGGCGGCTTGCCGGATGGGTGTCGACTCATGCGTTCGTGGCCGTTGGCGGCGACATGCGGCTCGAGCTCTTCGATCATCTGTCGGGGCAAGGCACGCGCTACTTCGTCGAACGCTTTCCCGGCGCGTTGGCTGGACGGATCACGGCGGCGGCAAACGCGGCGTGGACCATCGAGAACTCGTTGACCTGGACGACGATACCGCCGGGCATCGCGGTGATCTTGAGCATCGGCGTCTTAGGCACCATCAACTGGCGGCTTACCGCCGTGTTGCTCGTGATCGTCACGGTGTTGGGTGCCGTCATCGGCTGGCTCGCTTCCCATAGCAAGGAACTTCACCAGAGCTTCGCGGGACATGCGGCGCACGTGAGCGGCGATCTGACCGACGTCGTCAGCAACATCAGCCTGGTTCGCGCGTTTGGCGCCGCGCGACGCGAACAGCAGCGCTTGACGGGCAAGATCGAGGATGAGATGCAGGCGCAGCGCGCCAGCCTGCGTTCGCTCGAGAGGCTGCGCTTGTTCCATGCGTTCACGGTGTTCCTGGTCACGGCCGGCGTGCTGATTTGGTCGGTGGAGCTGTGGCGGCGCGGCGAGATTTCGACCGGGGACGTCGTGCTCACGACCACGTTGGGATTCACGGTTCTGCATGCGTCCCGCGACTTCGCCATGGCGCTGGTCGACATGGTGCAGCAGTTCGCCAAGTTGGGCGAAGCGGTCCAGGTGCTGGGGTTGCCGCACGAAATGCCCGACGCCCCGGATGCCAAGCCGCTGGTCGTGACCGGCGGCGCGGTCAGCTTTCGCAACGTGAACTTCAGTTACCCGTCGGGGCAGACCGTGCTCAACAATTTCGTGCTGGACGTACCGGCGGGACAGAAGATCGGTCTCGTCGGGCGATCCGGCGCCGGCAAGTCGACCATCATCGCGCTGCTGCAGCGCCTATATGATCCCAAGTCCGGCCAGCTGCTGATCGATGGTCAGAACATTGCGCAGGTGACGCAGGAGAGCCTGCGCAGCTCGATCGCCGTCGTTCAGCAGGACATCTCGCTGTTCCACCGGTCGCTGCTCGAGAACCTGCGCTATGGCAGGCCCGAGGCCACCGATGACCAGGTGTTCAGCGCCGTCGAGGCAGCGAAATGCACGGAATTCATCCGCGAACTTCCCGAGGGCTTCGACACGTTGGTCGGCGAACGCGGCATGAAATTGTCCGGTGGCCAGCGGCAACGATTGGCGATCGCGCGCGCGTTCTTGATGGATGCACCCATCGTGCTGCTCGACGAGGCGACCTCTGCGCTGGATACCGAGTCCGAGCAAGCGATTCAAGAGGCCTTGGCGCGCCTGTTCAAGGGCCGCACCGTGATCGCCATCGCTCATCGGCTGTCCACTCTCGATGCGTTCGATCGCATCGTCGTGCTCGATCGCGGCCGCATCGTGGAGGACGGACCACCGCGGCGGCTGTTACAGACCAAGGGCGTCTACAGCAAAATGTATGGACGGCAGGCCAGGGCAAGCGCGGAGTCCATACAGTGAGCCGGAGGGCCGCGCGTGAGCGGCTCGCCGCCGCACGTGCCATGGTGCTCCTGGTATCGCTGGCATCGGCCGGTTGTGCGGGCCTGCGGCCAAATCATCCGCCCGCGGCGCAGACGGTCCAAGAGCCCGCGCGCGAGGCGCAGCCGCGAACGACGCAGGTCGACACCCCGGTGAGCGATCAGGCGGTGAGCGATAAAGCGGTGAGCGATACCGCGATGAGCGACGAGCATGTGGGCGTCAAGCCGATGGGCGACGCGGCGCAGACCCAAGCGGTCGCAACGAGTACGAAGCCGTCGACCGCCGGCACATTAGCAACGCCGCCGTGCACCTGTGCCGAGGCCAAACCCAAGCCGCGGCCGCGAACCAAACACAAGCACGTGCGCAAGGCAGCACCCGCGCAATTGTCGACGGCACCGGTCGTCGCGGAGACGGCGCCGGGCGGCACCGTCGTTGCCGAAGTGAGATCCATGCCTGTGTCGGTCGTGTCCATTCTTGGCAAACGGGTGAAGGGTCCAAAAGGCGAGGATCTGGGGCGCGTGGTCGACGTATTGGCGGACGCGAGCGGCCGCGTGCGCATTGCAATCATCGACTTTGGCGGGTTCCTCGGCGTGGGCAACCATCGCATCGCCGTCGACTGGCCGTTGCTGCGCTTCGATCCCTCGAGCGCCGAGTCGCCGCTGGTGCTGAGTGTCAATGTGGAACAGTTGCGGACGGCTCCGGCGTACAAGGACAACCCACGGCCGCAGACGTTGATGGAACCGGACGCAAAAGCCCCTCCCAGCACCGATCCTGCGCCAGAACCCAAGAAGTGACCGGATGCTCGAAGACCAACGCTCAGCAAGGGCCAGTCTAGGTCTCGACGGGTTCAATCTCTTCGTTGCGAACATTCAGACCGGTTTCGGGCCGTTCATCGCCGTGTATCTCAGCAGTCAAAGCTGGACCCAGACGTCGATCGGCCTGGCGCTGAGCATCGGGACCGTCAGTTCGATGGCGAGTCAAGTGCCCGCCGGCGCCCTGGTGGATTTGATGCCGAACAAGACGCGTGTGGCGGCGTTCAGCGTCTTGACGTTCATGGTCAGCGCGCTGATGTTCGCCATCCATCCCATTCCGCTATTCGTCTACTTCGCGGAAGTCCTGCACGGCATATCGAGTTGCACGCTGAGTCCGGCCATTGCTGCCATGAGCCTCGTGATTGCGGGCCGCTTCGGCATGGGGCTGCGATTGGGGCGCAATGCGCGCTACGCCGCGATCGGCAACGGCGTCGGTGCCGCGCTGATGGGGGCTTGCGGTCAATACGTGTCCGAGCGCGCCGTGTTCTATCTGACGGCGGCGTTGACCTTGCCCGCGCTGTTCACGTTGCTGCCGCTGCGCCGCGCCGCGGTGGCGGGTGCCGAATTGCGTCCGGCGCGCCGCTTGCCGGGCGAGCAGCGAACCCATTATTGGCGCGTGCTGGCCGATCGACGCCTGATGATTTTCTGTGCGTGCGCCATGCTGTTCACCTTCGCCAACGCTCCGATGTTGATGTTGATCAGCGGCACGCTGACCGCCAAGGGCACCAATCCGAGCCTGTTGATCGCGGCATGCATCGTGCTGCCGCAGATCATCGTCGCGTTGGCTTCGCCGGCTGTCGGCCGCTGCGCCGAACGGTACGGTCGCCGGGCCATACTGATGCTCGGTTTCAGCATGTTGCCGCTGCGGTGCTTGCTGTTTGCAGCGACGCAAAACCCGACGCTGCTGGTGGCCGTGCAGGCGTTCGATGGAATCGCCGGAGCCTGTTTCGGGATCATGGTGCCGCTGATCGTCAGCGACGTTGCCGGACGCACCGGGCATTTCAATCTGTCGTTGGGCGCGGTGGGATTCGGGATCGGCATCGGCGGTACGTTGAGCACGCCCGCGGCTGGCTGGCTGGCCGACCATTTCAGTACCCGGACCGCGTTCTTCGGTCTCATGGCGGTGGGCGCCGCCGCCGTGCTGCTGGTCGCGTTCGCGATGCCGGAGACCCGGCCGCGCAAGGAGGCGGATGACGCCGAGAAGCCGCCGTGACCGCGGTCGCGGCCACGCGGAATACTCGGACAGGCTGCTTAGTGCCGCACGACGACCACCACGTCGCCGTCGCGGCGCGTCACCGTCACGGCCACGTCGTGGCCATGCCGACGCAGCAGCACGTCGACCGAGCCGCCGCGCAAGCGCAGGTTGCGCACATGCACGTGATCGATGAATTCCGGCAGAACCGGTCTATAGAAGGCGACTTCGCGGCTGCCGTCGAACAATTCGAGGCCGAGCGTCGCCTGTAACAAGCACAGCGTCGTCGCACTGGCCCAGGCCTGCGGCGAGCAGGCCACCGGGTATTGCGTGGGTGCATTATGCTGCCGCCGCGCGAAACCGCAGAACAATTCCGGCAGCCGCCGCAGATCCATGTAGGAAGCCGCGTCGAACAGCGCGCTGAACACTTTTGCGGCCGCCTCTTTCTGGCCGTAGCGGGCCATCCCCATCGCGATCAAGCCATTGTCATGCGGCCAAACCGAGCCGTTGTGGTACGACATGGGGTTGTAACGCGCCGCCGTCATCGCCACCGTGCGAATGCCCCAACCGCTGAACACCGCGGGCGACAACAACGCTTCGATCACGCGTTGGGCGCGCTCCGGCGATGCAATGCCGGTGAGCAACACCTGCCCTGAATTCGACGAGATGACGCGGCAGGGTTGCTTGCTGCCGTCCAGCGCGATCGCGTAAACCGACAGATCCTCGCACCAGAATTTCTCCTCGAACTGGCGCCGCAGCGCCACCGCCTGGGCTTGCAACGTGCCGGCGACCGCATGATGTCCGAGCGCTCCGGCGAGCAGCGCGCCGTGCCGCTTGGCGCCGTACACATAGGCTTGCACCTCGCACAACGCGATGGGTCCCTCCGCGGTCCGTCCATCGCCATGGAATACCGCATCGTAGGAATCCTTCCAACCCTGATTTGCGAGGCCTTCCTTGGTCTGCCGGTAATATTCCACGAAGCCATCGCCGTCGCGGTCACCAAAAGTATCGATCCAGCGCAGCGCGGCCTCGGCATTCGGCCACAGTGCGCGCACGGTGTCCAAGTCGCCCGTGCGAACGAAGTACTCGCCGAGTAGCAGTACGAACAGCGGCGTCGAGTCGACGCTGCCATAGTACCTGCCGAACGGTACTTCACGCAGATTTGCCATCTCGCCGTGGCGGATT
>Ga0116227_10013534_pt1 | contig 12778 bp, 12 predicted proteins | sample S1TSphgellanicum_FD_89693 | JGI IMG/M metagenome (GOLD analysis project Ga0116227, IMG submission 89693) | Host-associated microbial communities from peat moss isolated from Minnesota, USA - S1T2_Fb - Sphagnum magellanicum MG | ecosystem: Host-associated > Plants > Peat moss > Unclassified... | reverse complement strand
GTTGAACATGCCCGAGCAGCAAGCCATCAAACGCGTCGTCCTCGCCTACTCGGGCGGCCTCGATACCTCGATCATCCTGAAATGGCTGCAGATCACTTATGGCTGCGAGGTCGTGACCTTCACTGCCGATCTCGGACAAGGCGAAGAGCTCGCGCCGGCGCGCGAGAAGGCGCTGCTTCTCGGTATCAAGCCGGAGCACATCTTCATGGACGATCTGCGCGAGGAGTTCGTGCGCGACTACGTCTTCCCGATGTTCCGGGCCAACGCGCAATATGAGGGGCTCTATCTGCTCGGCACCTCGATCGCGCGGCCGCTCATCGCCAAGCGGCAGATCGAGATCGCACGCCAGCTCGGCGCCGACGCGGTGGCGCATGGCGCGACCGGCAAGGGCAATGATCAAGTGCGCTTCGAATTATCCTATTACGCGCTCGAGCCGGACATCAAAGTGATCGCGCCGTGGCGCGAATGGGATCTGACGTCGCGGACGGCGCTCATCGCCTTTGCCGAGCAGCACCAGATCCCGATCGCCAAGGATAAACGCGGCGAGGCGCCTTTCTCGGTGGACGCTAATCTTCTGCATGCCTCGTCCGAGGGCAAGGTCCTGGAAGATCCCGCCGAGATGGTGCCGGACTATGTCTATTCGCGCACCATCAATCCGGAAGACGCGCCGGACAAAGCGAGCTTCATCGAGATCGAATTCGTCAAAGGCGATCCCGTGGCGATCGACGGCGAAGCGATGTCGCCCGCGACGCTGCTCGCGCATCTCAACCGCCTCGGCCGCGACAACGGCATCGGCCGATTGGATCTCGTCGAGAACCGCTTCGTCGGCATGAAGTCGCGCGGCATGTACGAAACACCCGGCGGCACCATTCTCGCCATTGCGCATCGCGGCATCGAGTCGATCACGCTCGATCGCGGCGCCGCGCATCTCAAGGACGAGCTCATGCCGAAATATGCAGAGCTCATCTATAACGGATTCTGGTTCGCGCCGGAGCGCGAGATGCTGCAGGCCTTGATCGACCGCAGCCAAGAGTTCGTGAGCGGCCGGGTGCGATTGAAGCTCTACAAAGGCTCTGTCGGCGTGGTCGGGCGCACGAGCCCCTATTCGCTTTACGACCAGGATCTCGTGACCTTCGAGGAAGGCGCAGTCGCCTATGACCATCGCGATGCGGCGGGCTTCATCAAGCTTAACGCGTTGCGGCTGCGCACGCTGGCCAAGCGGGCACGCCGCGTGGTGAGCTGAAATAGCTTTATAATCAATTATATGGAACGATCGGATCAGGCCACATAAAGGCTTGCTGGCGCGGGCCGCGCCGATGCGAAGGCGGCCTTCGGTTATGCGCGCACGGGATTTTCCACGAAATTTGGCGGCAAGACAGCGCCTTGGCTTGCAGCCACGCTCAATCGGCGCATAGTGCAGGGATGCAGGACATGCTTGGCGATTCGGTACGGGGCCGAATAAGCTTGAATTCAAGGTGTTCCGACGCGACCGGAACCCGACTGGTGCATTCGCTTTCGTCTGCAGAGCGCCAAGGAGCGCTCAAGCGCGGATCATATCGGAGGGAAACTGATGGCGACTTCAGCTAAAAAGCAGCCCACCAAAGCAGCGCCCAAAAGCGCTCCCAAGAAGGCCGCTCCGGCCAAGGCGCCTGCCAAAAAGGCCGCGGCCAAGCCGGCTGGCAACGCCTTCAGCAAGCCCCTCACTCCGTCGAAGGAACTTGCCGCGGTCGTTGGGGCCTCCCCCCTGCCCCGTACCGAAGTCGTGAGCAAGATGTGGGACTACATCAAGAAGCACAAGCTTCAGAACGAAGCCAATAAGCGCGAGATTCTCGCCGACGCGAAGCTCAAAGCCGTGTTCGGCCAGGACAAGGTGACGATGTTCGAAATGAACAAGTTTCTCGCCAAGCATCTGAAATAAGGTTCGTTGCTCGGCTAACCGACACGCCTGTCAGAATTTGAACGGGACGAATTCGCGCCGATCCGGATCGATGATTAGATTGCGGTCGATCGGCGGCGCGGCGCGTTGCGGACAGTCATTGCGCTCGCAGATGCGGCAGCTCACACCGATCTTCGTGACGGGACTTGTGCGAAGATCGAGCCCATCGGCGTAGACGACATCCTGCGCATAAGAAATCTCGCAGCCTATGCCGAGCGCATAATGGCGCGGCTGAGAAAGATGGCTGCCGACCGATTTCATCGCCGCGCGGGCGATAGAGAGATAGCGCACGCCATCCGGCATTTCAGCGATCTGCACCAGCGTCCGATGCCCGGCCTCGAAGGCTTCATGGACGTTCCATAATGGGCATGTGCCGCCGAAGCGCGCGAACTGGAAGCGCGTCGAGGAATGCCGCTTCAAAATATTGCCGGCGCGATCGATACGGACAAAATAGAAGGGCACGCCGCGGGCGTTCGGCCTTTGCAGCGTCGAGAGCCGATGGCCGACCTGCTCGAAGCTTGTGCCGAAGATCTGGCAAAGCCGCTCCACATCGTAGCGCGCCGTCCGTGCGGCCGCGAGAAAGCGCTCATAGGGCATCAGCAGCGCCCCGCCAAAATAATTGGCGAGCGCGATGCGCGTGATCGCCGCGGCGCCGCTCGTGCGAAAGCCGGCGCCCGTAATGATCGCTTCGATCTCGCCTTCCTGCTCCAAAAGGCCGATCTGATGCGCGATCAGAAAGGCGCGGGTCGAAAAATCCAGCCCGTCGCGCAGCCAGAGCACGCGTCCGACCCGATCGAAACGACGCATGAAGCGCGATGCAGGCTCGACCTTCTCATTCTCGATGCGCACGGCGTGATGCGAGAAAAGATAATCGGCTAGGGCCGCGCAATCGGCTGGCTCACGCCGCGCCAGTGTTTCTGCGAGTTCCTCAGCCGCACGATCGAGCCCGTCGAGATAATTGCCGCGATAATGGAAGAAGTCGCGCACCTCCTCGTAAGGAAGCCGCACCACTTGCTCATGCTCATGCCCATGCTCGACACCGGCATGTCCGGTCGCAAAAGCCTCGTCGAGCATCTGCATACGCTCATTGGTGCGGCGGAACGCGAGATGAAGCCCTAGAAAAGCATGCGCAAACCACGGCACGTTCGCGGCGATGGTTTTCAAATCCTGGCCGTTGGGGGTCAATCCGGCAAAGATCGGATCGGCCAGCGCCTCGCGTAAATCCGCTATCAGGCGTTCGGTATCTTCCTGCGCGAATTCCGTCAGATTGACCGAATAAGACTGCGCCAAGCCGAGCAGAACCGGCGCGGTGATCGGCCGCTGGTTATTCTCGATCTGATTGAGATAGCTGGACGAAATGCCCAACCTCTCGGCGAAGGCGGACTGGGTGAGGGTGTGGGATTCACGCAGACGTCGGATCTGCGTGCCCGCGAAAAATTTTTGACGCATCCCGCTTTGTAACATTGCGAAGGTAAGTTGCAAACAATTTGCAAATCGTCTTTTTTACGCGAGATTAAGGTTCGTAATTGCGTTTAACTCTCTTTCGAAGGGCAGATACCCGTTCGAAGGACCCTAAAATGAGCCGTAGTTTTTCTCCAAGCTTGGTCGCCGCTCCCATTTCTCTTCCTGCCAACCCGAAAATCGTCATCATCCATGCCGTGCCGCTTCTCCGGCTCGGAATGGAGACGGCGCTCCGCGCCGCGCCCGCGCTCAGCGCAACCGAAATTCTCGGTTTTGCCGGTTTGACCGAAGCGGCCGAATCGCTCGGTCGGGCCGGCCCCGGCGACGCGGTGATCGTCGACGGCTCAGCTTGGGCATCACTCGAGCAATACCGCGCGGCGCCGCAATTCGCGCGGCTGCGCACCTCGGGCCCTGCCTTCGCCCTGATCACCTCTGCCGATCACGGCGCGACGCGCCTTCTCGAGGCCCGCGGCATTTCCGGCGTGATCGCGCCGGACGCCGATGCCGAGGATCTCGTGGGCCTCGCCACCGATCTCCTCGCCGGGCGCACTTGCTTTCCGACTGCAGTTGCACCCTTGAACGCTGCGACGGGCCTCGCCCGGCTTTCAAATCGGCAGTTCGAAATTCTCGAACTGATGACCCGCGGGCTCCTCAACAAGCAGATTGCCTGGGAATTAGGCCTTACCGAGGGAACCGTTAAGAGCCATGTCTCGGCTATACTTGAAAAGCTCGGCTGCGATCGGCGCACGCAGGCAATTGCGGCCTTCATGCAGAGCTTCGGCGTAGGCAAAGTGCACGCTGCCGTCGCCTGACGGCTTAAAGCAGCGGCAGCGCTTGAAGGCGGTGCGCCGCCTTCTCCGGACGCGCTTACTTCGCGACGAGGACCTTATGGCCGGCGGCGGCGGCAATCACCGCTTTGCGGAACGCGCCCTCGATCGAGACCACGAAGTTATAATGCGTCCGCGAGAAAGGCATCGCTGCCATGGGCCGGTTGCTACGCCAACCGACGAGAACTGCGCCGATCTTCATTTGATCGGCGCCCATGAGCACCGCGCCGCCTGATGCGCCGTCTCCGGTCTCGCAATCGAAAGAGAATTCGCGGGTGCCTTCAGCCGCGACCTCGAGCTGATCATGGAGATGACAATTCTCCATGGACAGCCGGCGGCCCTCCCCCCAATCGATATGGCCGCGTGCCACGAATTCGACCGGCAGATTCGCCGCTGGAGCATCCGCCAAACCATAAGGCGTGACGCCGCTCACCGGATGCGCGAGCCGCGCAACTGCCCAATCATGCACCGCCGCTATGGCGTAAGGATCTGTGCTGCCAGCCACGATCGTCGACGGATCGATCGGCACGCGCACGGGATTGCCATCGATTTCGAGCGCGAAGATGCAGGTCTTAGCGCGCGGATTTCCGGCTTCGTCGAAGAAGACATGCGCGGCGCTGGTGACGACATCGTCGCTCAAAGTGAGCTGGCCGGCACCATGCGCGCGGCCGCATTCGATCAATCCCGATGCCGCATGGGCATGCCGCACGTCTTTCGCATCGAGCTTATGCTCGACGGCGAACTGATCGACAGTCTCGCGTGAATTCTTTCCAAAGACGACGACGGGAACGATATTGGACGGCGCGGCGATCCTCATTTGCGGAGCGAGGAAAGGATCAGCTTGGGCGGTGGCACTCAGCAGCAGAGCTTCGAATGCAATGCAGCTCATTCCGATCCAGATCTTCATTCCTGCCCTCATAAGATCCGCTCAATTTCGAGTGATTGTAGAGGTACCTTATTCCCGATGGCAAGCTGAGCAGCGGGTGTTGCGCGCACCTGCGACTTCGCACTGCAAACAAATTTCGGACGTGAGTTCAGCACGATGAGTGAAAGCGCCGCTTGCCCTATGATCATGTCGCGGCCTTGTTCGCATCCGATGCAAGACCGGTGCAAGCTCAAATCTAAGCCATTTAAAAAGTGGAACTTTTTTCCGGGGGACCAAATTCACCCGCCCAAGCTGAGCCGTTCAGGCTTGCCTTAGCCTAGGTAAAAAGCGGCAAATTCTTAATCTCGCTCAGCAAAGGCGCCTTGCTGTCGCGCTCCGACAGCGACGGATTGGCGATGCGCCAGTCGATGCCGATCGCCGGATCGTTCCAACGCACGGTGATTTCATCCGCGGGGCTATAAAGAGCATCGCATTTATAAAAGAAATCCGCTGTCTCGGAGAGCACGACGAAACCATGCGCGAACCCGCGCGGCACCCAAAACTGCCGCCGGTTTTCCTCGCTGAGCTCGACGCAGACATGCCGTCCAAATGTCGGGCTCCCGATGCGGACGTCGACGGCGACATCGAGCACGGCACCGCGCATGACGGTGACGAGCTTGCCTTGCGCGTTCGGATTTTGCAGATGCAAGCCGCGCAGCACCCCATAGGACGAGCGCGAAAGATTATCCTGCAGGAATGGGTTGGCGATGCCGAAGCCGGCATAACGATCGGTTTGATAGGTCTCCATGAAGAAGCCTCGCGCATCGCCATATCGCTGCGGCTCGACGATCAAGACACCCGGCAGTTCCGTCGTGACGATACCCATATCACCCACTTTGAAATCGACAGTAAAAAACAAGGGTCCGAGCCCTCGCAGGATTGGATCGCACCCGTGTTGATCTCCCTCGCTGCCGCCTTTATAGCTGCATCTTTATGAACGCTAGGTGCCGATTCTCCGTGTTAACCATATGACGTCGCGCTTTCTTGTGACCGGCGGCGCCGGCTTCATCGGCTCGGCAGTGGTTCGCCATCTCATCGGCGACACGCAGCACGAGGTCTGCGTCCTCGACAATCTGACCTATGCCGGCAATCTCGATAATCTTTCGCCGGTGGCCGAGAATCCGCGCTATCAATTTCATCGCGCCGATATTTGCGACCGCGAGAAAGTGCGCGAGCTATTCGCCCGGTTCGCGCCGCATGTCGTGATGCATCTGGCGGCCGAAAGCCATGTCGATCGCTCGATCGACGGGCCTGCCGCCTTCATCGAGACCAATGTCCTCGGCACTTTCGTGCTGCTCGAAGCCGCACGGGATTATTGGGCGGCGCTCCCCGCGGCGGAGAAGCCGCGCTTCCGTTTCCATCACGTGTCGACGGACGAGGTATTCGGCTCTCTCGGCGCCGAGGGCTTTTTCCACGAGGCGAGCCCGTATCAGCCGAACTCGCCTTACTCGGCCTCGAAGGCTGCCTCCGACCATCTCGTGCGCGCCTGGCACCACACCTATAAGCTGCCGGCCGTCATCTCCAATTGCTCGAACAATTACGGACCCTATCATTTCCCCGAAAAGCTTATTCCGTTAACGATCCTGAATGCGCTCGAGGGCCTGCCGCTGCCGGTCTATGGCAAAGGCGAGAATATCCGCGACTGGCTCTTCGTCGAGGATCACGCGCGCGCGCTGGCGCTCATCGCGCTCGAAGGCAAGGTCGGCGAGAGCTACAATGTCGGTGGCGGCTGCGAGCGCACCAATATCGAGATCGTGCGGACGATCTGCGATCTCGTCGACGAGATGCTGCCCGATGCGAAGATCGGGCGGCGCGCCGATCTCATTCAATTCGTCGCCGACCGCCCGGGACACGACCTGCGCTATGCGATCGACGCGACCAAGCTCCAACGCGCGCTCGGTTGGCAACCCCGCGAAAGCCTCGAGTCGGGCCTGCGCAAGACAGTGCGATGGTATCTCGACAACCCGCAATGGTGGCAACGGATCCGCTCAGGCGTCTATCGCGGCGAACGGCTCGGCCACGTCGCCTAAAGCATCCCGCGAAAGCGGATAAAATGCTTCAGATTCATGGGTGAGAGCAGGCTCACGCCAGGGCCGGCAACGCGCCTTTGGCCTTCTCGACGATCGCCTTGAACGCCTCGGGCTCGCTGATCGCGAGCTCGGAGAGAACCTTGCGATCGATCTCGATGCCGGCTTTGGCGAGACCGTCGATGAAACGCGAATAGGTGAGCCCGAGCTCGCGCACGGCGGCATTGAGGCGCTGAATCCAGAGCGCACGGAAGACCCGTTTTTTGGCCTTACGATCGCGCGTCGCATATTGCATCGACCGGTCGACAGCCGCTTTGGCGGCACGAATGGTGTTCTTGCGCCGGCCGTAAAACCCTTTGGCGGCATCCAGCGTCTTCTTGTGCTTGGCGTGCGAGGCGAAGCCGCGTTTGACCCGGGACATGACAGATCTCCAGAAAATTGATTTTGGCGTGGTGATTTCAGCCGTTCGGCAGGAAGTATTTCTTCACATTGTCGCCGTCGCTCTTGAAGAGCACGCTCGTGCCACGCAAGTTGCGGATCTGCTTGTTCGTCCGTTTGATCATGCCGTGGCGCTTGCCAGACTGCGCATAGATCACCTTGCCGGTGCCGGTGATCTTGAAGCGCTTCTTGGCGCCGGATTTGGTCTTCAATTTGGGCATTTGCTCGTCTCCGCCGGGCGCGAGGCACCCGTATTTTAGTGTTTGGGCGGCAAGCCGCCCCCGTTCGTTTCCGAACGAGCGAAACAAAAACCGCCACGGCAGCCCTATGGCCGGGCGGTTTTGAAGACGCGCTTATAAGCGAAAACGACGCCGCAACGCAAGAGAAGGGGCGCGCGCCTGCTACTTGCCTTGCGCGAGGAAGGCGGAGAGTGCCCGCGATTCCGCTTTATCGCCGGCATCGTCGGCGGCGATGCGCTCATAGAGCCGCGCCATCCCTTCGAGGATCGTCGAGGCAGCGTCCTTCTCGCCCAGAAAGGCCGAAATTTCCTCCATTTCGGCAACCCATCGATAGGCTTTCGGGACCATCGTCGGCACTTGATGCTCGAACCAGGCGAGCAGCCCCGGCTGGCTGCGCTGCAGCTCCGTGAAGAGCGCGGCCGCCGCCCCCTCGCGGGTCGCTGCGAGCATCATGCCTGCCGCAAGTCCCGTGAGCCCCTTGGTGATGCCGGCATAGGACATTTTGAGCGCCGAGGCGGCGCCGATCTCCGGACCGAGCGGGCGTATGTCGAGGCCGAAATCGGCCAGCCGGACGAGCGGCGCGCAATCGGCGCCCGACGCGTAGAAAACCGTATTGTTTTTGCCGGGTTGAGGCGGCGGACCGATGATCGCGGCATCGATGAACGGGCACCCGGCTTGGCCGACGATCGCCGCGATCTGCCGCACCGTCTGCGGGCTCACCGCGTTGCAATCGACATAGATGAAGCCGGCTTTGCGATGACTGAGATGCGGCAGAAGGCTTTGCGCGGTCGCAACCGCCTCCCCCGGCGGCAGGATCGATAGGAAAATGTCAGCCTGGACCAGCTCCGCCCGCGCGACGTCGCTGAGACCCGCTGCTTTCGCCCGTTCAAGCGTCGCCGCGCTGCGGCCCTCGAGGCAGGTGCGCACGCTGATGCCATTCGAGGTCAGGCGCCCTGCGACGGCCGCCCCCATATTGCCCGCGGCGAGAATCGCGACGACAGGGTTCATGACGAACTTCACCCTTTATCAAACTTCGCCCGCTCCAGCCTCGCATAGGGCGCTGAAGTGCTGGAATTGAAGCAAATCCGCGTGACGAGGCGTTGCATCTTTGCACGGGCGCGACGAAAAATGCAGCGGCTTCCGCACGCCTATATCACCGCCCGCTTTTTTTCATTAAGTTCATTTGGCTGCTTATCGGGAGATGCTGCTGCCTGACGCTCCTCTGTTCGGCGCCGCTCCCTGTTTCGGAGTAACACCTTTATGGACGAGTTCAATCGCCGCAGCTTGCTCACCGGGACCGTCGCAGCAGGAGGCGCGATTCTGCTCGGCGGCTGCGTGACCGACAATCCCGCTCAGCCCGTCGCGCAAGCACCGACGCGCCATGGCCGGGGCAAGCCTGCGCCCGACACCGTCGTGGCGACCGATTTCGGCGATCCACAACCGCAATACAGCGCCATGTACGGGCCGGTGAGCGGCGAACCCTTCCCGGTACCGGCTGTCAAGCTCTCGACCGTCGACCCGGCCTTCCTGCGTCGGCTCGTCTCTTATAATTCGAGCGAGCCGCCGGGAACCATCGTCGTCGATCCCTTCCATCATTACCTCTATCACGTCCAGGAAGGCGGGCGAGCGATGCGTTATGGCGTGGGCGTCGGCCGCCAGGGTTTCGGCTGGAACGGCGTCGCGACGATCAACAGCAAGCAGGAATGGCCCGACTGGTATCCGCCGAAGGAAATGATCGAGCGTCAACCCGAACTGAAAAAGGTGATGAGCGAGCTACAGAGCGGTATCGGCATGCATGGCGGTCCGCGCAATCCGCTCGGCGCGCGCGCCATGTATCTCTGGCAAGGCAATAAGGACACGCTTTACCGCATTCACGGCACGGTCGAGCCTTGGACGATCGGCAAGAGCGTCTCCTCCGGCTGCATCCGCATGATCAACCAGGATGCAATCGACCTTTATCGGAGCACGGCGGTCGGCACCCGCGTCGTGGTTCTCGGCTCCGCGCGCATCGGCTAAGCCGATGCGCCGTTGCTTCGCGGCGCGGCTTTAAGATCGCTGCGGCTGCCAGACGAGCAGACGCTTCTCGAGCGCCGTCACCGCGAGATCGATCAGCACGACGAAAATCGCCAACACGAGCATGCCGGAAAAGACACCAGTGACGTCGAACACGCTTTCGGCCTCGTGAATCTTATAGCCGAGCCCTGCAGCGGAACCTAGATATTCGCCGACGACGGCGCCGACCAGCGCAAAGCCGACCGACGTGTGCAACGAGGAAAACATCCAGGTCAGCGCCGACGGCCAATAGACGTGACGCAGAAGCTGACGCTCGTTCATGCCGAGCATCCGGGCATTGGCGAGCACGGTGGGGCTCACCTCGCGCAGGCCCTGATAGACATTGAAGAACACGACGAAGAAGACGAGCGTGAAGCCGAGCGCGACCTTCGACCAGATGCCGAGGCCGAACCAGAGCGCGAAGATCGGCGCGAGCACGACACGCGGCAGCGCGTTGGCGATCTGGATATAAGGGTCGAACACCGCCGAAAGCCATGGCCGCCGGGCGAAGGCGAAGCCGAAGAGGATGCCGCCTCCGGCCCCGATCGCGAAGGCGAGCACCGTCTCGACGAGCGTCACGCCGATATGCTGCCAGATCTCCGTGCCCATAAGGTCGCTCGCCGTGCGGGCGAGCACGGCCGCAGGCGTCGAGAAGAAGAACGGATCGAGCAGCGGCTTTGCGCCGGAAAGCGAGACATGCGAGCACACATGCCAGACGAGCAGCCCGCAGAGCCCGACACAAAGCTGAGCGAGGATCAACATAGCGCGGCGCATCACGTGCCGCCCGTTTGCGCATAACCCTTCAGCACTTCGTCTTTCAGCATGAGCCAGATCTCGCGATGGAGATCGCGAAAGCGCGGCTCGTTGCGCACCTCGGCAATATCGCGCGGGCGTGCAAGGTCGATGCGCCACGTACCAATGATCCGCGCTGCCGGCCCGGCCGAGAGGATGATGACGCGATCCGCCAAAGCGATCGCCTCTTCGAGATCATGGGTGACGAAGACCACGGCCTTGCGGTCCAGCGCCCACAGCTCCAGCAGCAGATTGCCCATGATCTGCCGCGTTTGCGCGTCGAGCGGCCCGAACGGCTCGTCCATCAACAGGATCTTCGGATCGCGGATCAGGATCTGCGCCAGCGCGACGCGCTTGCGCTGACCGCCCGACAGCATATGCGGATAGCGCTCCGCAAAAGCGGCGAGGCCGACCCGGGCGAGCCATCGTTGCGCCCGTTCGCGGGCCTCGGCGCGCGGCACGCGCGAAGGCTCCAGCGCGACGGCGACATTGTCGATCGCCGTCTTCCACGGCATCAGCCCATCCTGTTGCAGCAGATAGCCGGCGCCGGCATTCAATCCCTTGAGCGGCAGGCCGAAGGCCTCGACGGCACCGGCAGAAGGCTTGAGAAGACCAGCCGCGACATTGAGCAAGGTCGACTTGCCGCTGCCGGTCGGGCCGACGATGGCGACGAATTCCGCCTCGCCCACCGCGAGATCGGTCGGCGCCACGGCAACGAAACGGTGGCCCGCGCCGAGGCTGAACGCCACTTCGACGCCGCGAAGCCGCAACGCCGGCGGCGTTCCGCCGAAGCCTTGAACGCGCCGCAGGTCCGCGCTTTGAAGGTCGGCGACGGTCGGCTCCAATGGCTCCTTATCCGCGATCATCCGTCAGCTTGCGAGCCTCTGCGGCGTCTCGCTGCTCGCGTTCGTGCGCCCGAGAAGCGTCTTCCAGAGCGGCTCGACATCGCTCGGACAATTGCCGCGCCATGCAACGATCTGGTCCGGCCGAATGAGCGCGAGATCGGCTTCATAGAGCTCGCGGGCCGCGTCCTGCGGCAGATCGACGACGGCGAGGTCGATTCCCGCAGACGCTGCGCTTTTGAGCAACGGCTCGGCCGGCGGCGCCGTCGGCCCGAGTCGCAGCAATGTCCATTCGAAGCCGAAGCGATCATAGAGCGAGGTCGTTCCGTCGAGCCAAAGATGCGGCGCGCGTCCCCCTGGACACGCGCTCGGCGTATAGAGATTTGCCGCATCCAGCGGCGGCGCGCTGCCGTCTTTCGCGATGACCGGCGAGGCATCATAACGGCCGCCGAAGGTGATGCCCGGGATATCGAACTCGGCACGCGCGTGCGCGGCAAGATAGTCGCCAGCCTTGCGGCGTGCCGCCTCGCCTTCCGGCGTTTCATCCTCGATCTCGGGAACCGGCAGGAAGCGACCGAGCGAGTCGGCAAAATCCCGTGCGAAGCCGGTATTGCGCAGCGCGAGCGGTCGCCGCTCCGCCTCATAGCTCTCGAGCAGCGCTTCGCCGCCTTGCCCTTTCAGCAGCGCGGCGAGCTTCCAGCCCATATTCACCGCATCTTCGACCGCAGTGTTGTAACCGAGCCCGCCGGTCGGCGTGAACAGATGGACGGCATCCCCACCGAGCAGCACGCGACCTTTCTGGAAGCGCTCCGCGACGAGCGCATGGCCGGCGACCCAGGTGCAGCGCGCCAAGATCTCGATCTCGATCGGCGCCCCGACGGCGGCCTCGAAAAGGCCGCGCGCGTCCGCCTCGGTGATGGCATCGGCGCTCTCGCCGGGACGCAATTGGGTATGGAAGGCAAACTCGCCCTTGCCGTCGACGGCGGCCATCAAAGCGCGGCGCTCCGGGTTGAACGTGACGTTCATCCACGCCGGCTTATGCGCGACGACTTCATAAAAACGTTCCGCGCGGAGATACATCGCATACATGCGGCCGCCGAGAAAATCGCGCGCGACGCCGCTCTCGCCTCCATAGGAAAAACCGAGCCTTTGACGCACGAAGCTGCGGGCGCCATCGGCGCCGACGAGATAGGCGCCGCGCAGCTTCTGCCGCGCACCGCTGCCGAGATGCTCGACCTC
>Ga0116227_10013533_pt1 | contig 12779 bp, 12 predicted proteins | sample S1TSphgellanicum_FD_89693 | JGI IMG/M metagenome (GOLD analysis project Ga0116227, IMG submission 89693) | Host-associated microbial communities from peat moss isolated from Minnesota, USA - S1T2_Fb - Sphagnum magellanicum MG | ecosystem: Host-associated > Plants > Peat moss > Unclassified... | reverse complement strand
CGGACGCGGGGCCCGGCAGACTAGCCGTTCGCTAGCCGCGGGTCGCTAGCCGCGGGGCGCCAGGCGCGCGGCCGCGAGCGCGGCGCGGACGTCGCCGGCGATCGTGAGCGGGTCGAACGGCTTGGTCAGGCAGGCCACCGCGCCGAGGGCGAGGGCGCGGGTGACTTCCTCCCGCTGCGTCTTGGCCGTGAGGAAGAGCACCGGGATCCCCGCGGTCGCCGGATCGGCCTTGAGGCGGCGACAGGTCTCGTAGCCGTCCATCCCGGGCATCATGCCGTCGAGGATGATCGCGTCGTACGGGGTTTTCGTCGCCAGCACGAGCGCGTCGTGACCGGACTCGACCACGGTCACGTCGAACTCGGGATCGAGCCCGAGGGCGAGCTCCAGAATCGCGCGAATATCGGCTTCGTCATCGGCACAGAGCAAACGCATGCGTGACCGGGTGCGGAGCGAGCCGTCTTGTCCGTGGGGAACCGTCCGTCATCTGTCTTCTCTGTATGGCTGACGAGGCCATGACCGACGGCGCAACGCGAGCGGGATGTCGAGGGGGGCGTATGGGGGACGCAGGCGATGCAACCGGACTGCGCACGCTGCCCCCGGATGTGATGCGCGCGCTGCAGGATCGCTTTCGCGCCTCGGGGCTGCGGACGGTGGAGACGCTCCGTGCGCTCGCGGCCCAGCTCACCCGAACGCCGATCGCCCCGGACGTTATCGACGCCGTGCGTCGGGAGCTGCACCGCGTGTACGGGACCGCGGGCACCTATGGCTACCACGAGGTCAGCCGGCTGGCCGGCACGCTCGAGGAGCGCGCGATCCGATGGGCCGACGACGGAGTGCTCGACCGCCCGCTTCGCGGGGTGATGATCGACGAGTTCGCTGGCGTGCTCGACGTCGCATTGGCCGGTGGGGCGCCAGCCGACGCCGCGCCCCCGGGTCCGGCCGCACCGCCCGGCGCGCTGCCGCAGCCGGTGGACCCGGCGGCCTGACGCGATGCCGTGGCTGATCGGCCTGTGGCCGCACCTGCGGGGGCTGCACGCCTCGACGATCATCGCGCTCGCCGTGCTGGCCGGCGCGCAGGTGACCTTCTCCCTGGTGCTGCTCGCGTACCTCATCGGCCACCGCGGAATCCGACGCCAGCAGGCGGTCGGCGAGGACGCCGCCGCGTCGTCGGTCGCCGAGCCGCTCAATCGCTGGCTCGTCGGCCAGGGCTCGGCAGACGCGGTCGCGGCGTATCTGCGCGCCCTCCCGCCCGACGTCGCGCTCGAACAGGTGACGCGAGTGGCCACGCTGCGCGTCGCGCCGGAGCGACACGCTGCGCTCGCCGCGGCGATGGAACGGGATGCGTGGGTCGTCCGCGCGCTCAGGGGCGCACGCTCGCGCCGCTGGTGGAAGCGGCTGGCCGCGGTGCGGCTCCTCGCCGTCGTCGGGAAGCCCGAGCACCGCCTCGCCCTGCGGCGGCTGCTCCTCGACCGCCATCCGGCCGTGCAGCTCGCGGCCGCGTCGTGCCTCGCCCGTGTCGACGATCCCGAGCTCGTCTCCCTCGTCGTGGAGACGCTGCCGCGGCGGCCGGTCGCCGTGCGCCACTACCTCTTCAGCGCGCTGCGCCAGTGCTGGCCGCGGACCGTGCCGCTGCTCGCCGCGCGCCTGCGCGGCGACACGCCGCCCGGTCGCCTCGAGGTCTGGGTCAACCTCGCCGAGGTGATCGCGACCCCCGACATCCTGAGCCGGGTACTGCCGCTCCATGCCCACGCCGCGCCCGGCGTCCGCCTCGCCGTCGCGCGGGCACTCAAGCACTACTTCCACGCCGACAGCGTCGGCGCGCTCGGCGTCCTGCTCGCCGACTCCGACTGGCGCGTCCGCGCGCAGGCGGCGCGCGCCCTCGGCGCGCTGCACGCGATCGACACGATCGGGGCGCTCGGCCGCGCCCTCGGCGATCCGGCGTGGTGGGTGCGGTTCCGCGCCGGTCTCTCGCTCGCGCAGCTCGGCGAGCCCGGTCGCCGCGTCCTGCGCTCGGCCCGGGAGACGACCGGTGACCCGTTCGCCCGCGAGATGGCGATCATGGTCAGCGGCCTGCCCGACGGCGGGGTGCTCGAGCTGGCGGACGCGTGAGGACGGACGCGTGAGCGCGATCGACTGGCTCCGCCACGGCGCGATCGTCGCGATCGGCATCGCCGATCACGTGATCCTCGTCTATTTCCTCGGTCTCAACTCGTTCTACGCCCTGCTGCTGCTGTCGGCGATTCCCGAGGCCTGGTTGCACTGGCATCTCGCGAACGACGGGCACATTCAGCGCCTGCTCGGCTCGGACGCGCTCCCGCCGCTCTCGGTGCTCGTCCCGGCGTTCAACGAGGACGTGTCGATCGTCGCCAGCGTGCAGTCCTTCCTGACCCTCGAGTATCCGCGGCACGAGGTGATCGTCGTCAGCGACGGCTCGACGGACGCCACGATCCGGCGACTCGTCGAGGCGTACGATCTGTACGAGGTGCCGGCCGCGTTTCCGGTCACCGTCGCGACGCGGGTCGTGCGCAGATACTATCGATCGCGCCGCCACCCGCGGCTCCTGGTGCTGGACAAGGACCACGGCGGCAAGGCCGACGCCCTCAACGCGGCCCTCAACGCGGCCCGCTATCCCTATGTCCTGGCGGTCGACGCCGACACCCTCGTCGAGTCGGACGCGCTGCTCAGGCTCTCCCGGCCGTTTCTCATGGGCGGGCATGTCGCCGCGGTCGGCGGCACGATCCGTGTCGCCAACGCCTGCCGCGTCGAGCACGGGCGCGTCGTCGAGGCGCGGGTCGACCGGCGCTGGCTGCCGGGCGTCCAGGTCGTCGAGTATCTCCGCGCCTTTCTCTTCGGCCGCCTCGGATGGAACCGCCTCGGCGGCAATCTGATCATCTCCGGTGCGTTCGGGCTCTTTCGCCGCGAGTACCTGCTGCGGCTCGGCGGTTACCAGACCGGGAGCGTCACCGAGGAGATGGATCTGGTCGTGCGCCTGCACCGGTACCTCAAGGAGAACGGGTTGCCGGACACGATACCGTTCGTCCCCGACCCGGTGGCGTGGACCGTAGTGCCGACGTCGGTCCGGAACCTCGGACGGCAGCGGGAGCGCTGGCATCGGGGGCTGGTCGCGACGATGTGGACGCATCGCGACATGATGTTCAACCCGCGGTACGGCGCGATCGGCATGGTCGCGATGCCGTTCTACGTGCTTGGCGAACTCGTCGCCCCGGTCGTCGAACTGCTGGGGTATCTGCTGACCGTGCTCGGGCTCTGGCTGGGAGCGATCAACGTGGAGTTCGCCCTCGTCTTCCTCGCCGTCGCGCTCGGATACGGGCTGATGCTGTCGTTCTGGACCCTGGTGCTGGAAGAGGTCACGTACCGCCGCTATCCGCGGCTGGCGGACGTGCTGCGCCTCGCCTGGTACGCCCTGATCGAGAACCTCGGGTACCGGCAGTTGACGGTCTGGTTTCGACTCCAGGCAATCTGGAAGTACGCGAGGCGCGTGCGGACTCGGGGGGTCCACCGGCGGGAGGGATACGTGGTTCCCGCCCAGCCGAAGGGGGTATAGCTTGCGTATCCAACCCCCGAGCGAGATTGCGAGCATGGCGAACCGACTTCAGCAGCTGCATGCCCAGGGCCAGTCGATCTGGCTCGATTTCATCGACCGGACGATCCTCCGCAATGGCGATCTCGCCCGACGCATCCGCGACGATGCGCTGACGGGCATGACCTCAAACCCGACGATCTTCGAGAAGGCGCTGGCCGACGGCACCGCATACGATGCCCAGCTCGCCTCGCTCTCGGGCGACACGGCGCTCGACCCGGCGGCGGTCTTCGAGGCGATCGAGACCGATGACGTGCGCAACGCGTGCGACATCTTCCGGCCGGTCTACGATGCGACGAAGGGACTCGATGGCTACGTCTCGATCGAGGTGTCGCCGACGGTCGCCAATGACGCCGCCGAAACGCTGATCGAGGCGCGGCGCCTCTGGCAGACCGTCGGACGGCCGAATGTGATGGTCAAGGTCCCGGGGACGACCGAGGGCGCGGTCGCGGTGCGCCAGCTGATCGCCGAGGGAATCAACGTCAATGTGACGCTGCTGTTTGCGATCGAGGCGCACGCGCGCGTGATCGACGCCTATCTCGCCGGGCTGCAGGATCGGGTGCGGGCCGGACAGCCGCTCGACCGGGTGGCGTCGGTCGCCAGCTTCTTCGTGAGTCGCGTCGACACGGAGATCGACAAGCGCCTCGATGCGAAGGGCGCGGCGTTTGCGCACCTCAAGGGGAAGGCCGCGATCGCCAACGCGAAGCTCGCCTATGGGCTCTTTCTCGAGCGGTTCCGCGGGCCGGCATGGGATGCGCTGGCGGCGAAGGGCGCCCAGGTGCAGCGGCCACTGTGGGCGAGCACGGGGACGAAGAACCCCGCCTATCGCGATGTGCTGTACGTCGAGCAGCTGATCGGCCCGCACACCGTCGACACGATGCCGCCGGCGACGATCGATGCCTTCCGCGACCATGGGGAGTCGGCGCGCACGGTCGACCAGGACCTCGACGGCGCCCGCAAGACCATCGCCGACGTCGAGGCCGCAGGGATCTCGCTGCGCTCGGTGACCGACCAGCTGCTGGCGGAAGGCCTCGCGAGCTTCCAGAAATCCTTCGACACGCTCCTGAGCCGACTCGAGGCGAAGACGCGGGTCGTCGCCGCGCGCTGATCGACGGGTCGCCGGGGATGCAGCGCGGGGCACCGGCCAGACCTGGCCGGTGCCCCGCGTCGCATCGTGGTGCGTGGTGCCGCGCAAACCCTAGTGGCAGGATCCGGGGACGATCCGATGGGCCGCGAGGTCCAGCGTGCAGGTCAGCTTGAGCGCACCCGTCGTCGCATCGAAGACCTCGAGCGGGACGTCGTTGGTGCCGTTGAAGGTCACGAGGATGTGCCGCGTCACCGACTTGGTCTCCGTCCTGGCGCCGGTCACGTTCAGCGTCCAGTTCACCCAGTGGCTGACCGTGCCCGAGTTGGGATAGACCTCACCCGCCCGCGGATGGGCGAACGTCACGGCCGACGCCGTGTCCACGCCGGTGCCGGCGTAGGCGCGCGTGTTGACCGGGCCGGTGTACGTGAATGCGGCCGCGCCCGACGACGTGCCGTTCCAGACGTGTGTCGTCGCCGAGGCGAGCGGCGAGCCCGACCCGCTCACGTCGAAGACGCGGGACCGGGTGCCGTGATAGACGAACGCGGTGTCGTTGACGGCGAGCGAGTCCGTGCCGGTGTAGGCGACCGAATCGGTGCTGCCCGACGCGAACGCGTTCTGACAGGCGCCGCCGGCGAAGTACTGGCGCGTGCGGTCGACGTCCAGCGTGTCGGTGCCGCCATGGAAGATCAGCTGGTAGCTGGCGGAGAGCGGCACGCACCCCGTCATGATCGTGACGGCCGCGGCGGACGAGCGCCGCAGCATGCGCACGGCATCGGTGCCCGAGTAGTCGGACGAGCCGTCGGTGCTTCCGTAGTCGGCCGCGTCGCCCGAGACGACGACGGCGCCGACCACGGCGGCATCGGATTCAATCTGGCTGTCGGGCACGATCGCGCCGGTCGGCGACGTGGCGTCGCCGCCGCAGGCGGCGAGCGTGCCGGCGACGAGCGCGGCGCCCAGCACGGTGAGGCTCTGACGAATCTCGAACTTCATTCTTCCTCCAATGGACGGGAGACGGCGGACTCCGGTGGTCGGCGGACAGTGCCGCCGTATCGGTCACAGGGAGGACGCCCGCCGGGCGGTGGTGTTAACCCGTTGTGCGCGACTCCCGGCCCGCGGACGGGCGGGCGCTCGCAGAGTGTGACGATCTCGTCCGGCTGTGGAACGCTCACCACTCGGGTTAGCTTCGGGTGGTGTCGTTCCCGTCCCGTACGCCTCGCGCCAAGATCGTCTGCACGCTCGGGCCGGCGACGCCGACGGATGCGCATGTGGGGCATCTGCTCGACGCCGGGATGAACGTCGTCCGGATCAACTTCTCGCACGGCACGCACGCCGATCACGCCGAGGCGATCGGGCGGGTGCGCCGGGCCGCCGCCGCGCGCGGGCTGCCGGTCGCGATCCTCGGCGATCTGCAGGGGCCGCGCATCCGGATCGGGTCACTCGCCGCCCCCGTCTTCATCGAGACCGGCGGCGACCTCGTGCTCGCCCCCGAGGGCCTGGGCGCGGCCGGCGACGTCGTGGTGACGTACGACGCGCTCGCGGCCGACGTGCATGTTGGCGACCGGATCCTGGTCGACGACGGGTTGATCGAGCTGATCGTGCTCGACGTCGTCGGGCCGCGCGTGTTCGTGCGCGCGGTCCACGGGGGCCTCGTCCGCAGCCACAAGGGGATGAACCTGCCGGGCGTGCAGGTCTCGGCGCCGTCGATCACCGCGAAGGATCGCGCCGACGTCGCGTTCGCGGTCGCAGAGGAGCTCGACTACCTGGCGCTCAGCTTCGTGCGGTGCGCCGAGGACCTCGCGCTGCTCCGGGCGGTGATTCCACCGTGGCTCCTCGTCGTCGCCAAGATCGAGAAGGACGTCGCGCTGGCGGGGATCGAGTCGATCATCGGGGCGGCGGACGGCGTCATGGTCGCGCGCGGGGATCTCGGCGTCGAGTTGCCGTTCGAGGAAGTGCCGCTCGCGCAGAAGCGGATCATCCGGCTGGCCAATGCGCTGGGTCGGCCGGTGATCACCGCGACGCAGATGCTGGAGTCGATGGTCGAGCACGCCCGCCCGACGCGCGCCGAGGCGAGCGACGTCGCCAACGCGATCCTCGACGGCACCGACGCCGTGATGCTCTCGGCCGAGACCGCGGTCGGGGCGTTTCCACGGCTCGCCGTGGAGGCGATGCGCCGGATCATCTGCGAGGTGGAGGCGCATCCGCCGCCGCGACAGATCGAGCCCGAGGATCGTCGCCGAGGCAACGTGGCGACCGAGGAGGCGATCGCCGTCGCGACCGTCGCGGCGGCGCGCATGATGGGGACGCCGCTGGTGATCGTGCTGACCAAGAGCGGATTCAGCGCCCGGGTGATCGCGTCGCGCCGTCCCGGCGTGCCGGTGCTGGCGCTCACCGACTCGCCACGGACGTATCGCCAGCTGGCGCTCGTCTGGGGCGTCGTGCCGCACCTCGTGCCGCACTGCGACAGCTACGCCGAGATGGTCACGCTGGCGCTCGGCGCCGCGCGGGAGCGGGGGCTGGCACGCGCCGGCGACCGCGTGCTGGTGACGGCTGGCGTGCCGTTCGACGTCCCCGGCACGACCAACCTGCTGAAGGTCGAGATCGCGTGAAGCTGACCTTCCTCGGGACCGGGACGAGCTTCGGCGTCCCGATGATCGGCTGTCACTGCGCCGTCTGCCGCTCGCCGGACCCGCGCGATCGGCGCACGCGGGTCGGCGCGGTCGTCGAGACCGATCGCGGGACGCGGATGCTGCTCGACACGCCGCCGGAGCTCCGCATGCAGCTGATCGCGAGCGGCATCGACCGGGTCGACGCGGTCGTCTTCACGCACGACCACGCCGATCACACGCATGGCCTCGACGACCTGCGGGCGATTTCGGTGCGGCGCGAGGGCGCGCTGCCGATGTACGGCTCGGCGGCGACGCTGGCCGCGCTGGCGCGCAAGTTCCCGTACGTCTTCGACGACGCGATCCGGCCGCTGCCGGGCACATCGAAGCCCGAGGGGCACGCCCACGTGCTCGCGCCATTCGTGCCCGTCGCGATCGGCGACGCGACGGTCACGCCGGTCCCGCTGCCCCACGGCGAGGTGACGGTCTACGGGTACCGGATCGGCGATCTGGCCTATGTGACCGACGCCAAGCGCGTGCCGCCCGAGGCGCTCGCCGTCCTGGCCGGGGCGCGGGTGCTCGTGATCAACGCCCTCTTGCGGACGCAGCACCCGACCCATTTGAGCATCCCGGAGGCGGTCGAGGTGGCCCGGGCGGTGGGGGCCGAGCGTACGTATCTCACGCACCTGACCCACGATAACTTCCACGCCGACCTCGAAGCCGAACTGCCGCGCGGCATCACGCCGGCGTTCGATGGGCTGACGGTCCGCATCGACGAGCGAGCGGCGGGCGGGATTCCCTAGCCGGCGGGCGGCGGGCGGTCGCATATTCCGCTGTCCCCGCGTCGCGCCGCCCCGTGGCGGCCCCCCACGCGCGGACCCCCTCGCCCTCATCACACCAGACCATGACGACACCGACCGACGCCCTGCTGCTCACCGAGGAGGCGCTCCAATCCGAGCAGATGGACCGGCTCGTGTACGATGCCGTCTTCGGCGATGCGGAGTCACAGGCGCAGGCGCGGTGGGTGATCTGGGAGTCGGGGCAGCGCGTCGGGACTCGGCCGGCATCGATTCACGGGCTCTATCATGCACGCGGCGAGGGGAAGATCCACGGGTTCACGGTGCCGGCGATCAACATCCGCGGACTCGCCTACGACACGGCGCGGTCGATCTTCCGCACCGCGAAGCGGCTCGACGCCGGCGCGTTCATCGTCGAGATCGCGCGCTCGGAGATCGGCTACACCGGTCAGCGCCCGCAGGAGTTCACGACGGTGATGCTGGCCGCGGCGCTGCGCGAGGGGTTCCGCGGACCGGTCTTCATTCAGGGCGATCACTTCCAGGTCAATCACAAGAAGTACGCGGTCGATCCGGTGACCGAGGTCGCGGCCGTCAAGCATCTCGCCCGCGAGGCGGTCAACGCCGGCTTCCTCAACATCGACGTCGACACCTCGACGCTCGTCGACCTCTCGCGTCCGACGGTCTCCGAGCAGCAGCGGCTGAACTACGAGGTCAGCGCCGACATCATGAAGTACGTGCGCCACCTGCAGCCGGCGGGCGTGACGATCTCGATCGGCGGCGAGATCGGCGAGGTCGGCACGCAGAACAGCACCCCGGACGAGCTGCGCGGCTACATGGACGGTCTCGTCGCGGCGATGGGCGGCGGCGACTCGGGCCTCGCCAAGATCAGCGTCCAGAGCGGCACGTCGCACGGGGGGATCGTCCTCCCCGACGGCTCGATCGCCGACGTCAAGATGGACCTCGACACGCTGCAGACGCTGTCGGCACTGGCCCGGTCGGCCTACGGGATGGCCGGCGCGGTGCAGCACGGCGCGTCGACGCTGCCGGACAATGCGTTCCACCATTTCCCGAAGCGCGAGACCGCCGAGATCCATCTCGCGACGAACTTCATGAACATGCTGTACGATCACCTCGCGTCGGAGTTGCGCGACGAGGTCTACGAGTGGCTGCGGGTGAACGCGAAGGACGAGCGCAAGCCCGGCGACACCGACGAGCAGTTCTTCTACAAGTCCCGGAAGAAGGCGCTCGGGCCGTTCAAGCAGGCGATGTGGGACATGCCGGCGGCGACGCGCGAGGCGCTCGGTGCGGCCTATGACGCCAAGTTCGCGTTCCTGTTCGAGCAGCTGGCAATCGCCGGGTCGTCGGCGATGGTCGGGCGCTTCGTGACGGCGCCGGAGCTGCACCGGTCCGGTCCGCACGATGGCACCCGGATCAGCGCCGCGCCCGACGACACGGACCTGAGTGACTGAGCGGTCGGCGGCGGCGGGCGTCTGGCTCGATCTCCTGAGCGCGACTGTCGCCGAGGCGGCGCACGCGGTCAACAACGCGCTGAACACCGTCGCCGTCAATCTCGCCGTCGTCACCGAGCGCCTCTCGCTGCCGCGCGCGGCCGAATCGACCGGCGGGGCCCTCGCCGAGCGGACGGTGTCGTTCGCCGCCACGGCGGCCGATGGCCTCGACTCGGCGGCGGCGCTGGTCCAGAGCATCATGGCGCTGGCGCGTCCGCTGCCCCCGGCCCCCGACCCCGCCCGCCTCGCCGCCGACATCCTGCGGGTCGTCAAGGCGCCCGGTCCGCCCGGCGCCGCGTCGCTCGCCGTCCGCGTCGAGTCGGCGACGGTGCCGCCGGGCGCCGGCGCGGAGGCACGACTCCTGCTCTGTGCTGCCGCTCGCGCCGTCGTCGGCGATGCCGCCGGCGGCGAGATCGTGTGGGCCGGACCGGAGATCGTGGTCACGCCGCACGCCCGGCGCGACGCGGCGGTCGCTGATGGTGCCGGCGATGGTGATGGTCATGGTGCTGGCGAAGGCGTCGGCGATCGCGTCGGCGTGCACGCCGATGATGGGGCGCGCGACACACTGGCGCGGCTTGCCGCTGTCGCGCGCGAGGCCGGTCTCCGAGTGCAGATCGGGTCCGGCGCGGTTAGGTTTTTTCTGTCGTCGCCCCCGGACCCGTAGACCGCAGAGCCGTGCCCACTCCGCCAGCCGCCAAGATCCTGATCGCCGATGATGAGACGGCCATCGCCAGCGGCTTGAGCGCCGTGCTGACCGATCTGGACTATGCTGTCGAGATCGCCGCCGATGGCGCCGCGGCCCTCGATCGGCTCGTCGCCGACCGGTTTGGGGTCGTGCTCGCGGACCTCAAGATGCCGAAGCTCGATGGGCTGGCGCTGCTCAAGGAGCTCCAGCAGCGCGGGATCACCACCGAGTGCATCATCATCACGGGGCAGGCGACGGTGGACTCCGCCGTCGAGGCGATGCAGACCGGCGCCTACGACTACATCGAGAAGCCGCTCAACGCCGAGAAGCTCGGTCGGCTGAAGGCGTTGATCCCGAAGGCGCTGCACAAGTATTCGGTGCAGGAGAAGAACCGCGAGCTCTCGTCCCAGATCGAGGGGCTGACGCACTACGCCGAGCTGACGGGGCAGTCGGAGTCGATGCGCGAGGTCTACAAGATCATCGATGCGGTCGCCACGTCGACGGCCAGCGTCCTGATCCTTGGCGAGTCGGGGACGGGGAAGGAGCTGGTCGCGCGCGCGCTGCACAGCAAGAGCGAGCGGGCGAAGGGACCGTTCTTCGCGCTCAACTGCGCCGCGCTGCCGAAGGAGATCCTCGAGAACGAGCTCTTTGGCCACGAGCGCGGCGCGTTTACCGGGTCGACCAACGAGAAGCCCGGCGCGTTCGAGATGGCGAGCGGCGGCACGCTGTTCCTCGACGAGGTCGCCGAGATGCCGGTCGACATCCAGGTGAAGCTGCTGCGGGCGCTGGAGACGCGCAGCGTGCGGCGCCTCGGGGGCAAGAAGGAGATCCCCGTTGACATCCGGATCGTGGCCGCGACGAACAAGGACCTGCAGCGGGCGCTGACGGACGGCGAGTTGCGCGAGGACCTGTATTACCGGCTGGCGGTGGTCGAGCTCTTCCTGCCGCCGCTCCGCGAGCGGGTCGGTGATATCCCGCTCCTGGCGAACGAGTTTCTCGCGCGGTTCGCCCAGGCGAACGGCAAGAAGATCACCGGGTTCGATCCGTCAGCGATCGAGTGGATCGTCGGGTACGGGTGGCCGGGGAACGTGCGCGAGCTGAAGAACGCGATCGAGCGCGCGGTCGTGATGCTCCGCGGGAGCATCGTCACGCAGGCCGAGGTGATGCCGCGCCATTTGCGCGGCATCACCGATCCGCAGCTCAGCGTGACGATCCCGGTCGGGGCGACGCTCGCCGACGGTCGTCGGGCGCAGGTGCTCAAGACGTGGGCGTCGACGAACGGCGACCTCGGCCGTGCGGCCGAGATGCTGGGGCTCGACGAGGACGCGCTCCACGAGGAACTCGCGTCATACATTGCGCAGGGCGGCGTGGGGTCGAACGGCGACGCCGGGGGCGTCGGGGCGAAGGGGAAGCGCGAGAAGGCGGACAAGGCGAACGGCCGGAAGCCGAGGTAGCGCCCGACGGGCGCGATTCACCAGCGGGAGGCGGGGACGGATGCGACACGGGGAATCGGACGAGCCGTATGTGATCATTCAGGAGCGCTCGAGCGACGTCGGCTCCTTTCTGCTCGGGATCGCGATCGGCGCGGGGGTCGCGCTGCTGCTGGCGCCGCGATCCGGCGCCGAGACGCGGGCCGGCATCAGCCGCCGCGTGCAACGGGCGAAGGGCGGCGTCGCCGAAACGTTCAGCGAGGCGCGTGAAAAGGTCGAGGCGCGGCTGGAGTCGGCGCGGGCGATGGTCGAGCGCCGGCGCCGGCAGGTCGCCGACGCCGTCGAGACCGGGCGCGCGGTGGCCCGCGAGGCGCGTGAGGAGATGGCCGAGCGACTGCAGGAATCGCGCGCGCGTCCGACCACCGAGGGCTGACCCGCCGGCGTGGGGCGCGGCTCCTGGAGCGACCGCCTTCGCGCGACGTGGTACGAGTCGTCCGCGCGTGACTACATCCGTCGACTCTGGGCCAACAGCGCCGAGGACGACGTCTTTTTCCTCGCCGGCGGCGTCGCTTTCTCGATCCTGCTCGCCGCCGTGCCGTTCGCCCTGCTGCTGATCAGCGGTCTCGGATACTTCCTGAACCTGTCGCCGGCCGCGTCGCTGTCGCGCGTCTCGACGGTCGTCGACCAGCTGCTGCCGCCCGAGTCCGGGCCGATGAACAATGTGGTCACCAGCCTGCTCAACGAGGCGATCCGGGTGCGTGGCCGGGTCGGCGTGCTGAGCGCGATCACCTTCATCTGGTTCTCGACTCGGCTCTTCGGATCGCTGCGCAGCACGCTGGCCGAGGTCTTCGACCTCGATCGCGAGCGGGGGATCATCGACGGCAAGTGGTTTGACGCCAAGGTCACCGTCGTCGCGACGCTCGCCGTCGTCGCCTACACGATCCTCAATGCGTACCTCGTGATCGCGACGGCCCGCGGCCAGGAGATCCTTTCCGACATCGGGGTCCGAGCGTCGGCGACCAACCGCGTGGCCGTCGGCAGCGTCCGCGTCGTCGAAGTGCTGTTTGT
>Ga0116227_10013532_pt1 | contig 12780 bp, 7 predicted proteins | sample S1TSphgellanicum_FD_89693 | JGI IMG/M metagenome (GOLD analysis project Ga0116227, IMG submission 89693) | Host-associated microbial communities from peat moss isolated from Minnesota, USA - S1T2_Fb - Sphagnum magellanicum MG | ecosystem: Host-associated > Plants > Peat moss > Unclassified... | reverse complement strand
CCCCCCCCCCACTACCGAAAGAACCGGCGGTTATATAGAGGAGCGTGTTTTCGAAAATTTCCAAAACTTTCGGGAACCAAGGTTCAAAATGTCAGAACCGGGGTTTTGGGTTTTCTCACGTCATGTAAGGGAGTAAATACCCGGACTGATAACCTAAGGGTACACACGGCTAGTTCTGATACCCGCACAATGTCGGTCGAGACCACTGCACGTTCGGGGTGGTTGGAGTGGCGTAGCCACAGGTGTCCGAAGGTCCCAGGTACCACTAGTATGTATTAATGTAATAAACTATGGATATCAATGTATACAATTTTATGCATTACATGATACACATCAATTTATATGTAACTATGCATCAAATTATATGTATCAATATAGGAACCATCAACTAAAAAGGAAATAGACTTGGATGTCAAAAGGTAAAGTTTACAAATAAAAAGACATGCAAAAGCCCACATATTTTACATTGGTGCAAAATGTTCATTGCATAGTCATTATATTGTTTCAATTGTATAAAACTATGTGTATGAATATATCAAATTAATGTAAGGTTCAATGTATCATATTGTGTGCTTATGTATGAACTATGTATTAATGTATCATGAAATCAATTGGATTATATGAATCAATGTATTAGTGTTGAGTAATATGTATTGTGAATACATTTTTCTATTGATAAACAATGATTCAACCTTTTTTGGATGTGTAGGGTACCAAACCTAATGAACATACTAATGCCTCAATTGAAAAACCCAAGGGTATGAAGCACATTCACATGTCCCCAAAGGAAGAGTTATTTGGACTATCCCAACATCTTCATTTCCTCTTCCTCTTCCATCTTCACTTCCTCCTTCACCACCTCCTCCCCCATTTGCACCTCTTCTTCCACCACTACTTTTTATTCCACCTCTTCTTCCACCTTTAACTAATCATATTCTACCTCCTCCATCTTAAACTGATCCTATTTTTATTTCCTCCATCTTTAGTTGATCCTATTCCACCTCCCCCATCCTTAATTGATTCTATCCCACCCCCTCCATCTTTAGGCCCTATTCCACCTCCCCCACTTCTGGTTGTGATTGAAGTGTAAAATTAATTTGTCGCATTTGTAAAAGATGTAATTCCCCCTCCTTTGCTATTAACACCTACACCTCTCATGGTTTCTCTTTAGCTAATATGTGGGATAAATTGTGGCCCTTTTCATTGGCCCCAACTTGCACAACCTTTGCCAAAAAAAAAAGAAATAAGTTTGCCCAAGGGAATTCCATCAAATGTAGAAAAGGTTTTGGACAAGGGCGAAAGAAAATTAAAGTTGGATGAAGAATGATAGGATGTGGTCCACAAAGCCATAATCAATGTTGTTGAACTTGGGAAAAATATGTTAAGACTAATCAAACCACAAGCACATCCTACACTTGGCTTATGGTATGTCTTAAAAGGTAGGATGGGGCTTGTCAATTGAAAATGGAAAAGCTAAAATTTCCATTCAAAATTGTTGACACATTTCGGCATTTTATAACCATCAATACATTCATAGTAGCCTTTCAAGCTACAATTGGCCATTGGTATTGCATTAGGGTGGTATGAATAACTTCACTATAATGTTTTATTAGTTGTAACTTCAATTGCATCATACACTAGTATATTATATCAATGTATTATGTTAAATGTTGATATTAATGTATCAAGTTACATGTATGTATCAATGTATCAAGTTAATTGTATGTATTAGTGAATTAAGTTACATTGTATGTATTATTGTATGAGCTTCACAATGTGTATCATGGATTGTGAAGTTTTTTTCATTTTATTTGTGTGTTTTTCCTTGTAATGTGGATGTTGTGGGATAATTCCAAGTTTTCTATGAATATGTGCGCATCCTCATCAACAATGTTTTACACAATTTAGCTTGAGATCACAAGATACGATCCAATTTGACAAAGTGAACATGTTAATATCTTATGTTTCATATTGACATGCATTAAAGACTTTTGAGGTTGAGTTGTCTAAATGGGAGATGGAAGTGGGTTTAATGCGTATTGAAGTTTTCATAGTGCAATGCTTTGATGGGAAAAGAAAATGGTCGACAAATTGAGGAAGCTCTTGGGATTGGAACCCAATTTAGTAAATGTTTTCATCTAACCAATACATCTTGAAGAAGATGCCAAAGTTACTTTAGTGCCATGATTGTAAATCAAACCATGTATGTTTGCATTACTTTGGTTAGATATTAATCCCATCCCCTAATACTAATTGTGTTTACTTGCTTGTGTAGATGCAAAGGCACAAATTGTACAAAAATTGATGGTTGGGCTTTAGACTCCAAAAATCTCACCGCCAATGGTTATGCTATTGTTGAAATTTTATTTTTTTTTTTCATTATGGGAGGGGGAAAAGTCTCTTAATATGCCTCTTTAGTGGTTTCAAGGAGGAAAAAATATAAAAATGGATGTAATCTTTGCCCCACGCAAGTAACTAAATCTTTCACCTTTTATTGTCAATGTGTCATTATGGCAATGTTTCAGTGTATCAATGTGATAATGTTTTAGTGTATTAGGTAGTTAATTTTTAGCATGTCAATGTTTCAATGTATCAAATAAATTAATGTTAATGTTTTAGTTTATCAAGTAGTAAATTTTTCAATTATATCATGTAATTAATGTTTCAATGTAGCAATATTTTATTGTGTCAATGTTTTAATGTTGTAATGTCAATGTTTTAGTGTTACATTATGTGAATGTTGTAGTGTTACAATGTATTAATGTTGTAATGTGTTAGTGTGGCAATGTATTGATATATTAAAATTATTTGTTCCCCCATCTAGGATGGTTAAAAATTACCTTGGATGCTTTCCAAAAGGAAAGTCGATACGTTTTTGGGCAATCATTACCAATCAAAATATCCATCACCTACACTAGAAATGTTGTCCAATCTAACCCTACATGTGTAACTACTATGTGATTGTTGTCCAAACCGACTAGGTTTTTGACTAGAAACTCTATAGTCCTCTATATTTTAGTAGTTACAAGTACACATAGTCACATATGCGACTATAAAATTGGTTTTTCAGCTTGTAGTTATAAATGCGAATTTCATTTACAACTATATTGGTTATGGATGTAAAGTTAGATGAAAAGTCCACAAATGTCATTCAAAAGTGAAAACATTCATGGATGGATGATAATGTAGTTGTTTTTACAACTACCTTTGCAACTACTGCCAATTAATACATAAATGATTGGGCTTATTTTTGCCATTTGTATAAATGGATGCACCTCCACATATATGCATTGCATCAAAGATGGTATTAAAGTTGAAAATTTGGGATATATGTCTTGTAATCCTAAATTAATTGTTTCCAATGTTGGAATTATCAATTGATTGCATCTTAGAACTTAAATTTAATGTTTTCCCATTATTTATTCTACTAACATATGATGGACTTATTTATGAATGGTACCAAATAATATATAACTTACATTATGAATGGTTGCATCCGGTAATATATTCATGAACTTCAAATGGGAATGTGTTAAAGCCAAAATCAACAAAGAATGAAAAAATTGAAAAATTCTTAATGAACTAATTAACACATGAATTTTTGTAATTGCAATTATGAAATCATCACAATGCATGGAACATCACAATGTGTCATCCAATCTTAAACTACTCCACAAGGCTTGGGAACCCAAAAATGTTTCTTCCTTGTTCAATTATATTGCACCCACTAATGTCCTATTGCTTTTTAAGTTTGCAAACTCCAATGGAACTTCAAGCCTAGAGACAACCCCATGTGTGTCAACCAAGTCATCATATGTGGATGCCACTACATGCATCAATTCCAAAGCTCCTTATGGAGAACCACCTTCCACCATGCACATGCTCGCTTTAGAAAAAACACATTGAACTTGTGAAGGAAACACAAAAGGTTCATCTAATTCATGTAACAAATGTTGAAAATTAACAAGTAAAAACCTAACATCATCCCATCTGTAGGTAGGGTTTCCCTTGTTGTATGTCCCATTTTTCACCCACTGGCAACGAAACAACATGATGGGTGAAGACATGGGACCATAATCCAACTGCCATATTTGCTTCAACATCCCAACATACTGAATCACCCCCAACAAATCATCCTCAATCCCTTGTGATTGTTGGAAAATCGATGCAACACATGAGTCATATGTCATTAACAAACTAGCAAAATCATCATCTACATGGAAATGATTCCCATAGGCTTTCATTTTTTTATATGCCAGAGTTGTTAAGCTTGGTGGAATTAAGAGATGAACAATGTTTTCATCAAATGGTTCAGGCGTAATAATTTGATGGTTACGAATGGCCTCCCTCACCCACTTCACCGTATCATCAATCACTTGCAAGTGTAGTGGAAATGTGATATGTTGGCGGCATGTGGTAGGGTCTACTAGCCAAGCACATTCAAACTTAGTTGTGCTATATTCAATCCGAGCCTTTTCATCAGTATATTTCCTATGACAACAATAAATAAATAATGTACACAATCATGGTTATAATGTAATTAAAATGCACCTAGGGCAAAAATTCAAACTAAGGTTGATAATACAACCCTTGACCAAAATATTGCATGTAGAATTGAAATGAAGATTAAGGTAAACAATTACAAAGTGTAGTTAATATGGCATGAAGGTTAAGCCCTAGAAAACACACTAACCTAAAGGCTTGCTATTAGATACATTTAAAATTAGGTTTTACTGTTTTAGGAACATATAAACAAGAAATCCAAAATCAATTCTACTAGATATGGAATTAGGGTTCCAACAATTGTTGATGTGAAGGCTAAAACTTATATTAAAACCTTTGACTTGTGCCCATATATCGACTTTGAAATAATTAAAACTACATAAACCTAAAGGCAAATATGTTATTAAGGATTAATAAACTTTTAAAAAACTAACAGAAATAACTATAATATAATCCATGTAATATATAACTTACTATATCCAAGGACTCATAATCTTTGTATTTATGAACACATGCTTATGTGCAAGATCCCGTAGAATGGGACTAAGCACCATTTTTGTGCGAGTGCCTTCAAATACTTCCCAATACACCCCTTCTTCCTCCTTTGCATCCCAAACCCTTATAGATACATGTTGAAATTCATGCATGTATTCAATCACAAACCCTAAAGTTTCTTCCAAGACATACCTTCAGCCATTGACCTTTTAGGCTTGGCCATGGATTGAATGTAACCCTTTAGAACCTTCATCATGTGCTCCATTGGATACATCCATCTATTGTGAATCGAGTCACAGACATCTAGTTCATCTACCACATGTAATAACAAATGTGTCATTATATCAAAAAATGCAAGGGGGAACTTTTTTTTTAAGAGCATAAGGGTAACAACCACATCATCCCACAAACTTGCAATGTCAAAAGGGTTCCAAATTTTGACACAAACTCGTCTAAAAACATGACTGAGCCTCATGATGGTCATTCTTACTTCTACCACCATTAGCCCAAGCAAGCATAGAGGCAACAATTGTTGTAATAGCATGTAATAGTCATGTGACTTGATGGAACCGAATTTCTTGGCTGCCACATGTTTAACCAATGTTGCCCCATAATTTGTGGGAAATTTGAGTGATTTCAACCTTGATAAGAAAATGTTTAACCCATCTAATGTGAGAACAAATGGGGTATGCAATTTCAATATTTTCTGGGCATTATTTGGGTGTTCTCTTAGCCACAATGATTGTTGAATACCTTCTGCTTGCATATCTTTATGTATTTTAATTATATCCTTATGATCGAATATTGATTACATAACACTTTCACAAACATTTTTCTTAATGTGCATCACATTAAAAATGTGTCAAACCATCAAATGCTACCAACATTAATGACAAACCAATTAGGCACAATTCAAACCCTAAATTGTGATGCTAACCTAAATTTGGAACTTGCCAAACCTTAAATTACAGTTCTATTGGAAATTGTAAACTATAATTTTGCTAAACCCTAAACTTCAATTCTACCAAACCCTAAATTATAATTATGCTAGAAACTCTAAACAATAATTTTGCCAAACCCTACACTTCAATTCTACCAAACCTTAATTTTCAATTTTGCTAATACCTAAACTACAATTTGGCCAAACCTTAAACTTCAATTTTGTTGGAAACCCTAAACAACAATTTTGCTAAACCTTAAACTTCAATTATGCCAACCCTAAACTACAATTTTGCCAAACCTTAAACTACAATTCTACCAAGCCCTAAACTTCAATTTTGCCAAACCCTAAATTATAATTTTGCTAGAAATCCTAAATTACAATTATGTCGAACCTTAAATTTCAATTATGTTGGAGACTTTAAATTACAAGTCTACCAAACCCTAAATATTGCAAACTTTCCAATATGCCTTAATTTATAAAGGTTTTAACATTTTAACTTCAAAGTACGGCAATCATACAATGTAGTTCGACATCTTATGCTAATGACTTTCGACAGATCACCTCTTGAACTTGGTATGTTTCTAGCTTGCAACTAGTCTCCATATTCTATTGCACTCCTCAAGATGTCATTAATAGTTACTAGTTGTGGCCCATTTCTAAGTTCTTCTTTGCCACTAAATTGATTGGGATTTTAGTTTTTTTGATATGGGTGATATATATGACAGCCTTCATATACAACCTTACCCAATTCCAAAAAATGGTGAAAGGTAAGATTTGGCCTACAAATAAGGCAAGCCTTGTGACCTTGGTGTACACATCTAGCCACAAGCCCATATGCTAGATAATCATGGATAATCCACTTTAGCATTGCTTGTAAGATGCAATGTTTTTTCCCTTCAACCTTAGTCACATCATATGTTACAACCCTCCTCCACAACACTTGGAGCTCCTCAATTAAAGGTGTCATGTAAACATCTATGTTGTGCATTTTAATAGACTCCTTACTAGGGATAATCAATGCCAACATGACAAATAATTTATTGGTTACAAGCCATGGTGAGAGATTATAATTGAAAAGTAGAATTGGCCAAGTGGACCAATTAGAACTTTTTTCACCAAATGGATTAACCCCATCTATAGCCAAACTAAACCTTCTATTGTAGGGATTTTCGGCAAAATCTGGCTACATCGCATCAATGTGTGCCCAAGCTTTGCTATCAGCCACATGTTGAACCAAGCCATTAGTGCTCCTATTACCACAATGCCACACCAATAGGTTAGACATCAAAGGGGCCCTAAACATTCATTTCAACCAAAGAATGAGAGGAAAACGTTGAAGAACCTTCTTTGGTACCTTGGTCCACCCACATTTTTATATTGTGTTAATCCACATTTTGGGCAAAAATCCAATTTTGCATACCCCCCATGGGTTAGTTGTGGCCCGTCCATTGTACGGGCAAGTTGCACCAAATGCTACAACATTGTTTCCAAGTGCACACTCTCATCCACAACCACCCCCCCCAAAGTTATTTCATAGAGCCGTACAACTTGGTGTCTCTTTGTGCACATGTTGCCCATTCTTCATTAGATGCATATATGGGACCTAGACCCAACCAAACTCAATATAGGGGATGACGCCCAAATTTTATCAACTGATCTTTTATAATTGAAATCAACCTAGGTCTAAATGTACTTCAACAAAAGTTGCAAGGGCACTTCATTTTCTATTGGCCAATCCTTGTAGCCCAAAACACCTCTTGGTCCTACAATTTATCATCCTTGTGTTTCTACCACTCAATGTCATTTATTGTGCCTTGCATTTCTCGTACCTAATTTGTAATACATTAAACCATTCAATGCCTATTAATAAAAATAACTAACAGTGAAGGAACAAAATAAAAGCCCATGAAAACAAATAACAAGTCAAATCTACAAATGAATCGTATTAACAAACTTTACATCGTAAACCCTAATAGCAAGTTATGTCAAATGCAAACCCTAGAAAAACCCTAAGTCCCTTCCTAAACAATAAGTTATCCAACCACAACCTTCCTAGTACATGACCAAAATCCATTTGGTGTCAGATCTAAACCCTAAAAAAACCTTGGGCTTACCAAATAACAAGCTATCCAAAACAATAAACTAGAAGAACAAGCATACCTTGATAATAAGCCCACAACTATAAGTTGTCATTAGAAAGACCCCACCAGAGCATAGAGTTAGCAAAGAGAAGAAATAGAAATCTAATAGTTATTAATAAACATTTTTTTTGGATTATTAAAAACCTAAATTAAAACATTTATTATTAGGGTGCACTATTTGATTTTCAAGTGGGGGAATTACATAGTTAACTAATTATACCTATGTGTCTATAGTTATTTGAATGTGAGTGGCAAGGGTTGTAGTGAAATAGTGGGCAACATGTTCAAAGGAGTTTCCCTGTGCGGATAACTAACTTCCTAACGAAACACAAATGCGACCATGAACTAGTTCCCAATCATTGGATGAAATTACCCATGCACATTCAAATAACAAATCCTTTAATTACATGAATCCACTAGGGTGAAAAAGATCCACACCACCAACTCCTTGGAGGGGCCCATGTTCTTCAAGCTTTGTAAGAGCTTACCCATGTGAATCAGAAGGGCTAAACATCTCATGTAGGGTAGCAAGCAACAAGAATTTGAAATACTATTACAAAAGACAAAAGTTAATGCAATTTAGAATGTGTGTGAAATGTGACAATGGAAGAAACCTCACTCCAAATTGACAAAAGTCATGTCTTTCATAATCTTTTAGTTCCATGTTAAATTGTCTTCAATGCTTCAAGGAAATCCTTATTATAGTTGTTGAGTAGACTAAAGCACTAGTCACATCTTGCACTTTCTTGCGAAGCCAATCCATCATGTTGATCTTTTGCACCTATTCTTCTTCCTCCACCACTTTCATAGCCTTCAACATGCGGCACTTATAGTGGGAGACTTTAAAGGACGTTGATCAAAACTCCCATCCTTTGTTCCCATCAAACCCAAGTTCCAAGTTCAAAATCCAAAGCCCTATTTGAATTATTATTCTTTAATCAACTACTAGGTTGTGCAACAAAGGTCTTGGCTATAGACAAATGGTTGGCAATGATCTAAGGAGTTGTGCCAAATGATCAGACACACATGATTTGGGGCTCGTGATCAGTACAACAAAACTAGATTTCCCCCAACAAGTATTTGCACAAAATCCAAATCAGTTGAACTCAAGAAAATCTTTGTAATGTGTAACACTACTTGTCATATTCATGGACGGATGGCAACTACAAGGAACATTCTTGGTGGCATGCATTGATCCAGTAGTACAACTTAGTGTTCAATGGTCACCTGATCAAGATTCGTTCCACATGAAATAGTTGCCAACGAGAATGTGATATAAAAACATATTTAAATCTTCCACAACAGGAGACTTGAAAAAACAATGAACATCCCATGTGACTAACCTATTATACAACCATTGAGTCCCATAAATTTTGTGACAACAACCCTCCCACATTCCAAGTGAAAACAAGATCAAGGCATAGAAACAAACTCATGATCATGATGTAGATCGAATATAAAGGAGCTAGATGAAGATCACCCAAAGTACTGTAATAATTGTACTAAAGTTGTTAGAGAAGAAACTTTCAGTTTGAAAATAAAAGAAATTCTAAGGCAATCATGGATGCATAATAATAGTTGAAGAAAAGACTATAAGGAATCACAAACTTGTTCTCTACATGAGGAGGAGGAGGAGGAGGAAGGTGGTGAGGAGTTGGAGTTGAAAAAAACCTTGGCACCCATTCCACCACCACTAGCATGGGTTGTAGCAAAGATGGGACTAACTACCACCGACCATTAAGGCCCTCTTCAACTACAATAGGCAAAAAATGATATAAGGTTTGGAATTGGTTTAGGAGACAAGTTCCAAATGAGATTAATTATAAAAAAACAGTTGAATACATGACAACTCCAACAAAGACTCATGATGAATGAGAAAAAAAAAAAAAAAAGATGGATCATATGGATGTTTCTCCATTCTTGAAAGCAATCCAGAACAATGTTTTAACACATGAGGAAGAAACACAAAACCAAGAAGAACCCAATTATCAAACATCCAACATCTCCCAACAAAAGTAATCAATTGTATCGCATTCACAACAACCTCTTTCCTTCAACTTAACTAAAACAAGAAAAGGACAAATGACAAGGAAGGTCAACAAAAATTATATTTATAAGATTGCATAACAAACTTTCACAAACATCTTGAAGCTAAACAATATTATCTCAATTTCAAGAATACCAAAAATCCACAATAAACATCAGAACATCACACTAGCTTTTATTGGATAGTAGTGGCTAACTACCATTATTTCCCATATCTCATTAGCATTTGACACTAACTATATATATATATATAAAACAGTTTGCTCACAACTTTTGGCAAAGAATGTGTCTTGAGTTCTTATCACATTATCTAGAAGCAACAAAAAGTTTTGGCCATGATGTTGGCTAACACTCGAGAAACATAGGTAACTGAACACTCCAACACAACTTTCATTCAAGCACAAGAATTGAGTCATTGGGTTTTTTTCGATTGAATCCATTACCTTTCTTTGATTCCCAAACTTGATCTTTTTCACTCCATGTCGTTTGTTTGCACTTTCCTTTGTGTGTATTCACGCATTGCATGAAAAAAACAAAGAAGTTGTTATCCTCCTCAAGGCTCATGCATCCCTGCACAAACCCTAAACCACAAACCCTTTCACAATGGGTTATCTCTAGTGCAAACTCTCACTCTCTACAATCCCAAAAAATTCAACAAGCTCCTTATCTCAAAGTGACAAAATGCATGAAACCTTAATTTCGAGCTTAGCTTCTTTGATAAAGTTTGGCCAAATTTACATTTTCTTGGTTGCCAATTTTTTTTTGTTTGTAGAACAAAAGACAAATAATAGGTACAACAAATGTAAAAGAAAGTTGGGGAATAGTTAGTTTTATGATAACCATTAAATCTTGGAAAAAAAAAAAGGAAAAAAAACTTACCCCACACTTGTTCAACAAACCTAGGTTTGGATAACCATTTTTAACCTTAATGATTTGTCACTTTTAGCTAATTCCGTTAACCCTATTTTAATTTTTAAACATAACAATGTTGCACATGGGAAAGTTAACAATTCATCTTTTTCACCCTTAGTTCAAAACAATAGTGCACTTATAGAAGGCATAAGCTTGGCGCATTTCTTCTTTTTGGGATGTTGTTCAAAACCATGGTTTAAGCAATGTGTAATAGAGCTTGGTGCATCTGGTGTGTTTTCTTCACCTGTTGATTAGCATGTGCCAAGGAAGGTTGCCCCCATTTCTTTCAAACGCTTAGATAACTTGCTTGCTTTGTTCTTTTCCTTGTAGGATGTAATAAGATCCTTTTGTCGTTGGTTCCACTTTTTTCTTCAAATGTTTTCATGCCTTTCAGATATTGTTTGAGTTTTGTCCAGTAGGGCAAACATTGGAGTCATAAAAGTGTGTCAGCCACTTGAACACATTTGGTGGGTTAGGAAAGTTAGGGATGGACAATAGTTTTATAATTTTGTAGCATATTATGGTTTAATAAAATGCAATAAAAAAAATTGACACATAATGTATTCAACAACTTGTTTCTTCCAACCCCCATTGTAAATGTAGCTTTGAAAGAGAGATTAAAGGAAATTTTAAAAATTTTAATGCCAAGAATAAGAGCCTTGAGGATCCATGGAGTGTGACACTTGATGCATATGCTTGAAGGATGTGTTATGTTTGCCCTTCCTCTAGTGTATGTGTGAAGGTGTTAATAACCCTATATTTGATAGCTTATAGCTAGATGCAACCTTGGTTGTTGAAGGCTTGGAAATATGTTTATTTAATCTACATGATTTTTAGAACACTTATCCTTTTGAGTCTGCATCAATTATTGATGATCTTGCCCATTTTTTATCATCTGCTTGCTAGATAGCATTTCACCAATATGATGTCCCCTGAATTTAATATGTGCAATATTATGTTTCAATAATATGTGATTAGTATGTGGAACTTGCAGATTGACTACTAGGTGGTGGACTCTAGGAAGCTCCAGTGAGTACACTACATGAAGGTAAATGGTGTATGAGTGCAAGGGAAAGTTTTAAGCTCTAACTTGGTAAGTCCATTGTATTACATGCCCAAGTGCAGATGCGAGGTTTATTGTATTGTTTTTCAAACAAGGGAAACAATGTGGTTATTGTAGTTTCAATATCAATCCCTTTTTGTTATACATGTTTCTTTTATGGCTATTGATGATTAACCTAAAAGATTTGTCTTGTTTTGAATTGAGTTTTTGTAGCTCCACTTTCATCCATGCAAGGTGAAGTTAAGGTGCCACCTTTCATTGAGTATGAGAAACTTTGTTTGCGCAACATAGCAAAACTACAAGCCAAAGCGGATGAGTTGGGGTTGGACCCAACTATAAAAGAATTGTTAGTTACCAACCTTATTTTCTACTAAAATTCATTTCATCCTAGACTCATGTGCATCCAACCCACAATGAATATTCATAGGCCAATTGCCAAAAACTCTAATCACTGTGGTGAAGACATAGACACATTGTCCAAGGGGGACACTTAGTGTAAAGTTTGGGATCTATGTGCATCAAACGACCATTTTTAAAAGGGGTATTAGATAATTGTCCAACCCATTTTTTATCACCTTATTATATTTAATTTTCTAATATATACATATTAAAGCCACCCTATATTAATTATAATCCATTATTTCATATTATTACATACCTTTTTTTTAAAAACTAAT
>Ga0116227_10013531_pt1 | contig 12780 bp, 3 predicted proteins | sample S1TSphgellanicum_FD_89693 | JGI IMG/M metagenome (GOLD analysis project Ga0116227, IMG submission 89693) | Host-associated microbial communities from peat moss isolated from Minnesota, USA - S1T2_Fb - Sphagnum magellanicum MG | ecosystem: Host-associated > Plants > Peat moss > Unclassified... | reverse complement strand
TTGTACTGCAGCAATACTAGGAGAGCAGCTGAGAGTGATTGTCCCAGAAAGAATGCAGTTGTGGTGGCAAGAGGGGTCGGACGGGTACCTGTGCGAGTTCTGTGCCTTGGATTCGTTCGTGTCCCCCTTCTTTTTTGGTTACAGTATATTAACATATAAGAATTATTCCTTTTGTTCATTTTGTGCTTGAAATGGAGTTGGGAATTTGAAAGTCATTTTCTTGAGTAATAATGGCCCAAGCAAATGCTATTCACACCACTTTCAATTAAATCATGTATATTTTCAAAGAATAAAACATTTTAATTTATAGAATTAACAATGTACTATGATGAAAGTTTTGGTAAGGTTAAATTTTATTTGTATGTTATAAGTAGCCATTAAGTTGTCAAGTGTAATGAAAATGACATGGGTTCTTTGATTCATGATTCATTTTCATCCAAACATTAAGTAATATTTTAAGATTTTTTTATAAACATATTAATATTTGTGTGTGTGTGTGTGTGTGTATAAAATTAAATTAAACACAATATTTAGGATTTTTTCGTGTCAACTTTAAATGCTCCAATTTTCACAATTGATTTAATTTCAAAAGATGAATACCTATTGCTTCATTTATTCATATTTTTTAATTCCCTAATTTAGGGTTCATCAACCATGAAAGCAATGAATTCAATAAGTAGTTTTCTTGTGATGCATAAATAAATTTTGTTTAATATTACAAACTTGTTTGGAGTAAAAGTAAAAAGAAGATGAAAATAACAAAGGAAAATAACCTTTAAAATTAACTATGATGAAAGAAAAAATAACAACAATTTGGGAATGATTGAATAAAATGAAAAGGTGCCAAGTAACCAATATGTGGAAATGGAGACTAGAAAGATCATTGGGCTTGCAAAATTTAGACATTAGATGATTTTTGTCCATGACTTTTTTGTTTCCACAATGAAAAATGGTTTGATGTAAAGAATGTTCTTATTGATTAAATAGTTTTATTGAAAACATGAATTAGATCACCATGAATATGGTCATCATACATGCAAGTGGGAAGAGGAAGTATTTATTTTCTTATTCCAATAACTAATGAGAACTAACTAGTTGAACTTGAATTTTCAATAGCCCTCACTCTAGATATTGGAGGGAGGTGAACAATAAAAGAATGTCAATACTACAAATTTTAGGAAGTATTTCCATGGGATCCAAGATTCTCAAATTGGGCCAATGGAAGCACATATGGGTACATGGATACTTTTACCTTTGAAAATAACAATAACATGAGCCCAACATTGGGTTTGGACAATTAAGAAGTTTTTTTAGGCCCTCGTGAGGGAAGGTATATTCATTACCAACAATGCCTACCCCATTATTCAAAGAAATATGCAATAAAAAAATTAGAATAGTGAATATGTCACAAACATCAACATTGACATTAATTCATAAGATAATGATGCCGATAAATTCCTTTTTCCAAAAACACTTATAATGCCTAACCTTATACTAGCTTCGTGTTTTAAATTACTACCACAATAAAAGAAATGTCAATAGTATAGTAGAAGAAAACAATATTTGAATGAAGACATTACAAGAACAAGAGCCTAGGATGATGTTAAGTAATGGAATTACTAAGAGTATATACCATATGAATAGGGAAGGAAAATCAAAAGAAGAACACCAAGTATTTAACAAGTCAAAATCACTACCAAGCCCACTTGTTGACTAGCACAAAAAACCAACATTTGAACAAACCAATCTTCACAAGGAAAGTTTGCATTTTGGCAAACCAATTTGACTTAAGTTGATACTGGTAGAATAATTCAGATAATTAAAAGTTTGTCACCTATTAGTAAACAAATTGGAATATATAGGACTCCAATCTTGTATCTAGTTTTGTATATAACAATATGATATTATTATGTATGATAAATTATCAAAAAAATTTGGCACAATCTCTTGAAGGTTATTGCAAAATAAATTCAACATGTGTAATCAATAGTCATTGCCCATCACTCATAATGTGTGACATATTTATATAACGATGGTTTCAATATATATCATTATGAATTTGAATAAATTTGAAAAACAAAAATGGATTCAAAGTACCAAGAACATTCTTCATGATTGTAATTAATTATATTAAACACATTTTAGATAATGTAACCATTGCAAAAGTGGATTCAACAACCAATTTCAATTTTCCACATTTGCACATTAATTCACCATCAATAATAGAAATGATTACTTTGAAATACATTGTAGTTTTTGAGACCATGTTTCTAAAAGTTGTAATATTTAATGAGCTTGAAAAAATTAACCAAACACATTATTAGATGGGTATTTTTAGAAATTGACAATATAGATACAAGCGGATTCTAACATAATTAATTGTAGATAATTATTTTTATTCCAACATGATTTAAATCAATTTTGAAATTTTCATTTTGTAAAGGTTGCAACTTGTAAATAATTAGATAGATATAATTTTTTTTCCATAATACACCAATAGGATCCAAAGAAAAGTAGTCAAGTGTTCATCATGGTGTTATATTTGGATGGTGTTATTATTATTAAATGACTATAATTTGAAACAATTTGTATGTTATTAAATTTTGACTTTTGGTATACTTGGAGATTGTATAGCAAGGATACATAAACAAGATCCTTATTCATGCAATATAATGGATCCTTGGGGGCAAACTTATCTTTTGGTAGTACTACTAGGAACATCACACCCCAAATTTTTCAGACTTGTGCAACTTCATAACATAGGATTCACATAAAGAAAGCTTTTCATTCCAAATTATTTATCAAAAGGTTACTAAAGTCATGTAGAATTCAAAACTCTAATTAAATTTACAAATTTTTTTGTTTTGATGTGAAAAGTAAATGCATAAGGAAAAAGTTTCAAGAATGTCACATGAGGGATTTTTTGATTACGAACACAAAAGGAATCTATTTATTGGGAATTTTTCTTGGATGTTAATTTTTAAGAATACTTAATGCCTTTTATAGATAATTAATTAAATTAAATTTCATTTAGTTATGAATTTTTGAAATCATGATTGTGGTCCTAAAGGGCCATTAATGTAAAACACACAAATGATAACTATTTTCATCTTTTTGTTATTTTAATGACTATTTTGGATCATTCCTTAATGCATGTACTAAATAAACAAAAAAAAATTAATGTGTGAATGTAAGGACACTTAAAAGAAAAAAATCAAGAATTGGGTCAAGAATGGGTTAGGAATGGTTTAGGAATCAAAATGTTGATGCATAATATACGTTTTTGGGTGTTTTTTTTTTTCATGAGTGTATACATAGGTGGGGAAAACATAGCCCACCTAGTCCAATCAAAGAAACCAATGTATAAGTGGATGGAATTTTATTTCTTAAATTGGGTCCAACTTTCCTAGTGATTTTGGCAACATGGTTCCTAGTGTTAACACCCGAGGAAAAGTTTGTTGCTAGAAGAATTCACCTCTTCCATTTATCACAACACCATGGGTTTTATAGATACTAACACAAAGTTTGATTTTTTTTTGAAACATGTTTTATGAATGCAAATGGCAAATATGTCGTAAAATTTGGATCATCTCACAATTGAAGTGATTTAAGACACATTCTATTTATTTCATTTGGATGTGATATATACACAAATCACCTTCACTTCCTAAAGGCTATTTTATTATGTTTTAGTTTTTTCCATTCTCATAACATTATACACATGTATGGAAATTTAAGGTCTTCTAAAAATGTCAATGGCATTTGATGTTAAAATGGCATCAATGTTGAATTATGATTATGTGGTGAGCCAAAAATGAATTAGATTGATCATTTTGATGCATAACATGCTTCAATCAATGTTCTACATATCAACCAAAAGTATAATATTGGACTATCAATAACTCGTTATTATTTTTAATCACATACAATAACAATTTTTTTGAAACTTCAAAAAAATCTCGCGTCAAGATTCAATGAGAACTTTGTTGATATGACATCAAGATTCGTAGAGGACCACACATGAATTTAAAAATTAGATTTGAAGAGAAAGATTATTAAATTCAATAATCTTTTAGCCATGAAAGAAATTTCATCCAAATCTCATAGATTGTCTAATGATTCTAAACTGAAAAATAGCGAATGTTTGTAATTAAGAAGGGTTGAATTAAATATTTATGTATGGAAATGTTCCATCTACATATTGAATTTCTTTATAGTTCATATGGCATAAACAAGGTTTTATCTTTAGACCTAATTGAGGATGTTTGTTGTAACTTGATTAAAGAGAGCTTGAATCAAAAACATCAATAGTATGTCTACATATACCAATGTTGTTGTAATAAACAAATTAATTGGTTAATGAAGTTTCGTGCATTTTTTTGTACATTACATCATTATATATTATTTTTTCTTTATTCATATGCCAAAGTAATTACATAATTCTTATGTAGGTGAAACATGATCTTTCACAACACAAACATTTGAAGTATGAATGGTAAAATTATCTATTGTGGTGCAATATTATATTTTATATTAATGTTGTGGAGGTCAATGGTTATGGAATAAATTATGTATTGTTAATTCATGTGCTTGTGTTTCTATATCTATCCAATTCATTATAATCATTGTATGAAACATGTTATGCTGAAATGATTTTAAAAAATGGAAACCTCATTTTGTAAAAGAGGAAATAATAATTTTATTTCCTTTGGAATAGTTTCCAAGATTTCAATCTTCATTATAGTGAACATAATGAACTTTATGAAATTTTTATTTATTTTTGAGTGCAAGTCATTATATTGGCAATGAATTTCATCAAACTAATAGAATTATGAAACGTGGATCATGAATAATGCAACTATGATAATCGCATGATTTAATGGTTTGATATGATAATTAATACAATTAAATCACATATTGATTACTGCAAAAACAATGCCTCATATTTGTGATTTACAATCACTTTGAAAATTCATCATTAGGCTAATAATGCATTGAATATTATTGATTACTAATGAAATTAATTTGAATGTTTAAGTTCACAAGTGGTATTAGATTGAATATTTGTATCAATTATAAGATTGAACCTCAATTAAACCACTACGATTCTCCAATAATTCCTTCCACTATTAACTTGTAACTAACATATAGGTTAATTTAGGAATAATAACATGCACAAGTTTTATGTTTGTGCAAGTGCTTGAAATGTTATATACTTCTTAAATTAAACATTAATGATATCCCTAGCACATGCAATGACCACTTCATAATGAAAAGTATTTGAAGAAATAATTGGTTAAAAGGGAACCAAGTTTATTCTCCTAGCTTTTTTCTAGATGTACTTGGGAAAGGAAAAAACTTTGAAGAACAAAATTGAATAAGGGGAGATCTAATTTTCTTAGTCTTCTAGCTCTTTTGTACATGTAGTTGGGAATATTTGGGAAAGGAAAAGATTTTGAAGAAAAAATGGAGTATGGGGGAATCAAAAAAATTTAAGCTTCTAGCTCTTTTGTAGATGTACTTGGGAATATTTGTAAAAGGAAAAGATTTTGAAGAAAGAATTGAGTAAGGGGAATCAAAATTTCTTAGCCTTCTAGCTCTTGTGTAGATGAACTCAGGAATATTTAACAAAGGAAAATATTTTGAAGAACAAATTGAATAAGGGGGGAATCAAATTTTCTTAGCCTTTTAGTTCCTTTGTAGATGTACTTGGGAATATTTTGCAAAGGGAAAGATTGTCAAGAACAAATGGGGTAAGGGGGTTTTCTTAACCTTTTGGCTCTTTTGTAGATGTACTTGGGAATATTTAGCAAATAGAAAAATATTTTGAAGAATGAATTGGATAGAAGGGAACCGAATCCTCTTATCCTTCTACCTTTTTTATAGATGTTTAACAAAGGAAATGAATATATTCAATTGAGGAAATTTCTTGATAAGGGATAACCAAAGTTTCTTATCATTCTAGTTGTTTTGTAGATGTACTTGGACATATTTAACAAAAGACAATTGGGATCGCCACTTGATTACACCCATCTAAATTGTACTTCAAAGATGTGTTTATTCAACAAGGAAGAAATCAACACACACACATGTTGTACAACTTATCACAACTATTAACACACTAATCCTTTGCCCGCTACAATGGTAGACTTATCATTTATAAAACTAACCCACAATTTTTTTGGGGTTTATAGTTTGTACAACTAACATTTATGTGCAAAAATGTGATTTGAAATTACACTACTATTGAATCTAACAATGTAATGCAATGTGTTTGACTCATATATATGGGCATGTAGTTATAACCAAATTTCATGATTTGCTATAATTGAAATCTATGAAACACGATCAAATCCTCCAAAGTGGAGCAACATAGAAAACTATAGCTATGCTATCCACTATTGGCTAGGTGATAATTGTTAGAATGTTGCGAACTTGTGTATTTCAAAATCCTTTATTTAACTTTTCACATAGTAGAGATCATCATTTAATCAAAACAAATGTAATACAACTCTAGTAAATTTTAAAATTTCAAGAGGACTGGATCTTCATGTCAACTATAATTGCACATGAGTTTATATACTTGGGGATAGAATCAATGGTAAAAGTGAGCTTGCAACCTAGGATGTGCCAATACACACAATGGTTTTGTTTTCCTTAAAGTGAGACCAAATGTTTCAGACATGTCAATGGGTTTTTCTTCCACATTTGGAATTGAGCAATCAAAGCTTTGCAAGAGTCATGCCAACACAATTTGAACAAATATGACTGCTAATGGACGTCCTAGACATGCTTGTTTTCTAGTACCAAATGGTAAAAGTTCAAAATGTCAACCTTGCACATCGATGACACAATGTTGCATGAAGCGATTTGGGTCAAATTGTAATGGCTTTTCCCATGTATTAGAATCTCATCCCATTGCCCATATATTCACTAATATTCGAGTCTTGGGAGCTAGATTATAACCTCGTACTTGGGAAGGTTCAATAGAACAATGAAGAAACAAAAGAGGGGCAGAAGGATAGATGCGAAAGTTTTCTTTCAATATAGCTTGCAAGTAAGGGAGATTTTGAATATCAGATTCTTCAACCAATTGATTTGTCCCCACTATATCATCCAATTCTGTTTAGACACATTTCATAATGTTAGGGTGTTGTAAAAGCTCTGCCATCACCCACTCTACTATCGCAACAAATGTACCTACAAACAAAAAATAGGTTAATTTGGAAAATAAATAAATAAAATTTCCATTTTATTTTTATGAACAAAAGATGTCAATGATGAACATGTGTTTTAAAAAATATAATTGTGACATGGTAATGAAGTGTACCAATTCTTGCTACAAATATGTCCTACATGTACACATCACAACATGTACTAATATTATTGTTATGAACATTTTGGTGTGGAATAAAATTTTAAAACATTTTTTAAAACCATAAAACTTAATGCAAATTCCTTTAAACATAAACATTTTCACTACTATAAAAAAACCATGGTGTTCAACATTACCATGTTCCACTCACCGTGATAAAAGCTTGAACTGCATCATCAGTTAAGTGTCCAGTACCATCTTCTTGAGGTGTGGTGAAAAGAACATCCACAAAATCTTTAAGCACATCCTCAATATTTGAATTTGGAGTAGATGGACTTGTTTATGTTCATCCATTATTTGTGTAATGAATTTTGATAGTTCATTTCGTAATGCTTGCAAAGAGGTGCCAATCCTTTGAAGCTTGGTCACCCACCTCAAGTAAGGGATGTAGTCACTAATAATGAAATCACCTTCCCAATATGTGTTGCATTTACTATTTATTTGAACCATTGTGCTTCTTTATTGTCACTCCCAATTCCACAATACCTATTCACCCAAAGAGACATGTTCTTAGTCATTGAAATGCACATGGAAAAAAAACTAAACAATATTTGAATTCATAATTTATTACAATGTTGAATTTGCCATTTGAAAGTTCATATATTGAAAAAAAATCCTACAATAGCCTAAAAATTAAATCACAAATTTGGTGATTATTTGAATCCAAACATTATGATGCTAATTCATGCCATTATATATCTTTCTTGAACATTTCATATTAACATGGCTTCAAATAAATTACCTTTTCTTGAACAACATTTGGGTCATATTATTTGTGGAGATAAATTATAGTTTGAAGGCGAGATTAACCATTTTGCCTTCATTGGTTTTTCTATAAATGTCCTTGATTGTCTATTGAATCTCTTTTGTTCTCATAGGTTGGAATGATTGTATATTTTTAAATGTGAAAAGCTCATTCGTGCATATCTTTCAGATGTGTTGCAAAGCAAGACTAGATATCATTCCCATGTTCCAATTTTCGATTAGAATCTTGAATGCAATTGAAAATGGACGATATTGGAACACATGATCTTGGGTTTTCAAAATTTCCTTGGCCATTGTAGGCAAAGATGCCACCAGAGTGTTGATGGAACCGAGTTGAAGGTGCATAAGAGGTCCATACTTTTCAGCCCAACGTGTTAATGTTAGGTGTGGATATTCTCCCAACATCAACAAATTGCCCATGATAGGCCATGGCCATGGACCTGGAGGTAAGCAATGGGATTTCCTTATGTGCAAAGTTACAACCAAGAATATACAAAACATAGTTACAATTAAAAGCCCCAAATTTTCTCTCAAAATTCCTTGGTGCACAAATGAATGAATCATTGACTTGTCCATGTTGTCTATGTCAAAACCTTTGCAACCTTCTACAAGATGTATTTCAGAATTGTGTTCGGAAAGAATACAAACTATAGTTCAATAATATAGGATTTCAATCCAAGGGGTTTTCTTTTTAAATGTGTGTTTTGATGCACACGTGGTCAAACATTTACCATCATTTTGTTATATATATAAAAATACATATGCTGAAATATTTATCTATATAGTAGGGAAAAAAAAATCTTTTGCAACTTGCCTTATGCAACTAAATGTGTCATATGCAACTAAAAAAGTCACATGCAACTATCTTTTAGTTGCATATGACACATGTAATTGCATAAGACAAGTCACAAAAGATAGTTTTTCTACTTGTGTTTCTAACACATTGACAAGTTTTTTATTCCTCTGTTTTTATATAATATAATATAATATAATATAAATGGATACAAGGAACAATATTTCCATATAAAAAATAATGTGGAATAATGGAGCATGACCAATATTTATTAAATGCATAAAATGAATGTTTTTTTAATCGATATTATTGTCTTGATGGTGGTCCCCTCTTGCACACGTGGCCAAAAATTTACCATCACTTTGTTCTATATATAAAAATACATATGCTTAAATATTTATTTATATAGTAGAAAAAAAAAAATTGCAACTTGTCTTATGCAACTAAATGTGTCATATGCAACTAAAAAATGTCACATGAAACTATCTTTTAATTGCATGCGACACATGTAATTGCATAAGACAAGTCACAAAATATATTTTTTCTACTTGTGTTTCTAGCACATTGACAAGTTTTTTATTCCTCTATTTTTATATAACATAATATAAATGGATACAAGGAACATCATCAAATATGATTCGTTCTTTATTCATATTCCAAAGTAATGACAAAATTCTTAATTAGGTGAAACACAATCTTGCACAACACAATCATTTGAAGTATGAATGGTAGAATTATCTATTGTGGTGCAATATTATATTTTAAATTAATGTTATGAAGGTCAATGGTTATGAATTTTATTTTATTTTTTAGGGGATGGATGAATATTGACGTAATTTGGAAATTCTTGCATCCATATGTTGGAATTTCATTTATGTATCATTAATTCATGTGCTTGTGTTTATATATCTATCAAATTCATTCTATATTCATTGTATGAAACATGTTATGCTGAAATGATTTTTAAAAATGGAAACCTCCTTTTGTAAAAGAGGAAATAATAAATTTGTTTTCCTTTGCAATAGTTGCCAATAACTATATATTCTTCATTATAGTGAACATAACAAAGTTTATGAAATTTTTATTTGTTTTTGTGGGTAAGTTACTATATTGGCAAGGAAAATAATCAAACTAATAATATTATGAAACATGGATCATGATTAATGCAACTATGATAACCACACGATTTAATGGTTTGATATGATAATTAATACAATTAGATCATATATTGATCAGTACAAAAAAATGCCCCATATTTATGATTTATGAGCACTTGGAAATTCATCGTTAGGCCAAATGTGAAAGGTTTAGGTGATAATGCATTGACTATTATTGACTACTAATGAAATTAATTTTATTTTCTAAGTTCACAAGTGATAACTTGATTGAGTATCCATATCAATTAAAAAATTGAACCTCATTTAAACCATTTGGATTCTCCAATAATTCCTTCCACTATTGACGTGTAACTAGCATATAGGAATAATGACATGCATAAGTTTTATTTTTGTGCAAGTGCTTGAAATGTTATATAATTCTTAAATTAAACATTTAATGGTATCCTAAGCACATGGGATGACCACTTCATATTGAAAATTATTTGAAAAAATAATTGATTAAAAAGGAACCAATTTGATTATCCTTCTAGCTCTTTTCTAGATGTACTTGGGAAAGGAAAAGGTTTTGAAGAACAAATTGAATAAGGGGGAATCAATTTTTTTTAGCCTTCTAGCTCTTTGGTAAATGTACTTGGGAATATTTGGGAAACGAAAAGATTTTGAAGAACAAATGGGGTAAGGGGGAATTGAATTTTCTTAGCCTTGTACCTTTTCAATAGATGTACTAGGGAATATTGAATGAATAGAAAAAGATTTTAAAGAACATATTGGATAGAAAGGAACCAAATTCTCTTATCCTTTTACCTTTTTTTATAGATGTTTAACAAAGGAAATGAATATATTGAATTGAAGAAATTTTTTGATAAGGGAGAACCAAATTTTCTTATCCTCTTAGTTGTTTTGTAGATATGTTTGGACATATTTAATGAAAGACAATTGGGATCACCACTTGATTCCACCCATCTAAATTGTACTTCAAAGATGTGTTTATTCAACAAGGAGGAAATCAACACACACACACACACACACACACACACATGTTGCACAACTTACCACAACTATTAACACATTAATCCTTTACCCCCTACAATGGTAGATTTATCATTTATAAAACCAACCCACAAATTTTTTGGGGTTTATAGTTTGTACAACCAACATTTATGTGCATAAATGTGATTTGAAATTGTACTACTATTGAATCTAGCAATGTAATGCAATGTGTTTGACTCATATATATGGGCATGTAGTTATAACCAAATTTCATGATTTGCTATAATTGAAATCTATGAAACATGATCAAATCCTACAAAGTGGAGCAACATAGAAAACTAGAGCTATGCTATCCACTATTGGTTAGGTGATAATTGTTAAAATGTTGCAAATTTGTGTATTTCAAAACCTTTTATTTAACTTTTCACATAGTCAAAATCAATGCATAGAACTCTATTTTTTTTTTAAATTCAAGAGGACTTAATCTTCATGTCAACTATAATTAAACATGAGTTAATAAACTTGGGGATGGAATCAATTGTAAAAGTGAGCTTGCAACCTAGGATGTGCCACTACACATAATGGTTTTTGTTTTCCTCAAAGTGAGACCAAATGTTTCAAACATGTCAATGGGTTTTCTTCCACGTTTGGAATTGACCAATCAAAGCTTTGCAAAATTCGTGTTAACACGATTTGAAAAAATATGAATGCCAATGGATGTCCTGGACATGCTCGTTTTCCAATACCAAATGGTAAAAGTACAAAATGTCGACCACGCACATCAATGTCATGGTGTTGTATGAAGCGATTTGGGTCAAATTGTAATGGCTTTTCCCATGTAGTAGGATCTTGTCCCATTGCCCATATATTCACCAATATTCGAGTGTTGGAAAGTAAATTATAACCTCATACTTGGGAAGGTTCAATAGAACAATTTGAGGAACCAAAAGAAGTCTAGGAGGATAGATGCGAAAGTTTTCTTTCAATATAGCTTGCAAGTAAGGGAGATTTTGAATGACATAACCCTATTTAAAACCCAAAACTAAAACTAAAATGTAACTACAAGTTGAGTTTCAAGAGGGGCTATATAAAATGTGCAAAATTTTTATCAACACATGTTTTTGCAAACTAGTTACAACTTCGGCCCAAATTGTTTCATAAGAACAAGTCTTGTCAAAAGAAGGGTTCCATCAAAATTGTAGTTTAACTTGTGTCAACATAAACTTTGCAAATTTGACAATTTTTTTTTTAAAACCTTTTGAAACCTTTGTAAATCCCAATACATTTCCATTTTAGGGCTAATTATTAGGGCCTATGCTAATTTTGCAAAAAACTATATTGATATGGGTTTTTGCAAAATTAGAAACATAGCTTCAAATCAAATCAATCTTAGAAAAGTTAGTCCCCACCCACAAAGAAAAAGAAAAAAGAAAACCTCAAGGTTTTAAAGGGGTTATTTTAATTTTGCAAAAACTTACATCAATGTAATCTTTCCTCAAATGTATTTTGGCAAATTTGATGTAGCTCCAATTCAAGTTGACTTCGGAAAAAATTCTCCCCACCCAAAAGAAAAAAAAACAAACAAAAAATGAAAAGAACAAAATGAAACAAATAGGCAAACCTTGAGATTCACAAAGGCTATATCACTTTTGCCAAAAGAAATGTCACTTGCATGTGTCACACTTGAAGGTTATGACAATATTTTGAATGCAAAGAACCCCAATATAAAATTATTTTCA
>Ga0116227_10013529_pt1 | contig 12782 bp, 9 predicted proteins | sample S1TSphgellanicum_FD_89693 | JGI IMG/M metagenome (GOLD analysis project Ga0116227, IMG submission 89693) | Host-associated microbial communities from peat moss isolated from Minnesota, USA - S1T2_Fb - Sphagnum magellanicum MG | ecosystem: Host-associated > Plants > Peat moss > Unclassified... | reverse complement strand
TTTTTAAAATTGCCCCCAAAAAATACCAAAATGTTCCCCCAAAAAACAATTTTTTTGCCCCAAAGGCCCCCCCCCCCCTCCCACCCCCCCTAGTGTGCTTTCACCCTTCACACATAAATGTAAATTCCTTGTCATGTTGTAAAATGTCTCTTTTCATCCCTATTGTAACGATATGCATATAAGACTATAGTCTAAATCTAAACACAGTCGTAAAATAAAATAAAATTATAAGAGTCTGCAAATTGATATTGGATATCTTTCTTCATGAACATGTGCATGCCTATTCTGGTATGTAACTTTTGTAGTTGTCCCATACGCCACGTTTTTTGTTGTTTCACAAAATTGTGGTACTATATAAACTACTCTAGCATGAGGTGATACACTTTTGTACTTCTTTATTATAGTGTCTACCATTTGTCTATTCCACATTCCTGGCATAGATCCATTAAATTTGAGAGTTGTGGTTCTTGCATAATTTAAAGCAAGATGAAATGTAGTTAGCCTAACTTTCTTTGAAGCAGAATACAATTGTTTAATTGTTTGAAGCACCCTAGTTTCAAAGGGAGTCTTATGCACATCACACCTCTCTATAAGGTAAACTTCGTTTTTATAATTTCATTATTGTATTAGGTTTGTAATGTCTTGAGACATGATCATTGAGTTCTCTTTTTCTTCCATACCTAATTCAATCTATACTTTGGTTTGGAAATGATGGATCATTGCATCTTGTATATCTTTCTCAACAAAAGGACATTTGGTAGAATCATGGCCCTCCTATTTGCAAAAACTACAATAGTTGGGTGTAGGTATGGGTTTTTGATGTGCATCTTGAACATATCTACTCCATACCCATTCTCTAGGTAGAAGTATGTTTTGTCAACTTTGATTAACCTTGGATTCACTATGTGGCAAGACATTGGCACTAGTTGTTGCCTTTGTTATTGCATTGTTTATTGTTATTGGTGGAGTGTTATGTTCAACTTCGATTTCCATCCTTGATTGGTACACTACTTCAGTTGCAAAAACTTGCTCTTCTAAATGTTTTATTTGAAGTATAATTTCGACATACTATGATATTGTTTGTTCAACTTCATCATCGTCCAAGTCTTTTTCCCATTCATCAAGGAGTTGACGGTATTTGGTGAAGTAGATTGTTGAACAAACCTTTTGTTTGTTGATATTTTCTCCAACCTTTTTTGCACCTCTTCATGGACATGCAATACCTCTTCGGATATGTAAAAATTACCCTATATTTGAGATGACAAACTCATTTCTATACTTTCATAAACCTTTTTTTGTACCCTACAAATTTGCAGGGGTAGCCATGATTGTACATTGTCTCCGCATCCTTCTAGTTCAACTTTAGGAGGCGCTGCTTTCAATGAAAACCTTTCTTGGACATTGGGTCACCTAATTGCTCTACCACTAAATGTTTATCGAGGTTGCATAATTGTTATAAACAACATCCTTTATCCTACAACCCAATCATCTTTCTTGGATATTTTTGACATTATATATTGGACTTTTTCTAGAGTGTGAAATTTCATTGCTTCCTCCAAAAATGATGATTCCATTTCTACTACATTTTTTTTTTCATTTTGTCGAATTGGAACTTGATTTAGTTGTTTTGTTAAACTTTAAGTCACCATGTGACTCATGTTTGTCCCCATTCCATTGTTTTTTTTGGTTAAAAAAAAAATTGTTATAGATTTAAATCCTTACAACAATTGTTTTGTTTCAATTTGAATCCTAACAACTTCTTAACCAATTTTAAATATGTAAATCCAAAGAAAAATAAAATTTTGTGCATAATAATCTTTGCATGCTTATAACAAGAACAACCAAAATCAAAAGCAATCCACATAATCTTGAATTTTCTACCCCAAATTCATTCTTGGGCATGGTTGTTAAATGGTAAATGTTAATCTTCTGACATTGTTTTATTATTTAAATTTTTATATTTTAACATATTATTCTCCAAACATTAAAATTTTATAATAATAATGAACTACAAAAATAAAAAAATCAAACTAAACATAAATATGTTCTAGAATCCATATTTGCACCAATGTTCCATATATATTGGACATTTGTAGTAATCTGAAAATAGAATTTAGACCATATGGAATTGAAAATAGAAAAGAAAAACAAGTACCAAAACATCACAACTGTTCTTCATCAAAATCTTCCTCTAGATTTTCCCATGAACTTTTCTTCCTTATCAAAACCATTCAATTCCTAATGATCACCCAACTTAAAACTCTTCCAATAGTCCTTCCTATTTTCCTACCATGAACATTAATTCAAATTGTTTTCCATCCAATCTTAATCATTTCAGCTTCTTGTTGTTTATTTTGTCCTACAATGACATTACACCTTTGTCCACTTTGTCCTACAATGACAATACACCGTTGTCCATTTTGTCCTATAGTGATAGCATAGGTTTGCCCTTTAACATTAACAAAATTTGATCTTTTTACGATAGAGCAAAAATTAAGCTTCAGAAAAAGGCTTTCTAGATTTTTTTTGGTTTGAACATAGACCCTTTGGGTGGACCATTCTTCACATAAAAGCAAATATGATTGATCCCTCCAAATTTTCAAATTTGTCTAGCACCTTAGACTCTTCTAGCTATGATGGGTTAATGTTAATGAGAACATCAATGACATGGATGTCGAGGTTTTCATGTTATTTCAAGTAGCTTCGGTTGCCACACTAGTTCAAAGGAGTTTTTCATTGTGACCAAAATGGTGGAGGGTGTTGATTAGTCCATAGACCCAAATGTTGGAATTTGAGACATCCTAGCAACACTATGCATAACACCTAAATTATTTTGAATCTTGATGAACTTCATTTTAGCTGATTTTGAAGAGTTGGTGTTACTTGCGATGCCAACTATCATCAACCATGCAAGATCAACTAGAGAAGTTTGTAGGTTTTCTGATTGGCCATGTAAGTTGGCAAAGGGGATTTGGGACTTCTCATGTTGCATTGGGTTCATTGAGAGAACCTTGGTGGAAATCTACAAGCTATGGAATAATGTGGTGCACTAGACTTGGTTCAACGGTAGGAAAAATATCTATCTGATGAACATCACAATCATTGTTGACAACCAAGGACTCTTCATTTACATTGACATTGGATATTTGAGGTTGTTCCATGATGTAACCATATTGTGGCGTTTCGATATCTATGCCAATTGGCATAACCATTTTGCACACACGGATGAGTATTTTGAATATTTGCTTGAGACCTAGGCTACATGGGAAATGAAATTTTATCATGTAAAGGATTGGTTGCCATGAATGGTGTCTGGATACACACTTGAGCACGGTGAAGGCATACAATAAGATGCATGTGCGATATAGGGTTAAAGTGGAGTGGGGCATTGGGGGACTCAAGAGCAAGTGGCAAAGGCTAATGAAAAGGTTTGACTCTACCAACCCAGGTTTAGCTGCTTATTTCATAGCACTACCCTACTTACAAATTTTCTCTAGAGGTGAAAAATGGATATGACTTTTGAGGTCATAAGGGAACAAATGGGAAATCAAGCAGACTTTGGATGAAATGGAAAGTTTTAGGGTTTACAAAGGTTTAGGGACCATTTTGGATAGGTTTATAGTACATATGATTTTGGAATCTAGTGGGGAAAGATGAAAGGAAGAACTTCAAACTTGTTTTCGGAAAGTTTTATTTCATTTTGGAATGTTGAATTTTATTATTAAATTTTTTCAATTTTCCCTTTTGGACAGTTAAAATTTGAATTTTGTACTTTGAATTTTCTAGATTGAAACTTGTATTTCACCTTTGGAATTTGGAATTTCACCCTTTGGAATTAAAAAATAATTTAGTGCATGCTGAAATATCAAGTCTGAAAAAATATTTTTTTATTACTGCAACTTGAAATCTGAATTCTAAAATTAATATTTTTCTTTGGAAAAATATTTTTTAATACTACAACCTGAAATGTCAAGTCTGAAATTATTATTTGACCTTTGGAAAAATCATTTTTTAATTATTGCAACATGAAATTTCAACGCTGAAATGATTATTGTACCTCTAAAAAAATCTTTTTTACTATTGCAATTTGAAATTTCAATTCTGAAATTATTATTTTACCTTTGGAAAAATCAAAATTAATATTGCAATTTGGAATTTCAAGTCTAAATTATTATTTTCATCTCGAATCTATTTATTTACCTCTCGGAAGAGAATATTAGTTTGGAATTCAAAATTACAAGCCCGAGGGGGACACTTAGTGTAAAGTTTGGGATCTATGTGCATTAATTGATCATTTTTAGAGGGGTATTAGATAATTGTCCAACCTATTTTTTATCACCCTATTATTATCTAATTATCTAATATATACATATTAAAGCCACCTTATATCAATTGTAATTCATTATTTCAGATTATTACATTCCTTATATTATAATTAAACTAATTATTTGAATAAAATGTACCTTATTTTCTCACTAATTAACTTATAATTTTTACCCAACAACCAATATATTGCACCTTACATTTATACTCATGTATTTTCTATTTTTTTATATTAATGTCCCCCCTCCCCCCAGGATTACAAGTTTGAAACTTGTCTTTATTTTTGGAAATTCCAATTTGTCCTAAAAACTTTCTATTGTAATATTCAAATTTTTAGTTTATAAACAAGTGAGATTTTGGATTTATTTGAAATAGAGTGTTAAAGACCCAAGGTAAACTTTATATTCATTTTGAATTTCTTTTTGGAGATGACACCAAATTGCTTAGCCCATTTCAAATTTGCAATTTTGGCCTTGTTATGTTTTAGTTGGGTAATGCCAACATAGGCCAATAATAATGAATATCTAGTTTCACTATTAGACCAAAATTGTTTAACCATGGACACAATACTAATAGACTAAGTATTTTAACATAAGTTGAACATGCTTTTCAATCGGACCATTAAAATTTTGAGTTGATATAGAACTTGGGAGATTAATCCCTACGTAAATTGCTTTGGTGTCTATTGAAATATTAATAGCAAGTGTGAGTCTTGCACCATTATAAAAGATTGTTAGCTTTTTAATACATTCTTAAATGCATGTCCATCAATGGTTTTGAATTGTTCTAAAACATCAACACATTGAAAAGTGGTTTTGTTAGAATCATCTTGATTGGATGTCCCTATTTTCAATTCCTTCAATGCCTTTTTTCATTAGTCTTTTAATGTTTTTTCTTGGAATGTATAGTTCGAATATTTTTCTTTGTATGTGGATATATGCTCCTCCAAACCTTACTAAGAATCAATTGGGTTACATGTTTCTTGCCCTTATTATAGTGCCCATAATGAAGGTTATACACAGTTGCCAATGTATTCAATTCTACATATTCCATTAGCGCTCTATGGGGTTTGTCTTCTTGTAGCACCTTTGTTTTCTAGTGTGTTATAGCTAAAACATGTTGCTATGTAGGTGAATGGTAGTCATTTGCTTGCAACTCCATAAAAAGGTCAGAATTTGCCAAACCATCCATACTTGCCATACTAGATCAACCAAGAAAGAGAATGGATTGCAAAGAAAATTTTATAGTCTTCTATTGAGGGAATTGTAACCTAGTAGAAGCATAACATGAAGATTTTATATTTGAATCACATAAGTGATGGTTTAGGTTAGCAATGTCCAAACACATTTTTAAGTAGTTTAATTCAAGTTTAGAATGTTTTTGAAGACATATCCTTGAACTACCAATTTTAGCAATAGAAAAAAGGTAAGGTCTATGGTTTATTCTTACCATTTCCATTGCATTCCAAAAGATGTTTTTTGCAACAACCATAAACCATGCCTTGTTCACTCGTCACATGCACCAAAACATGGAAGGTCATAGGATGGTGTGGGAAAATGTGTGAAATCACGAGAGAGTCCATGAGAGGTGGCAACAACTTGCATTCAGATCGGTTGGGGCAAGATGTGGGTCCATATGCATCAAATTTAGATTCAATTTGTTAAGGTTGGTGTGAGGGAATTTTGTTGAAAGGTTTAGCTAATTGGTTGGCAGTTAAGGTTTGTATAGATTTGGAGAACTTGTAACAAAGGGTAGAAAGAAAGCAACAAAGTGTGGAAAAAGACAATACACATAAGAGGACATCTTCCCAAATAGAAAACTCTTTTTGAAAATCATAAAACACTTTGGGGTCATATTTAAAAGCTTTGCTTACAATAGCCATTACTTCAAAGAGGTTTAAATCCTCACCATACAAGGATGCATTTCATTGTTTTGATAATACATTTCCTATTGGTTGCTTACAAGAAACGAAATTGCAACCTTGGAAATGCAATCAAACTTTGTCAAACTTCTATAACCAATGCACACCCAAGCTTGTTTCTTTGAGCTTCCTCAACTATTGAACTTCTCTAATCATTCTAATTGCTTCCATAGTTCCAAAAGCAAGCAAGTTTAACCCCTTTGTAGCTGTGTTCATGTTTCCAAAATGGAGGTTCCAAAATTCTTGCACTTTCACAACCTTTTTGTTCATTTCAAGAACTTGCATGCTTCCTTAAAGCTTTTTGATCGCTTCAACTTCCTTCACAACTTGAGAAATGTTCTTTCACAAAACCACAATGACTACTGTTTTCGTTCGCCTCAGTTTTGTCACACAAAATTGAGAAATGTGTTTTTCACAAAATCATAATGACTATTCTCCTCGTTCACCTCATCTTGTGTCACACAAAATTGAGAAACATGCTTCTCACAAAATCATAGTGACTATTGTCCTCACTCATTTTAGCTTTTGTCACACAAAATTAAGAAATGTGCTTTTCACAAAAAATCACATTGACTTCTCTTTTCACTCAGTAACTTCTTTCCTTGCTTAGCGACTTCTCTGCTCATTGACTTTAGCCTTCGTCACATTGCTACTAATGAGAATGGTTCTTCTCACAAAACCCTAAACACACACAAGCAAGAAACTCAGGGTGAAACTCAAATTTCACCAATATCAATGCATTTTTGAGTTTTGACCCAAGTTTTTTTCTTGTCTACCACGTTCATCCCATGTCATGTGCATCATATGGTCTTTTGGCCGAACATGGGGTCTAAGCCCCCATTTTCATGGACTTTACCAATATCTCTATTAGAATATAATTTTTGTTAAACATTCTGAGAGTTTTAAGGGTTAGAGCATCTCATGCAGTGCTCAGTATGTGACCCTGCAAAAATAATTCTCACATCAAAGTTTAGTTATTCACTTTTTTCCAACCCCACCCATAAAACTAAGATTGGGACCGCAAATAGGTGGGACACTACTACTAACAAGCCAGCTGGCCAATTATTATTATTGGTCAATCTGAAAGAAGGAGCAGCGGTCAGATTGTATTTAATGAACACTTCTTTGGCTGGTGTTAGGCTTTGCAGTACCTTTGCACCAGTCTCAGCAAATTGAACAAAAATGCTGGGCCAGATCCATTTTGCCTAGCCAAATGGGCATATTTTGACTTTTCTTCATCGAATTTTAATTTACAGAGTCACATACTGAGCACCAGTGGAGTTGCCCTTAGAATGATACTTTTGTTTCTGCTCAATGTTATCAATGAGCGAATGTCTATCGTAACCTCTCTAGGAGAAAGGAAAAAGCAAAAACAAATCATACTCTACCAAATTCAAGCTTACTTTCAAGGGTTTTACTATTGATTTCTGGCGTGGACCTATTGAGCTCCAATCTGACTCGTTTGTAATGAACACGCAAACATATCTAACATTTATTTGTTCCAAATACTAGACATGCAAACAACCGGTTTTTATTGCCTCTTGTTTCCTCTTTTCTTTTTGGTTCATGGTGCACCCACCCCACTTTTGAATGTTTCTCAGGCTGTTGGCTGGCAAGAAGACCAACTGCAAATGCCCATAAAGGAAGCACAACTATTTTACAAGTCAGTGTTTGGAAGCGATTAAGCTCATGATTTGCACAACCCCAGCACAACCAGAGTTTCTTTCCAGTCATCATTCCCATTCCACGACAGGCAGTATATTTGCGGGCCAAAATTTCCCTAAATGGTGAGTTTTTTTTTCCAAAATGGCAAAAAATAGTGTTTTTTGGGTTTATAGTTGCCAAATTTCGAAAATTAAAATTATGTTAAAAAATCATCAGAATATATACTAAGGTCCAGAAGTAACCAAAAATATAAAAGGATTCTTACAGCTTTTACTTTCATTTTTTCTTGTTGCCAAATCTGGCAAAACCGTCTTAAAGATGATTGCCACTTCAGTTACACAAGACAGAAACAAACACACAAAGACTGGATGGTAGTACTAAACCTCCACCGAAGCACCTTGCCTGGGTTACTTTGGTGGTTGGTATTTGGTACTTGTTCAACAAAAAGCTCTTGAAAGGCATTGCAACTTTGTAAAGAACATGCAGAACATTGCATTTAATACTCGAAGTCCATTATTGGCCTTCTATCAGGATTCAGGACTGAGTTCTCATGGGGGCCCTTACTGCCTTGAACATGCATGTATTGAGGGGAGGTGTTACTTCCTTATAGGCAAATATTTCCCTTGTTTTTCCGACTGAGAAGACATTATGTATCCTGGAATGGTCAATCCCCTGCCCACTATGTTGGGTAAGGTGCTAGGCAAGCCTGTTAGGGCAAGCTAGGTGATGCAGGGAACATAATTAGCAAGTGTGAGACCATTCCCTGAGATTACAGTCTGGGGTGGCAGATTCTACTTTTACTTTTGAAAATTCATGTTCAACAGAGATTTTAGTCACTGTTACAAGTGTACGGTTATCATCACCTGCAGATTATGTCAGATAATGTGGTCAAGAAATGACATAATCTGCTACCCCAGACCTTAATGCTACAGTTTTTTCTTCCTTCTTGGGTGGATGGATGTGAAATGAGGCACACCTTTTAAGGCCGTGTATCTAAATGCTGAAAGCTTTGAACGAGCTCATGAATGAAGGAAGCAATTTAGGACACATCTTTAGGGCCTTCATAACCAGTGGTCTTGTGAATGTTGCAAAACATTTGAATGGCCATTGTATTGAAATGGACATATGAAGGTACTGCAAAATATCAAAGACACTTTGGATTCAAAAAGACATGTGGGTTCCAATGCTAGTTTATTCATTTATTGACAAATCAAGTGGACTTTAGCCTTGATACAATATATGTAATAAAAATCCAATGCATTGATAATTTTCAAATTGTCCAGACCCCAAACTAATACCTTTCCCTAAGGTCAGTTTCATCATTAAACAATCCTGAAAATAGCGAAATTTTTTTTTGGTGAAAATATATGTTGTTGAAAATCATTACAGTTAACATAGGTGACACTCTGAATAATTTCACTACTCATATGGCAATATAATAGCAGATCATGAAAATGATAATAATTTTAAAATAACAGAACAAAGTGATTTTTTGAAAAGAGAATGATTATTTGGTTTGTCAATGTGGAAACTGACACTAGTCTCCAGTAGTTCACTTAAAACCAATTAGGCACTTGAATGATGAAACCCTGGAAAACTTTATAAAACAAAGCACCTAGCAAAGGGAGAAAGGAAGAACAAAGAGAGAGAGACTTAAATTTCAATGTCACCTACTTTGGCCTAAAATGTGAATGCAACCAATTTGATTCATTTTCTTCCAAACTATATATATATATAAATCATTACAGCTTCATTAGGTCTTGGGACTGGTGACCTCCCAAATGGCAAGGTTACAAAGACTAATAAATTTATTTTAGTACGTAGTTTTGGTGCTCATTGGTGCAGACTTTAGTAAGCATTATTGGTATTTTGTGACTATTTAAAAATAAAATAGTTTTAAAAATATTTTTGGTAGATATTTTTTGCAACTTTTTTTTTGTAATGATTTTTGTAGCTACTTTAAAACAGTAATCCAAAATTGTCCCTTTAACAAACTCCCTCATAATTGAGGGTGGCCATGGGTTTATAAGACTAGAAAAATGTGATTACAGGTGGGGCACCCCTGTTTGATGAGGGGTTTTTTTTTTTACAAACATAAAAAATATATATATATATACATTTTTTCCCCCAAATAACTTTGTGATGGGTGTGAGGTGTAAAAATTGAAACAAAATGCAGACATCAAAGCCCTTACCTCTGTTTGGTGATGGGCTTTTTGTGTGTTCATTTTCAAAAGTCTAGTATGTTTGGTAATCAGGTGCACATTGGTTGCACATGGGAGGATATGGGTTCAGAGGAGGTCCCAATATTTTTCAATACCCCTTATTTTGGGAGGTTTTATTTGGCTCATTTCAAATCCAAATGGAGGTCTATAAATGGCTATAGGGATGCCAAGTGAAGGGCTATTTTGACCCTTCAAATCTCTAGCACTAGAAGTGACAAGGGACTAAACACACACCCTTTAAAAGCTTAAGTGTTCACTCACTAGCTTATCTATCATATGCTGATTCTTTTTGTTAAATTTATTTTTTGAGTCAAAAAATGATGTTTTTTTTCAAAGAAACAAGGGTGTATGTGATAACATAAATAAAGGTCTCTAGGTTGCAAAAATTCACCACCAAAAAAAACGTTGTATATAACGTGTAACTAATATTGGATGAAGATACTTCAAGAAATTGACTGGATGGTTCCATTTTTGGCATTTTCCTAGACTTACAAATTATCAAACCATTTGGTCAAAAAAGTGGAAACGTTTTCGCACCCCGATTATTAAATTAATAATTTCCCATTTCTGTGGCACAAGGGGTTCTATTTTCAATACCCCAGGCTCCAAAAAAGTTAAATGTCAACACATGTGGCTTAGGGAATATATATATGTATATTGTATTGAGTTGAGGTCCATGACCATGTTTATGTAAAAGTGAGAAATTGTAAGAAAAGTGAAGTTGGATTTCTAAAACTTGTAGAGACCTCATATACAGTGATTTTTTTTAGGGACAGAATTTTGTCAGTTTTTCAACCAAAAAAATTGGAATTTTTTCTAGTTAGAATTTGACTAATTCTGCTAATTTATTGGAAAAAATTTACCAATTTTTATATCGAAAAAATGAAATAAATAAATAAATAACCAACCCTGCTCATATAGGCTTTGTGGACAAAATGGGATTTTTCAATAACAAAAAGGGAACATACATTTTGCCTGATATTCAGTATAGGAGAAGAGGGACTTTTCAATGGCAAGCTAGGGCCCAGATGGTTTAGACCAAGGGCACATGCCTGTGGTCCCAAGTACATAAAGCATCAGCAGAAAATTTCTGGTGTATTTTGAAGGCACGTTATTAAGTGGAATATTTCCTCCGCAAACGGGCCCAGTGTATTAATTTTTAAAAAATGCCCTGCCTCTTTTTTTCATTTTTGTTCTTAGATACCCCTTTTGGTTACCCTAGTCAAAATAACAAAAGGACTAAGCTGTGTCAAAGCTGTAGCCTATGTGAATAGCTTAGTTTTAGCCAAGGAAATAAGCTAGGGGACCTTAGGTGAAAAGCTTAACAAACCTATGAAGAAGTTTAACTGATGTTGGTAGCCTAAGGAACTTTTGTGAAATACTTGGGTAGCCTAGGGTCCAAATCACCTGGCCCTTGTGCAAAACTGCCCGTATCAAAAATTATTCTGATAAAAATTTGATAAATTGGGAAATTTAGTCAACAACAAAATCTGTTGGAACTGTTGTGAGAATCAAAAACCTATTTTCCAAGTTATGAGATTTTATGAAAGTGTAATTTTGCACAGGTATTAGGCTGGCAACGGTTTTCAGTGGACGGGAACTGGCAACGGCCAACGGTGCCAGCAAAACCCTGATAGTTGAGAACTAGAAGCCACGTTCCAAGTTTGCACGATAGTTTTGTATAGGGTAAGGCCCTGCTATCAAGGAATTACTCCGTGAGCACCGAAGGTGGAGCCCAAGGTCCCGGAAGTAATTCCCCGACAGCAGAGCCGTACCCTATATAACAACTTAGTTAATCAATGTTGCAATAACCGAGAGAATCATAGAAAATCTTTAATCTTTCGAAAAAAACACCCTCATGAGAGGACTCGCTTAGGGCAATCCACTGTAATGGTCAAATTCCTATATTTGAGATGCCTTACAAATACAATAAGAATTCTCTCCGAGATTGTTATGCATAATAGGAGAATTAAAATTTGAAGATTTGTTGGAACTGTTTAGGGAACTAAGAGAATTTATGAAAAGGGCAGTTTTTGCATGGCTTTGAGACTTGTCAAAACATGTCCCACATCCTATATAGTAAACGAACGATGGTCCCAACCAAATGAAGCTTCCCTTAAATCCGTGCGTTTGGTTGGCTTCCCCTCAATCCGTCCAGTCATCCATCCAGCTAGACTCATTGGTTCTGGGTATTTGAAAAATTTTCAGAATCAAAAGAATCATTGGGTTAGGGTATTTCATAAAAAGTAACAAAATCACAGAATCATTAAATAGTCAGAGTGGGAAATGCGAAGGACCGGCCGGGGGGAATCGACGGGTTAAAGAACCAGAGTGGGAAATGCGAAGGATCGGTCGGGGGGATCGACGAGTTAAACAACCGGAGTGGGAAATGCGAAGGACCGGCCGGGGGGAATCGACGGGTTAAATAATCGGAGTGGGAAATGCCAAGGACCGGCCGGGGGGGATCGACGGGTTAAAGAACCGGAGTGGGAAATGCTAAGGACCGAGCCCCCCTTTTTTTTTCCTTGCTCTCATTTTTTTCTTGGGCCATTTTTTTTCCTTGCTCTCACTTTCTTCTTGGGCCTTTTTTATCCTCTTTTTTTTCTTTTAGCAGCAATTGCAAAAATATAAAGAACCGCTGGGGAAAGA
>Ga0116227_10013528_pt1 | contig 12782 bp, 26 predicted proteins | sample S1TSphgellanicum_FD_89693 | JGI IMG/M metagenome (GOLD analysis project Ga0116227, IMG submission 89693) | Host-associated microbial communities from peat moss isolated from Minnesota, USA - S1T2_Fb - Sphagnum magellanicum MG | ecosystem: Host-associated > Plants > Peat moss > Unclassified... | reverse complement strand
GCTATTCGGTGACGGAAGAACTGGAGGCCTTTATGCCTCCGTGTAGTGTCTATAGCGTAAACCCCTCGCTGGCGGCTTTCTTACCGGCAAAGGACGCTTCAACGTCTTCGAGTTTAGCGCCGATGGTGTCGAGGATTTTTTCGACTTGTTCGGGCGTGTATTCGTAGTTGGCCTTGGCTGAGAGTTGTCCGATTTGGTTGAGGGCATCGAGTGTCTTGTTGACGCGTGCGACAGCGAGGCGTTTGAACTTGTCGGCCTTGGTTTCGTCGGCGGGTGTTGCGGTGCGAGGCATGATCCGTTTTCCTTGTGTTGGGATCGATTGGAGCCCTATTTATAGCGAATTAGTGTCCAGCTTGTCAACCTGATTATCAGGGAAAAACTTGGCCCCTCCGATGGTATGTTTGAAGTGGCCGGCTTTGTGGCAGAGATGGATTTCGCGATGGTAGCGAAGGTCGAAGGTTTTGCTTTCGCTCCACCAACCGCAGCGGCATTTGAAGAGTATGGGTTTATCGTTCATGATCCGTCACCTTTCCCGCCCCTAAAGTTACCTCTCGGAAGGCGGTTCAAAACGCGCCATTCCCGGCGCTCGTATTTATAGGCCGCGTCCTTTCCCATAAGTGTAATGAGTAGGACGCGGCCCGGCGGAATTACGTGCAAGTCTTCGTAGTAGTGGAGCCTTGGCGTAAGTTTGGGATTGTATCTGTTCACCATCCGTATAGCCAGTGGTTAAGCAATGTACCTATCGTAATACTCATTACACATACGATCCACGTGATCGGCTGCGCGGCTAATGGCCGGATCGTGTTGTACACTTTCGTGTCGGCTGCAAAGGTCAAGTACATCGGCTGTTCCTTTCATAAGTTTGAGCATGAACCTTAGCCGGCGTCTGTTACCAAGTAGTAAACAGACATACATCGCCCATCCGGTTGACGCAACAAACCAACAAATCGCTAGTTGCCAGTTCATCGGAATAGTATCCTTTCTGGTCTATCCGCGTGGTGACCGTCTGAGAGTGTTTCACCAAGACGGAAAATGCCGGTAATAGGAAAGCCCCAGAGCGATCCGGAGCCTTCGCTGTAGAAGAGGGGGACGTTGTCAGGTAGCGTTGCCAGCGCTGCCTTCAGTTGACCCACTGTCACTGGCTGAGCTTGTGACATCACCGTCTGATCCATTATCAGATGGTTTTTTCTCATCTCCAGATGAGCTTGTGTCAGTGACGGTTTTCGAGCCATAGCTAGTCCCTAGGATGAGGAAGCCGAGTGCGGCGATAACGCCTGCACCGATGAGGGCGGGGATTGATCTATTCAAAGGAAACTCTCCACGGGATAATTGCTATAGTATGTTTCGCCGTTTACCGTTATTAGCCAACGCCTATCACTGCCGCCGCCCATTTTCCAGATGGCATATTTAAGTTTTTCAAGGTCATCCCAAGTTGCGGCGATGGCTTTGGCGGTAGCCTCTTCAGACACTACTACGCGCTTGACCTTGTTATGAATATCATAAGAGACGACTTCATATGTCATCAAACATTCCCCTATTGGCCATCTTTAACAGAGCGGTAGCGGACCCTATCAGAAGATACGCTACCGTAAGCAGCGCTTGCGCCCGCTGATCGCCCGGATATTTGAGCGCCGTTTGCTCCAATTCCAAGCCTGTCTCTTGCAAGCTTTTCATCGCTGTCGCTATTGGTGTTGGTATCTCCGGCATGTTCAATTGTCCTATTCCAGTTCATGAAGAGATTGCCGTCTGGCTTATACATCTTGACGCTTAACAAAGCGTCACCATGCTGTTTGACGGCGCGATCCATGAAGCGTTTAGCGTCGGCTCGGCCTGGAATGTGAACGGAATATTCCGTGATATTCTCGCGGCTCTGGATGAGTGTTGTGACTTTCCAATAGCGCACGGTTCTACTCGTCTATAAGGGTTAGGACGACTTCGTCGTCTTGGGTTTTGGGAGGCCATGCGAGATAGGCACGGACCGCGCCATATTCGCCCGCTTCATATTCAACAATTAGCGCTTTTTTCTTGGCGTTGCCCCAATCTCCGTCACCAATACCAGTGACGAGAGCTCCAGCAACTTCGTCAACCGTTTGCATAGCCACATATTCCGGCTCCGGCACGTCATCCCAATGCACAAGAATGTCTTGCAAAACGGCCGTCGTATTACGCACCTGATATTGCACGGTGTTGAACACATTTAGCAGGTGTTCGATACCAGCTTGTGCGCCGCGCATTGGCACGGACTGTTCCTCTGCCGCCTTTTGGAGGGTTTGAAGCGCCTTCGTGAGTTGGAGCTTCATGGTTTGCCGATCCATAATTTTCTGATCCGATTTTTGTTGACCCAATTTCCAAGACGAGTGTACATGGTCATGCGATTTTCGCAACGGATTTTTGGAGATGACAAAATGAGTGAAGCTACTGAAGCGGCCCGCGACGTCTCGGTTTTGACGAAAATGTCAATTTCGACCATGAAGTGCCAGCCGGTGCAGGCGAAGCTGCTGGAGCGGGATGTTCCGTTGGCGCGGATCATGGGCGCGGCGCGCGGGATCAAGGTGACAGAGGGGAAGGGCGGCGATGCGACGTATGCTCTGACTGGAAATTTCTTTGGTCGGAATATTCAGTCCGGGGAGGACTATCAGAGCGCGGTCCTGTATCTCCCGGGCGGGGTGCAAGAGTTGATCTTGGGACCGCTGGATGATGCGTTGTCCGGAACGCCGGGCCAGCCAGCGGACCCCAACGCTGTCGTGACCTTCGCCTTCGACATCTATAGCTTCCCGGCTCCAAACCCGGCTGGCTATAGCTATCGTGCGGTAGACATCGCTGCTGCGAAGCGCATCAATCCTATCCAAGGCTTGATGGACGAGATCAGCGCGACGCGGGCTCTTCCGAGCCCAGTTACGGCCATCGAGCACAAAAAGTAGGCGTCACAGACGCCTTTTGACATTATGACGTGGAAACCTAGGTCCACGACTGTTAAGCCCGTAGCCAGAAAGGCTGCGGGCTTTCAGCCGCCCAAACCCAAACGCGCTAAGCGTCATAAGCCCCCAGTGGCAATGTCGGACGAACAGCGCGCGGCAAAATCCCTGGCGGAGGAAACGGCGCGCTATAAGAAAAGGTTTGCCGAGAGGTATAGCCTCGCCAAGCCAGTGTCTCAAGAACAGTTTCGATACCTTGCGAATATATTAGGAGTGCAGCGCTATAGCCAGCTAATAGCGTTTGTCGAATGGAGCAATCAAGTTCCTTGCGGAGCCGGAAGCCGTACACCCAAACGGGGGAAAGTCTTCCTGTCACGTATCTTTTGGGGACGTGCAATTGATATGGCGTTGAAGGGGTATTGTGACTTGTGGTCATGTGAGGACCTTGCGGCGGTTGCTATGGGATATGAGGATTACAATGAAATGTTAAAGGCCCAGATTGCTCCGGGCCTTTTTGACTAAGAGTATTCAGCAAACCAAACGGCAAGGCTGTTACCTTGAAAACGCCACTCTTTGCCGATTCTTTCTGGATTTTCTATGCACACCCCCAAAGCTGTATAGACAGGACGTTCCATATTATAGTTTCGGCGAGTAATGCTATCCGCGTGATAGTGAACCTTTACATTCGAAAGGATGAAACGCGCACCATAAAAATGAATGATCATACCTTCTGCGAACTGGCTGCTATCAATTCTTTTGAGTGTCATGTCCGTGTCTCCTGATCCGATAGGAGCATACTACACGCACAAACATTAATGGCAAGTTACCCGATCCCAAATAACCGCTTAAAAAGCTCAATAGCATCTGCCGTAAAGAACCGCGATGCAGCCCCTAGCGCGACAATGACAGCCGCCGCTATTTTCAGGTTAGTGTTGAGTTTGTCCATAGACTTCTGGAGGCCATCCACCTTAGCCTCCAGCGGTTCAAGCTTAGCGTTTATGTCTTTGATGTCACGTTCCACCCACCTAAAACGCCAAGCGTTAGGCGTGGTTCCAACATCGTCGCCGTCGTCAATCGTTCCACGTCGCTGACTTGTCACTAACTAATTCCTAGGCTTACCCTCAATCACTCGGCGTATGCCCCTGGACTGTGTGGCCCATTTAAGAAAAGACTTAGGGGACTTATGACGATCAATGGTCCGCTTAGGCGGTTTCTTTTTACGTTTGCCGAAGGTCATAAGTCACCCTTTAATAGAAGCCTAGGTTTATGCGGGAGCGGCGTTTATTGATACCGCTCCCGTACAATTCCACAAGCAATAAGACTTCGCTCTCAGTTAGCGGTGGGCGGCTTGGTGGCAACGATGCTTTCTAGCACCTGTTCGCCGGCCGTTTCGAACTGGCCGAGAATTTCCTTGCCGATGCTGGAGCCAGCGGGCGCGGGAGCCGATAGGTCGGCGAGCAGTTCGGGAATGAGTACGCCCAGTTGGGAAACGGACGACTGTAGTACGGTTCCCTCAAGCGTCTGGACTGGGTTGGCCACGGCTGTAGCGGTGGAAACCGTAGTCGTGTCGCTTGTCGTCGGGCCGGTGACGACAGTAACAGTCGCCGGGGCAGGCGTCGTTGCAGCGGCTTGCTTGATCGTCTGGGCCGCTTGATTGACGCCTTCGGCCGTCGAGATAAGGCCGTCACCGACCTTTTCGATTTCTTGGGCGGCGGCGGCTGGAATGGGAGCATATTGTAGAAGTCCCTTAATGACGTTGCCGGCGAGGTTGAGCGCGGACGAGTGCGCTTCAAGGAAGCCCCCGACTTCGCCAAGATCGCCAGTGATAGCGCCGAGAATACCGCTAGACATTGTTTTAGTCTCCTGTTTGACGGGAGCGCTCCCGCCGGGTTGATCCGTCTCCCTAGGGAGTTCGGAAATGATAGCAGCTAGAGAAGCAGCATATTTGGGGTTGGTCGAGTACCCGGAAGCTTGTAGCGCGCTGAGTTGAGCGCTAAGGCTACGCGCATTCTGGAGCTTGCGATAGCGTTTGTTGTGGGTGATGAAGTACGCATAGCCTTCAAAGCTCTCTTCCATGGATACATACGAATTAAAGCGGGACGAAACCGGCGTGAGCTTCCCCGCAATAAATTCGTGTGCGGGAAGTGTAATGCCACCATCGGTCGCCTTAATACCGAAAAAATTGTTGCCCGGCGCGTGTATGCCCCATCCCGTCTCAAGTATACATTGAGCCGCAATAATTTGGGGAAGGACACCACATTTATTTGCCGCGATGATGCAATCAGGCCAAATCTTATTGTAGAAGGCATTTTGCGATCCGTTCATGCGACACTCGCGGCGGCGCGAACGCCACTCTGGACCGTCTTGCTGTTAGAGGCAAGAATGAAAATGCCGGCGGCGAGAAGGATGATCCCGACGATTGCGAAGCCGCCACGCGCGAAGGCGTTTTCAATGCCGCCTTCGATGCCGCTTAAGAAGCTGTTCCACCAATTGATGATCGGCGCGAAAAGCCCGGTAGCTCCGCCAGGGGTGGCGGCCGTTCCTGAGGAAGTTGACGTGCCCGATCCGACGCCAATAAGCGCCTCACCTTGCGACAGAAGACTTTCCGCGCCTGAGACTATAGTATTGTTTCCGGTTAGACCTAGCTGGGCGATAGCGTTTGTCCCTCTAGTAATATCCCCGGTCGTCTCGGCTCCAGCGGCGGGGCGCTCGAATAGACTAATGAAGCTAGAGAGTGCTGACTGCGGTGAACTTGCCGAAGCAATGGTAGCGCCCCCATTATTTGGAAGCTCTTGAGCAACGTAGGCAAGTTGTTGCTCATACGTAGGGCTCGATCCATATTCACTGAAGAGACCGCTTTGTCTAGAGCCCAGCGCTTGCTCAATGCCATACGCACCGCTCGAAGGATTGACCGCGTTAGGATTTAGACCACTTTCCGCATAAAGACCGCCGGCAATGCCGGCGGCTGCATTACTGTCATATCCCTGGCCTAGAAAATAGTTATAGGCTTCCGTCAAAGGGTCCATAGCTATTGACCAAAGGTCCCTCCGGCAAACGGAGTAGGCGTAGCATTGCTAACAAACACACCTTCGCTATAACCAAGCGAATTGTATTCAGCGTTGATCAACGCTTGCGCGGTTGTAGCAACCGATTGCTCTAGAGTATTAAAGACAGACGAGAAGTCGGGCGGCTGGATCACATAGGTAGTGGTCCCTCCGCCGCCATCGCAACCGCAAGAGCAATTGGCCGGTGTCAGGCTGCTAATCGGGTTGCCACTGCCAGGGTTGATAATCTGGAGTGGGTTAGCGAGCGCCGGATAGTTATAGACGGCCGAAGGGAAAGTAACAGGGCCATAGTTTGAAACCGTGCCAGGAATGTCAAAGACGTATTGCGGCGCTTGTTGCGCGGGACTGGGCGTCGTCGCGGCGACGGACTGCCCGGCAACGGCTTGTGCATTATTCAGCCACAGCCATAGCAGTAACGCGATAATGATAACCGCGCCTACTATGAAAGCGTCCCTGTGAAATTCCTTGTCAGTCATGGCAACCCTATTAGGATTTCTTGACGATAGGGAGCTTGACTTGGTTTTTCTTACCGAAGTTGACGCGGTTAGACATAGGCGTGAGTTGCACCGGCATGGCGTGCGCGATGGTCCCGACCGGCGTGAACTTCAACACCGGCATGACGTTCTGCAATTGCCGATTAGGCGATTGCGTGTTCGCCGAGCCGGGCGTGGAAAGGGACAGCGGAAACTTTGTGAGTGGGTTCACGTAGGCCATTAGAAGATTGCTCCCAAAATGCCACCAATGAGGCCATTGGTGGATTGTGTCTTAGCAACGCTCGCCTCTTGTCCGGCGATATAGTCTTGCTCGTTCGCGGCGATCTGCGATTGAGCGATGGTGACGTTACCTTGGATGCCGGCAAGGCCAAGCTCTGTCTGAGAGGTCAGGCTAGCATCGTACTCGCCCGCACTGATCTGTGCCATACTTACGGCCGCATTAGTTTGAGTGATGTTCGCTTGCAGACTGTCTTGCGAGTTGATCGCGTACTCTTGTTCTTGCAGCAAAGCTTGCTGCTGCGCCGTTGCCGTCGCATTGTTGTTGGAATTGATGTCTACTTGCGTTTGCAGTTGCTCTTGGTTCATTTGTTGCTGCGCGTTGACTGTATACTCAGTCAACGCTGTTTGTGAGCCAAGTTGATCTTGCGCGGTTGTAAGTTGGTCCGCAAGTTGTGTCAAGGCGACATTGTAGGATTGGTTATCCTCCGCGCCCTGCAATTGTTGTTGTTGCTGCAAATAAGCCAATTGAAACTGATCCTGATTGGCGGCGGCCGTCAACTGATCTTGGTTCGTTTGCTCTTGCTCAGCCGCTGCAACTTCAGCATCGGTAGGCTGGCTAGACGACGACGTGGAGGCGCTCGCCGAGCTTCCGCCATTCATGACGAGCCACACCGCACCGACAATAACAATCGCGATAGCCGCGCTCGTTACCGGATGCTTCTTAATAATGCTGAAGTTAAATTTCATGCCTCCACTCCGTTACGGCATGCTTCAAGAGTAGTCATGTTATATTTGTCCGCCGCTACCAGAGTTGCCACCACTATTCGTTGTGACGTTGACAAGACCAAGCGTATCGAATTGTCCGGTTAGTTCGGAACCGCGTCCCGTCACGCTAACCGGCGTCCATTGTTGCGGGAACACGTAGTTAGGGGCGATAGGATTGAGATTGCGCCGATACAGCTGTCCACCGCCAGCCGCCGGTTGAATAGGACGCCTATACGGTCCGAAGACTGTAAAGCCGTCGCTGAACATGCCAAACAGACGTGCGCGACCGAAATTGTTCCTAGGACTAGGAGCAACCGGCGCTTGGGACTGAGTATTCAGCCAAGTCCAGACAGAGCGCTTCATGGCGTCAATCCTTAGCCGAGAACCCCGGCGTAAGAGTAAGAGGGGTTGGAGAAGCCGCCCGTTGCGGTGATCGGCGAAACGGCCGTCCCCAGAGCTTGGCTAAATCCAACAAAGAGGTTCTGTTCCACGGACGCGGTATTCGCATTCTTGGACAGAACAACGGCAACCGTGGCCACGCCAATAATGGCGACAAGCACAGTTGTCAGCGCCGTAGTGATGTCGTTCATAATTGGCTATCCTGAAGTTAAAGCCGGCAGTGGTGAGAAGGTGACGTTACCAGTATTTAGAGAAGAGTTGTTAACACTGGTCGAGCCGCCCGGCAGATTGAAGGCGCTTTCAAGGTTGGCGATGAACCCGCCGCCCGGATTGGTTCCCGTCTTATTGTCATCTAAGAAAATGACGATAATAACGAGCGCCATAAATGCCCAACTAATGGGCTTCAGTCCGGGTATGTAACCAATAGCGCCGATAGCGATGATAGCGAGTAGCCATGGGCCAAAGCTTCCTGACTGTGCTGGATTGATATCATTCTTTAGAAGACTGATAAGCCCGTCGCCTGCACCCGTAGAACTATCGTTCACCGTGCCGCGAATAGCGGCAATGAGAAAGACAGCGCCAATAAGGATAAAGGCTAGTGGCAAGTTACAATCCCACAACTTTTAGATACTTTGGTAACTCACCCTTCGTTGTGATAAAAATGAAGAAGAGCACCAAAATAACCGCCGCCAGAAAGTCAGTCTGGCTCATGACTACAGACTATTGATAAGCGGGATGCTGGAGCCGTACTTATAGCCAATGATAATGGCCAGGACGATTGCAATCAGCCCGACGAGTGAGAACAGGGAAGCGCGCATAGTAAGTCCTTTCTATAGTTCTGTTACGTGGCGCATAACGCCCCACCAAGCAAACGCCAGGGTGGCGATTAGGATGGTAGTGAGAACCACATCTAACAAATCCATCGGCGACGTAATGGGCGCGAGCGCCCACGTCTGTAGCCGAGTGATAAAGCCGGGGTTGTCACTGCTATCCACTTTGCAATCATTCCTACGTCTGAAGAACGCCCTCGCCGCCTTTGCAGACAGCGAGGGTTGAGTTCAATAGGCCGTCGTACCTTACGACGCGGCGAGCGACTGAGCGCCCGACACTTGCGTTTGTTGCGCGAAGTATTCGACACCAACGAGAAGCGTCGCGCCGTTGGCGATATTGCTGTTCGGATTGAAGTTCAGGTTCATGTTGCCGAACTGGTTGGTATTAATGGGCTGGTTGCGGTGATCAAAGTAGTATAGACCCTTGGGAGGATCACTCATAAACTGTTGTCGAGCCATGAGCGCCGAGATTTGCGGCGTATACTTGAACAGGTTAGTGTTGTTCGCCGAAGTCAACGCAATATAGTTGATTTCAGAACCCGCGTTGAGAGTGCCCGCGTTGTCGAGAACAGCGACCGTAGACATGTAGTTGCGGAAATTCGCGTAACCGTACGGGAAGTCCTGCCCGCTAACCAAGCCGGTGAGCGAGGTTTGCAGCAAGCAGTATTGGTTATTCAAGTCCATCAGTGGGAGAACAACTGTCGTGGAACCGTTTACGGTCTGAGTAGGCAGTTGATCATAATAGACTTGATAGACTGTGATAGTGACGTTGCCATTCCACGCGCCCGCCGCGCCGCTGTAAACGGCTTGGGTGGCGTCACCCGAAGCCGAAACCGGGTTCTGGTTGATGGTCAGTTGCAGGTTCATGGTGGCGTTGGTCACGGCCGCATAGATCGCGCCGCGCAAGTCACTGGCGCTATACGCCAGCGGGACGTAATAGATTTCGCGGACGTTCGCGTTGCCAGAACCGGCAATCGTGTTGGGAGCGGTGCGGACGCTCCAGTTCGGTGTGACCAGATTGGTGTTCGCGAACGAAGTGTTATAGGCGGTCCAGTCTTCCGGAACATTGGGCTGATAAGCGCCGCCCCAAATCCAGCCTTGCTTGGCGCTGTTAACGAACGACATATGCCACCCAGTCGTGTTGTGGCGAATGTAGTTCGAAAGGTCCGAGAACTGAATATTAGACAGGACGTTAGACACGCCAAATTCAGTGCGGGCCAGAGCGGTTCCGGTCGAAGCGGCGATGTTGCCATCCACCTCAACAATGAAACCTTGAATAAGGCCGACGTTCTGCGGCGCAATATTCAGGATGTTCTGGTTGTCGGGGTTGACCGCGTTCGAATAGATTTGTTGAACGCGTTTCACGCCATAAGCGATAACCGCCTGACGAGCGGCCATGTTTTGCTGTACAGCGGCCTGATAGGCTTGCGCAGCGGTCATTCCAGTAGCAGCGGCCATATCAGCCTACTCCGTTTTGTTGCGATTGTTGATAGCGCATTATGGCGTCCACAAGGACACACATGAGGATAAACACGAAAGCAACGAGCAGCCAGTTTAGCGGATGCCCGATGATCTCAAGGTTTATGGGGTTCCAACTATCCATTGGAAGTATTGCCCGCGATCATATGAGCGCCTTGGGCCAATAACACTAGGACTAAACTGATTACCGCGATCATCACACCTATGGTGATGACGTTGGTGAACTTCCATGTAAGAATGGTATCGCCCATTATACCAGCGTCCTAGTGTTGCTCGCGCGATCACCAAGGGTGCTAGGACGCGGATCGTACAACCGAAGCGTTTCCGCTTCGGAAGGTACGGGCCGCATGATGGCCCCTTGATCCGATCCAACATCGTACCAGTAACTATAATACCGGTCAAGCTGGTCCGGATTGTAACCGGGCGCGAATTTTCGAACCTTCATGACGTCATCTTGATTGCGCAAGTCAAATATCATGAAGTAATCACCTTCCGACAATGAGTATATATCCACCCATGCCGGGCGTTGCATACAATAGATCATCGGTATCTTAAGCTCTCGGCCCTGGGTCAACAGTCTTCGATAACCCATGTTGCGGGTTCCAAGGTCCAATACTTCGTCAAAGTACATTCCATGGTTGCCGTCCAAGTATACTCGCTTCAAATACTGTAAAACCGCCGCGTCGTCGTCACCGGGCATCGGTGAGATCACGTAAAGGCCCGGCTTCGTCGGCGGCTTTTTGTTTACGTCAACCTCTTTCGCGCCGAGCTTATTGACGAAACGAGCGCGCTTCGGGTTGTAGATCGTAATCGGCATGTTTGCCCATGTGCTATTCTTCAACACGCCAAGCAAGTAGATACCGCCGCGCGTCTTGCCGGTCCCAGTTCTACCGATAACGGCAACCCGTTTCGTGTTGTCAGGGACTTGCAAAGTCAATTTGGCGGTCCCTTAAAGCTTCCGCGTTGTAATCCATCAATGCCGAATGTAGCGTCGATGTTAGTTGAAGGCTCGCCGCCATTAATAGTAGTGACAGCGCCAGTAATATCATGGCCTGCATTGGTCCTGATAGGGCCAACCACTGGAGCCGCAACCGGCGTCTTTCCTTTGGTTTCAGCATTGCGCTTCGCCTTTTCTTCCGCAAGACGCATTCGAACCATCGCGATGCGCGGACCATAGACATAGGACGCCGCGCCGGCTAGCTCCATCCATGCCATAACCTTTGGATCAATCTCGACGCCATACATAGACAGTATTTCCGACATCGGACGCGCTAACATATTCGCTTCGTTGTCGGACAATTCCAGTTCTGGCGTCTGTGTCAGACCACCTACGGCCATGTGTGCGAACGCCAGAAAGCGGGATAGACTGTCTACACGTACTTTCTCTTTGCGCGCCGGCTTACCGGCGCTTCCGCTACCGGCTCGGCGACCACGCTTACGGCGCTGACTTCCGTCCGCGTTATAGACTGGTTGTCCGTCTCTATAGACGTATCCGTCATCACCTCCACCGGCTCCACTATCTCCAGTGTCTCCGCTTCCGGTTCCGAGTTCGCTTGCGAAGAGATCGCCCCAGCTTCCGCCGCTTGAGCCGCTTCCGCTGCTTCCGTCGCCACTGTCGCCGCTTCCACTGACACTGCTGTCAGTGACGCTATCGTCGCTTCCTGCGCTTCTACTCTCTCGCGAAGCATCCTTATTTCGCTTCCAAGCCATTCAATTGATCCTTCCTGGGAGGCAACCGCCACCACGGTTTCATTTACAGTATCCGCAAGTAGTTCTGTCGCTACGGCATTGTCTATTACGGCCGTAATTACAGCATCGCTAGGCGTCTGGCCTTCCAATGTATCCGCTGATTGCGGGCTTACCGTCACGTTGACGTCGCTCATTTTCTGCCTCTATCAATAACAGTTGATTGTGCTCGATCCTCGCAAGTGTCGCGTCTATTTCCTTGGACTTCTTAAAGAACATTAAGACGCCTTCAGTTATCTTTTCTTTTGTCAGTCCCGTGTGACTTAGGACGTGATCAACAACGCTGTTTAGTAATCTTTCAGCCATATCCATTTTGTGATCCTTACGTGCCAGTGTATCCAAAGATTTTGGCCCTAACCGTGCCCGTGGTTAGTGTGCCAGGAAGGTGAAACGCAATCTGGTCATTACTTACACCTAGTGTAATGGGATTGATGCCTAGCTCCATGCGCGTGATACATAGGTCATATCCAAGCGCCGTCCCTGGCACATAGAAATCGACGTTTACCAGTGTTGCGCTGTTACCGTATCTTTCAATAACCGCGTTCAAGGTTCCGCCGCCTGTTAGTGTCGCGTCACCGCTCAGATAAATTTCCCACCCGGTCATATACCATTTGTTTGATCCGCTATTGGCCGTAACAGCCAGACCGGTGTTGGCGTTGAAGTAAATCACTTCGGATGTTGGCGTAACGGTCAGACCGCCACCCCCACCACCAGAAAAGGAAGCGACAGCCAGTTCGGAATGCGCCGGCTCCGCAGGTCTGTGACGGTTGCCATCACAGCTACGATCACGGTTGGCCACCAGGCAACTGAATGCATTCTCGCTCCTGTTTCCCATCGCTTGCACACAGGGAACATCGGTGTGAAAGCAAT
>Ga0116227_10013527_pt1 | contig 12784 bp, 10 predicted proteins | sample S1TSphgellanicum_FD_89693 | JGI IMG/M metagenome (GOLD analysis project Ga0116227, IMG submission 89693) | Host-associated microbial communities from peat moss isolated from Minnesota, USA - S1T2_Fb - Sphagnum magellanicum MG | ecosystem: Host-associated > Plants > Peat moss > Unclassified... | reverse complement strand
CGACGATCGACGCGGTATCGGTGACGGGCGGCCATCTCGGCGCCGGCCTCGGCGTCGTCGAGCTCAGCGTGGCGCTCCACTACGTTTTTCAGACCCCCCGCGACCGGGTGATCTGGGACGTGGGCCACCAGGCCTATCCGCACAAGATCCTGACCGGCCGCCGCGACCGCATCCGCACGCTGCGCCAAGGCGGGGGCCTGTCCGGCTTCACCAAGCGCTCGGAGAGCGAATACGACCCCTTCGGCGCGGCCCATGCGGCGACGTCGATCTCCGCGGCGCTCGGCTTCGCGGCGGCGCGCGATCAACGCGGCGGCGACAACAAGGTCGTGGCGGTGATCGGCGACGGCTCGATGAGCGCCGGCATGGCCTATGAGGCGATGAACAACGCCGCAGAGACCACCAAGCAGCTGATCGTCATCCTGAACGATAATGACATGTCCATCGCGCCGCCCGTCGGCGGCATGAGCGCCTATCTGGCCGGCCTAGCGTCGGGCGGCGCCTATCGCACCATCCGTCGCTTCGGCAAGACCGTCGCCGACCATCTGCCCCGTCCCTTCAAGGAGGCGGCCCGCAAGGCCGAGGAGTATGGCCGCGGCATGGTCACCGGCGGCACCTTCTTTGAGGAGCTGGGCTTCTATTATGTCGGCCCCATCGACGGCCATAACCTCGAGCAGCTGGTGCCGATCCTGAAAAACGTGCGCGACATCACCGATCAGCCGGTGGTCGTCCACGTCGTGACCCAGAAGGGCAAGGGCTACGCGCCCGCCGAAAACTCGGCCGACAAGCAGCACGCCGTGGTGAAGTTCGATGTGGTCACCGGTGTTCAGGCCAAGACCAAGGCCAATGCGCCGAGCTACACCAAGGTGTTTGGCAGCGAACTGATCAAGCACGCCGAGCGCGATGATCGGATCGTGGCGATCACCGCGGCCATGCCGTCTGGCACGGGGCTCGACATCTTCGGCCAGCGCTTCCCGGAGCGGACGTTCGATGTCGGCATCGCCGAGCAGCACGCCGTCACCTTCGCCGCCGGCATGGCCGCCGATGGGATGAAGCCGTTCGCGGCCATATACTCCACTTTCCTGCAGCGCGGCTATGATCAGGTCGTCCACGATGTGGCGATCCAGAAGCTGCCCGTTCGCTTCGCTATCGACCGGGCCGGTCTGGTCGGGGCCGATGGGGCGACCCACGCCGGCTCCTTCGACATCGGTTTCATGGGCGCCCTGCCGCACATGGTTCTGATGGCGGCCGCCGATGAGGCCGAGCTGGCGGCCATGGTGGCGACCGCGGTCGCCATCGACGACCGGCCGTCGGCCTTCCGCTATCCCCGCGGCGACGGCACGGGCGTGGCGATCCCCGATTTCGCCGAGCCCCTGGAGATCGGCCGCGGACGGATCGTGCGCGAAGGCACGGCGCTGGCGCTCCTGTCCTTCGGTACGCGTCTGGGCGAATGCCTGGAAGCCGCTGACCTGCTGGCTGCGCGCGGCTTGTCGGCGACCGTCGCCGACGCCCGCTTCGCCAAGCCGCTCGACGTCGATCTGATTCTGCGGCTGGCTCGCGAGCATGAGGCGCTGATCCTGATCGAGGAGGGCGCCATGGGCGGCTTCGGCGCCTTTGTGCTGCAACTCTTGGCCGAAAAGGGCGCGCTGGACCGGGGCTTACGAGTCCGCAGTCTGGTCCTGCCCGATATCTTCCAGGACCAGGACAAGCCCGAGCTGATGTACGCGGCCGCTGGCCTGAATGCAGACGGCATCATCGGCGTCGCGCTCGACGTGCTGGGGCTGAACCGGCCAGCGGCGGGGGGCTTGCGGGCGTAAGGACTGCGTTTTCCGCCCGGCTGACGCTATTTTTTTCCCTCTCCCCCGGACTTGTTCCCATAGGCGCTAAAATAAGAAAATGCCCGTCTCTTCCGTCTTGCCCGGAACAAGTTCGGGCAAGACGGAAGAGACGGGCGGAGTCTTATAATGGAACCCGCCGGCCTCCACCCTAAAACGGCGAATACTGCGCCGCCAGGTCGTTGGCGGTGGGGGATTTTTGGATTCGGGTCAGCTGGCCCTTGCCGCCATATTCGATCCGCGCCTGGGCGATCTGAGAGTTGCTGATGGTGTTGGTCGAGGTGATGTCCTGGGGCCGCACGATGCCTGCGATCGCCACGCGCCGCATTTCGTTGTTCACCAGCACTTCCTGATCGCCTTCGATGGTCAGGTTGCCGTTGGGCAGTACGCTGGTGATCACGGCGGAGATGACGGTGTTGATAGTCTCCGACCGGTTGACCGATCCCTTGCCGTCGGACGCCAGCGCTGAGCTGGAATTGATCAGGTTCGACGTACTGAGGCCGGGCAGGGCGTGCAGCAGGATGGTCTCCAGGCCGAACAGATTGCTGAAGCCGGCTTGCGCGGACGATGTTCGGTTCGCGACGGTTTCATTGGCCAGCTGCGCCGTGTCGGCGATCTGGACCGACACCTGCAAGATATCGCCCACCTTCGCCGCCCGCTGATCGTTGAAGAAGTTGCGCGAGCCGTTGCGCCAAAGCGAGTTTGCCGATGCGGCGCGGTTCGATGATTCGTCTCTTTGTCCAATGCCCGGGCCGCTCTTGGCGACGAGGGGCGCCGGATAGCTGATGGGGCTCAAGGTCGGCGTATTGGTGGCGGCGTTGATACTGCCGCAGGCCGCCAGGGGCAGCAGGGCGATGATCAGGACCGGTAAAGCGCGCGATGACATCGGTTGGGCCTCTTTACTTTGGGTACGGGGTTAGGCTTGAGCGCAGGGGTCAATTCAGAGCGGCGGTGTGCAGGGTGGGCGCCAGCATCGAGGCTTTCAGGGCGTCGGCGGCGGGGCCGACGACAGCGCGCCCCGGCGCGCTGGCGACCGCTTCGATGGTCTTGTTGGACGTGGTGTTGGTGACCTCGACCGTGTCGCCCAAGCTCGCGTCGGTCTTGGCCTTGGCTTCGAGGGTCAGGACGATGCCGTCGTTCTCATAGGCGACCTCGACCGAATCGCCGGCGTGGATCAGCTTTGGACTGGTGAGATCGTAGGTTTCCACGGGGGCGCCCGCGCGGACGGGGTGGCGGGCCGCTTTGCCGATCACCAGCGCTGGCGTGTCCACGCTGTCGCCGGTGGCCACAGCGTCTGCGCTCCATTGCAGGTCCGCCGCGCCCAAGATTTCGCCCGCGGCGAGGTTGCGGGCGTAGACAAGGGTGCGTTGCTGATCTGCATCCTCGCGCAGAGACCTGTGCGAGGCGTGCGTCATCGCATGCGCGCTGGCGCTGCGTGCGGGGGGGGCCAGCGTCGGTAGAGACGCAACAGTGATGTGCGCCAGGCCGCGGCTGTTGCTCCAGTCCAGCCCTTCGCGGCTGGCCAGCATCTGGATTTCCGACGCTTCCAAAACAGCGTCCAGCCCAGCGGGCGGCGCGCGGATGACGACGACCTTGGCGGCCGTCTCGGTGGCGTTTTCGAACAGGTCGCCCAAGGTGATGTAGCCGCGCGCCACCGGATGCGAGCGCAACTCCACCGGCTGCCCCGCCAGGGCGATGGCCGGCGCGCTGAGGAGCGATAGCGCCAAGGCTAAGCCTCGTAAATGCTGACCCTTGCGCCTCTTCTCCTCCCCCGCTTCGCAGGGGAGGAGAAGAGGCGGCGTTAGGCTCACGACGGTCCGACGTCGAAAGCCGCGCCAAATGGGCGAAGAGGCGGCGCGCATCACGGCCTCACGACTTCATCTGATTGGTGCTTTGCAGCATCTGGTCGGCGGTGGTGATGACTTTCGAATTCATCTCATAGGCGCGCTGGGCGATGATCAGGTTGCTGATCTCGGTCACCGAGTCGACGTTTGAGGCTTCCGTGTAGCCCTGCTGGATAGAGCCGAAGCCGGTGTTGGTCGGCGTTCCCGTAACCGGGGCGCCCGAGGAGCCGCTTTGCAGGAAGAGGTTGGAGCCCGTAGCTTCCAAGCCGGCTGGGTTGGCGAAGTTGGCGAGCTGGAGTTGACCCACTTGGGAAGTCGCGGCCTGGCCGGGCAGTGTGATCTGAACCTGCCCGGATGTGGAGACGGTGACCGATGTCGCCGTTTGGGGAATGGTGACCTGGGGCAGCACAGTATAGCCGTCGCTGGTCACCAGCACGCCAGTGCTGCTCAGCGAGAAATTGCCGGCGCGGGTATAGGCGGTCTCGCCCGAGGGCAGCAGCACTTGAAAGTAACCGGCGCCGTTGACGGCCATGTCGAGCTGGTTGCCGGTATTGGTCAACGTGCCTTGCAGCGTGATGCGATAGATAGAAGATGTGGCGACACCGGCGCCAAGCTGTATCCCGGTCGGAATGATTGTGCCTGAGTCCGAAGATTGGGCGCCCGGACGTTTGACGTCCTCGTAAAGCAAATCCTCGAAGTTGGCCTCCTGTCTTTTGTATCCGATCGTGTTCATGTTGGCGATGTTGTTCGATATCACATCGACATTGGTTTCTTGAGCCGCCATGCCGGTGGCCGCAATATTGAGCGCTCTCATGCTTTATTCCTCAACTGATCGGCTAGATCGCTCATTGTTGGAGTTGGCCGAGCGCATCGACGGCTTTGCTGGATAGGTCTTGGGTCGAGCTCATGATGTCCTGCATCCGGTCATAGGCGCGGCTGATGGCGATCAGGCTCGTCACTTCTTTCACCGGCTGGACGTTGGAGTGCTCGATCATGCCCTGCATCATCGGGGTGGTGGTGACCGGCACCGGGGGCTGACCGCTGGTTTCGGCATATTGATTGCCCCCCTGTTTGGAGAGGGCGGACAGGTTGGCGAACTGAACCACGCCGATCTTGGCGATTTGGGTGGATTGACCGTTGGCGCTCTGGCTGACGCTGCCGTCCTTGGCGATCATAACCTGACCCTGTTGGGGATTGACCACGATGGGCGTCCCGGCGTTGCTCAGCACCGGCTCTCCCCGCTGGTCGACGATCTGATTTTGCGGGTCCAGCGTGAAGCGGCCGTCGCGGGTGTAGCGGGGGCCGTTCGCCGTCTGGACGGTAAAGAAGCCCGGACCTTGGAGCGCGACATCCAGCGGGTTGCCGGTCTGGCTGAGCTCGCCCTGGCCAAAGTCGCGCGCGACGCCGGTGTCGAGCACATAGTTGACTGGCGACAGGTTGGACGGGGACTTGGGCGGCGAGATCGGGTCGGTGCGGCTGGTTAATTCCTCGACCTTGAAGCCGACGGTGTCCTGGTTGGCGATGTTGTTGGCGGCGACATCAAGCGCGCGTTGCAGCACCGCTTGGCGCGACAGTCCGACGTAAAGGGTGTTGTCCATGGCCGATCCCTATAGCTCGCGCTAACCCAAGCAAGCGCCGTGCCAGAGAAAGTCCAGTATTATTAAGGGGTTAAAGGGTTAATGCTGGGTCGGTCCGGGTCGTGCCCGGCGCCTTGCGCTCGGCAGCTTCTGCCCACTAGAGTCGGTTTTACCTAATTTCCAAACCGAACGTTAACCATAGTCGGCGATTCTGAGATCGGACGCGCGGGGTCGGTTTCCGCAGCGACGAGGGCGCCGGATTACGATGGCCAAGGGCAAGGATCACGATAAGCCGTCCGAGGCTGATGCCGCGGAAGGCGGCGAGGGGACTGAAGGCGCTAAGAAAAAGGCGCCGCCGATGATGGTCCTGATCGGGGCTGGCGTCGGCGCCCTGTTGCTGATTGGCGGGGGCGGAGTCGGCGTGGGCGTCATGTTGTCGGGCGGCAAGTCCGCCGCCCCGCCGCCCGCCAAGGCTGCGGCTCACAAGCCGAAGAAGGAAGCCGGTAAGGACGAGAAGGGGGGCAAGGCCGGCCCGAGCGCGATCAGCGAAGGCCCCGATGGGGTGCTATTCTACACCATGCCGGAATTGGTGGTGAATCTGCAGGGCCCCGATAACCGACCGACCTTTCTAAAGCTGTCGCTAGCGTTTGAGATTCCCGACCAGGATACGGCCGACGCCATCACGCCCGATCTCCCGCGCTTGAAGGACATGTTTGACGGCTTTCTGCGCGAGCTGCGTCCGGAAGATTTGTCGGGCAGCCAGGGCAGCTATCAGTTGAGGATGGAGATCCAGCGGCGCGTCAACCTGGTGATCGCGCCCGCCAAGATCAACGCCGTGCTGATCCAGGAAATGTTGATCCAGTAGGGTCGGGAGCGCCACATCCATGACGGATACTTTCGACTCCGCCGCCTTCGATCCGGACGCCGCCATCGGCGAGGACCCGACCGCCGACCGCGTTCTCAATCAGGATGAGATCGACAACCTGCTCGGGTTCGATCTGAACGGCGCCATGGGCGCAGATCAGAACGGCTTGCGCGCCATCATCAACTCCGCGCTCGTCTCCTACGAGCGCCTGCCGATGCTGGAGATCGTGTTCGACCGCCTGGTGCGGTTGATGACGACCTCCTTGCGCAATTTCACCTCCGACAACGTCGAGGTTAGCCTCGACAACATCTCCTCGATCCGGTTCGGCGACTATCTGAACTCCATTCCCCTGCCGGCGATCCTGGCGGTGTTTCGGGCGGAGGAGCTGGACAATTACGGCCTGATGACCGTGGACTCCAACTTGATCTATTCGATTGTCGATGTCTTGCTCGGCGGCCGGCGCGGCACGGCCGCGATGCGGATCGAAGGCCGTCCCTACACCACCATCGAGCGGGTTCTGGTGCAGCGGATGGTCGAGGTGGTCTTGGCCGACTGCCAGGCGGCGTTCGAACCCCTGACCCGCCTCACGCTCAATCTGGATCGTCTCGAGACAAATCCCCGCTTCGCCGCCATTGCACGCCCCGCGAACGCAGCCATCCTAGTGAAGCTGCGAATCGACATGGAGGATCGTGGGGGGCGTGTGGAGCTATTGCTGCCGTATTCGACGCTCGAACCGATCCGCAAACTGCTGCTGCAGCAGTTCATGGGCGAGAAGTTCGGTCGCGACAATATCTGGGAGAGCCACTTGGCCACCGAGCTGTGGAGCAGCCAGCTTGAGGTGCGGGCCGTCTTGGATGAGCAGCAGGTCAACCTCAAGCGCGTACTGGAGCTGAAGGTGGGCGATACCTTGATGTTCAATGCGATGCCGGACTCGCCGATCCAACTGCGGGCGGGAGCCATTCAGCTCACCCATGGCCGTATGGGGCGGCGTAATCAGAATATCGCCATCCGGGTCGAGGCGCCGCTCGGTCCCCACGCCCGCCGCGCGATTACCGTCAAGCGTGCAACATGAGCCCCGTCGTCCTCGCCCTCGACCTTCTGCTCGTCTCCCTTCTGGTCCTGACGCTGGTCTTGGGCGTGCGCCTGAACGGGCGGCTGAAGGGATTGAAGCAGAGCCACGCCGGATTTGAGCGGGCGGTTGCCGAGCTCAATCAGGCGGCGGCTAGGGCGGAGGCGGGACTGGCGGCGTTGCGCGAGACCTCGGCCGAGGCGCATGATGCTCTGCTTGAGCGGATCGATACGGCAAGGGCGCTGACCAGCCGACTAGAACGGGCCAATTTCCAGGCGGAAAAGGCCGCCGAAGCGGTGCTGAAGGCCAAGGCGGAGCTGCCGAGCTTGGCGGCGTCCCGCGCCGAAGCCGCTGCGGCGAGGTCTCAGGCGTCCATCTCGCCCCTGTCTGGCGGCCAGGCGTCTGGTGGGGCTCATACGCCCAGCGGCCCAATGTCCAGCGCCCCAATGCCCAGCGCCTTGGCCACGATCGCGGCTCTGGTGGGCGATACGCCCAGAAACGATACGAGAGCGGCTCCGCTTTCCAAACCTCTGACGCCAGAGAGCGGCGCGCCGTCGGCGGGGCCGGCCCGGCGCGGGCGGTCAACGTTTGACGAGGACCTCTTCGAAGGTGACGCGGTCGCTGACGACCCGCGCGCCGCCGCTGCTGCGCGCTTTTCCGGTTTGCGCAGCCGACCCAAGGATGACCGCCGATGAAGCCCATGCCTCGCCTGCTTCCGCTCGTGGCCGTGGCTATCGGCGGCGTACTCGCCCTGAAGGCCCTGTCCGACATTCCGGCCATGCCCCAGCTGTTCGCCGCCGCTGGCGCGCGGGCCGAGGAGGCGCCAGCGCCTGCAAAGCATGCAGCGCCCCTGCCGCCCACGGCTGGGGCCGCCGCCCCGGCCTCCGTCCAGGCCTGCGCCCAGAGCCCGGCGGAGCTCGCCAAGGCTGCAGGGCTTTCTCCCGGCGAACTACAGACCCTGCAGAACCTAGGCGCCCGTCGGGGCCAGATTGACGACCGCGAGCGTCTTTTGGACACCCAACTCCAACTGCTGGCCGCCGCCGAGACCAAGGTCGACGCCAAGATGAAGGCCCTGAACGGCGTCAAGGCCCAGATCCAGGCCCTGCTCGGTCAGGCTGATCAGCAGGAACAGGCGGAGATTGATCGCCTCGTCACCGTCTATGAGAAGATGAAGCCCGCCGACGCCGCCGCGGTGTTTGCGACCCTGGACGACAAGGTGCGCATTCCCGTCGCGTCCAAGATGAAGGCCGCCACGCTGGCGCAAATTCTTGGCAAGATGCCGACGGTGGAAGCCAAGAAGCTGACCGAAAGCCTCGCGCACCGCTACTCGGCCGCCCAGACCCTTTCGGAGGCGGGCGCCGCGTCGTCTGCGCCTAGCGCTAAGGAGGCGTCGGCTATGAAGGTCGCCGCCGCCAGTTCGCCTAATGCTGGATCCCCTGACGATGGCGGTGCGGCCAAGGCGGCGGACGGGAGCGATGACGCCGCCAAGCCGCCCATCAAGATTCACATGACGGTCAAGAAGCCGCCGCGCCGCAAACCGCTCCTGGCCCGCGCGCGCCGGGATACACCGACGCTGGCCGCCGCCAAGGCCGTCGCGACGCCGCCTCGTGCGCCGCCGATGAGCCCGCCCCAACAGACGGCGGCGGTCGCCAAACCGGCTCCCGCTCCGGCGACGGCGCTGACCCCGGCTGTCAATACCGCGCCTCGTCCCGCGCCCTCCAAGCCCGCCGCACCCGCCGCCACGGGGCCCACCAGCGGCTGATCGGCCTCCCAAATCGCTGCTGTTAACTTCGACCTAAGGCGATCAAGCGAGTGTGGGGATTAGCCAAGGGTCTGAAAGCCGCCGCCCCGATGCGCCCTAATACTGCGCTCAGTCTGGTCTTGATCGCGAGCCTATTGCTCGGCGGGGGAAGTGCGCCTGTCGCTTTGGCTGCGCCTGGCGGTCAAATAGAGATCGCTGTCGGTCAGGCGGCGGACTTTTCGCATCTGGTGTTTCGCGGCCTAGCCCCGCGGGCTGCGCGCCGCGAGGGAGCCGACCTGGTGCTGAGCTTTGGCGCCGCCGCGCCCCCCGATCTGGCTGAATTGAAGGCTTCGCCGCCAAGATTCGTCACCGCCATCGCTGCGGGTCAGGGCCCCGGCGGCGTTGAAATCCGCCTGACCTTGGCGGAGGGAACCGACGTCAAGATCGGCCGCGCGGACGGCGCAACCTACATCAATCTGTCCGCCGCTCCGCCTGCGCCAAAGCCGGCCGACCAGAAGCCCGAAGCCCGGCCCAATCCAGTCCCGCCCTCGGGCGAGATCAAGATGCGCGCCGAGATTCAGGATGGCCGCCTGTTGCTGCACTTTCCGTGGCGCGCGCCTCTGGGCGCCGCGGTGTTCCGGCGTGGCGATGCGATCTGGCTTGTGTTCGACGCCAAGACCAAGGTGGACCTGAGCGAGGCGCCCCATGGTCTGCCCCAGGCGAGCCGGATGAGTCAGGCGCCCGATGAGGCGGCGACCGCGATCCGTATTACGGCGCCCCCCACCGTTTTGCCGACGCTGACCTTAGAAGGCGACGTCTGGACCCTCGCCTTGGGTCCGATGGCCGAGGGTCCCGCGCCCGCGCCGGTCGAGATTAAGAGCGACCTCAGCTCGGCGCCCGTGTCACTAAAGGCCCAGATGGCGGGCGCGACGGGCGTGTTCTGGATCACTGATCCTGTCGTTGGGGATAGGTTGGCGGTCGTCACGGCGCTGGCCCCGGCCAAGGGCGTGCAGGTGGCGCGCGACCTAGTGGAGGGCGTTGTACTCGCCTCGGTCCAGGGGCTGGCGGTTGCGCCGCGCGTGAACGACCTCATGGTCTCCACCGATGGCGAGATCGTCCGGATCGGGCGCCCCAAGGGGCTGGAGCTGTCGCCCGTCTCCAACATCGCCCGCGGGACGGCGCCGGCGGCGGCCGATCTGCCCCAGCGCGCGTCGATGCCGGCCCTGATTGATTTCGACGACTGGTCAAAGCTCGGACCCGGCGGCTTTAACGCACGCCTCGATCAGTTGATGGCGGGCGCCGCCGACGAGATCGGCAAGGGTAAGAGCGGTGGGGTTCAGGCTCGTCTAGGCCTCGCCCGCTTCCTGGTCGGCTCTGAGCTGGCGTATGAGGCGATCGGCGTCTTGAACGGCTTGGCCAAGGCCAACCCGCTGATGATGCAGGACCCTGAATTTCGGGGCCTACGCGGCGCGGCGCGGGCGATAGCTGGGCGTTACAAGGATGCGGAGGCCGATTTTTCCGCCCCGGCGGTGGCTCAAGACCCCGCGAGCGCGATCTGGCGCGGCTATATCTCCAACAAGCTTGGCGACTATGTCGGCGCGCGCCAACAGTTCGCCCTCGGCCGGTCGGCCATGTCTCTGTTCAACCCCAAATGGCGCGCTCGCTTCCTGGGCGGCGATGCAGAGGCCTCGATCGCCGCGGGCGATCTGGTCACCGCCCGCCTCGACCTAGCGGACCTCTCCACCGACGGTCTGGACCTGATCGAGGCGCAGAAGGTGGATTTCGACCGGGCCCGTCTGCTGGAAGCCAGCGGTCAAGGCCCCCAGGCGCTGGCCCTCTATCAGCAGGTCGCGAGCAGCCCCTACGGCGGGATCGCGGCGCCGGCCATTCTGCATTCGACTGAACTCCAGCTCAGCCTTGGTCGTATGAAGCCCGGGGACGCCGTGACCACTCTGGATTCCTTGCGGTTTCGCTGGCGCGGCGACGACACGGAGTTGGAGACGGTTCGGGAGCTTGGCAAAATCTATCTGAGCTCGGGCCGCTACCGGGAGGCGATGGACGCCTTGCGCTCCGCCGCCCGAAGCCTGTCCGATCTACCGGCCGCCGCCGCCGTGCAGGCCGACCTTTCGAAGGCGTTCCAGGACCTGTTTCTGCATGGCGGCGCCGATGGGTTGCCCCCGATCCAGGCGCTTGGCCTGTTTCTGGACTATAAGGACCTGACGCCGATTGGCGCAGACGGCGACCTGATGGTGCGCAAGCTGGCGGGCCGTCTGGTGGATGTCGATCTACTCGACCAGGCGGCGCAGCTTCTGAAGTATCAGGCCGACAACCGGTTGGACGGCGTGGCGCGGGCGTCGGTCGATACGGACCTCGCCATGATCCAACTCATGAATCACCAGCCCGAAGCCGCGCTCGACGCGATCAACGGCTCCCGATCAACTCTGTTGCCTAAGGACATGGCCGAGCGGCGCCGGGTTTTGCAGGCCCGCGCCCTGGCCGGCCTCGGTCGTTTCGACGACGCCCTGGAATTGCTGGATAAGGACGCTTCGCCCGACGCCCAGGATGCGCGGGGCGATATCGCCTGGCAGCAGCGCGATTGGCCCAAGGTCGGCGCCATTTTGGAGGCGCGTCTGGGGGATCGCTGGAAATCGGCTCAGCCTTTAACCGCTGAGGAACAGGCCCTGCTACTGCGCACCGGCATCGCCTATAGCTTAGCTGACGACAACGCCGCCCTGGCGCGCTTAAGGTCGCACTATGCGACCTTCGCCGACGCGGCGCCCAACCCCAACGCCTTGAAGGTCGCGCTCGCCGGCGTCGCAACCGGCCCCTATTCCGCGACGGACTATGTGCGCGCCATCTCCGACTCCGACGTCTTCGCCGGTTGGGTGACGGCCATGAAGGCGCGCTACCTGAAGGACTCCCAGAAGGGCTGAGGCCGGCGGCTACCGCCCATTCACAATCTTGGCCGCCGCCGGCGCCGGAACCTTTCCTTCGCCAAAGCTGATCGGCGGAGCGGGCAATGCTTCTTGGGGCGCGGTGACCAGCTCCGCTACAGAACGGAATCAGACGACTACGGTCGTACCCTAGATTCGGCGAGGGGGCTGAGGGGCTGAGGGGCTGGGCCTTGAAACGCCGTATCTGCTGTAGACCCGCAGTGTCTATTCGGCGCGCTTCAAACCCATGATGTCGGACTCTACGACCTGAGCGCGCCGGCCGCCGCGCCCCAGATCACCGCCGCCCAACCCGCCAGCATCAGCACGCCGCCGATGGGCGTGACCGCGCCCAGGATTTTCACGCCGCTCAGGGCCAGGGCGTAGAGCGAGGCGCCGAACACCAGCGCGCCCAGGCCGAACAGCCATCCCGCCCAGGTCGCCGGTCCCGGCAATCCACGCAGGAGGCCATAGCAGGCGAGCGCCGCGACGGCGTGGACGGCCTGATACTGGGCGCCGGTCTGGAGCAGGCTTTTGACGTGCGGGTCGCTGACGCCGTGAGCCCCAAATGCGCCCGCCGCCACCGCCATGAACCCATTGACGCCCGCCAAGGCGAGCCAAGCCCAAGCCGATCCCAACATTTTCCTGTCCTTAAGCGCCTAATCTGACGTCCTTATCGGCCAAGGCGCTCGGTCAGCATAGGATACAAAGACAGCACGAGCAGCAGCGCCATGCCGATATTGAAGGCGCGCATCGTGCCCGGCCGGTTCAGCACGCACTTCATTCCCACCCCGAACGCGGCCCAACTCGTGATGCACGGCAGGTTGATGAGCGTGATCACCAGCGCGACCAGCGCCACGTTCAGATAAAGATGATCCGGGCTGGCGTAGGTGGTCACGGCGCCCACCGCCATGGCCAGGGCCTTG